>ENA-OROM01001270-OROM01001270.1-human-gut-metagenome-genome-assembly--contig:-NODE-1270-length-24722-cov-4.981189_pt1 | contig 24722 bp, 19 predicted proteins | sample MGYA00242129_ERZ509050 | MGnify/ENA primary metagenome ERZ509050 (study PRJEB26280, sample SAMEA2338701) | human gut metagenome | biome: human gut; feature: human-associated habitat; material: faeces...
ACAAATGGCAGGCAGTATTCCGACAGCGTGGACAGATTTGCCACCGCGCGTGAAACGCAGAAATCAAATGTTTCACGTGAAACATTATCATGTGCCGCATCTTCCGCCCGTCCGTGAACCGCCTGAATTTTTTCCAGTTCCAATGCCTGAATTACCTCGTTCAGAAAGTTGATCCGCTTATTTAAAGAATCGAGAAGCGTGACCTTTAAATTTGGAAATGCAATCTTTAACGGGATACCCGGAAATCCAGCTCCCGTTCCAACATCGATCAACGTATACTCTTTCTCTGCCAGATCCGGCACCGCTTTCACAAGTGCCAGACTATCCGAAAAATGTTTGGTCACAACTTCCTTCTGTTCCGTGATCGCTGTCAGATTCACCATCGTATTCCAATGAATCAACAGTTCATAGTAATCGTAGAACTGCTTGATCTGGTGTTCATTTAACGTGACGCCCATCTCCTGCGCTTCTTTCTGAAGCTGCTGCGGGCGCTGATCCGGATTTACGTGGAGGTGTTCCGGGGAACGCCCATGGTCTTACAGGCGGTGTTCATCTTCTACGGCCTGCCCTACTTCACCGACGGCGCGGTGGCCTTCAAGGGAATGGGAGGCATCTGGGTGGCAGCCATCATCGTGGTGTCCATCAACACCGGCGCGTACATGGCCGAATCCGTCCGGGGCGGCATTATTTCCATTGACCCCGGCCAGACCGAGGGCGCGAAGGCCATCGGTATGACCCATGTGCAGACCATGGTGAACGTCATCATGCCTCAGGCGCTGCGGAACATCATCCCCCAGATCGGCAACAACTTTATTATCAACATCAAGGACACCTCCGTGATGTTCGTCATCGGCTTCGTGGAATTTTTCGCCACCCATCGGAACATTGTGGGCGTCAATCTGCTGTATTTTCCCTCAGCCGTGATCGAGATGGCGGGGTATCTGATGCTGACGCTGGCGGCGTCTTTCCTGCTGCGCCTGCTTGAAAAGCGGCTGGACGGCAGCGACAATTACGAGCTGGTCAGTACGGACTCTTTGGCCATGAGCGCCGGTACCTATTCCCACCCCAGCCGCAAGACGCCCTTCGACGAGCGCAGCGGCGAGTTTGATTCCGGAAGACCGAAAGGAGAATATTAATATGGAAGACGTGATTTTACAGGTCAACCACCTTTCCAAGTCTTTTGGAAGCCATGAGGTTCTCCGGGACATCGACTTTACCGTTAATAAAGGCGACGTGACCTCCATCATCGGCGCCTCCGGCTCCGGAAAAAGCACGCTGCTTCGGTGCATCAACCTGCTGGAAACGCCCACCTCCGGCGAGGTCTGCTACCACGGCAAGAACGTGGCCGGGCGGGGCATTAACGCGCCGGCCTACCGCGCCCATGTGGGTATGGTGTTTCAGTCCTTCAATCTGTTCAACAATATGACGGTGCTGGAAAACTGCATGGTCGGTCAGGTGAAGGTGCTGAGGCGGAGCCGGGAGGAAGCCCGGGCTCACGCGATGACCTATCTGGAAAAGGTGGGCATGGCGCCCTACATCAACGCCAAGCCCCGGCAGATCTCCGGCGGCCAGAAGCAGCGGGTAGCCATTGCCCGGGCGCTGGCTATGGATCCGGAGGTACTGCTGTTCGACGAACCCACCTCCGCGCTGGACCCGGAGATGGTGGGCGAGGTGCTGAACGTCATGCGGTCTCTTGCGCGGGAAGGGATGACCATGCTGGTGGTGACCCACGAGATGGCCTTCGCCCGGGACGTGAGCAATCATGTGGTGTTTATGAGTCAGGGCGTCATCTGCGAGGAGGGCGTACCCTCCGAAGTGTTTGGAAACCCGCAGAAGCAGGAAACAAAGGATTTCCTCGCCCGGTTCCGCAGCGCCTGATACTATTTCCTGATTAAAATCTTTGATTTTAATCAGGAAGGCATCGCCTAATGGCGCTGCCAGTTTTGTGATTTATAAGGAAAGAAATCACAAAACAAGTCTCATATGAACTCCATGCCCTTCAGGCAATTAAAACCTTTTTTAAAGATTTTAATTGGAGTTCAGTATGATACTGAAAAGAGTTACCGCCGGGGCAATTGCCCCGGCGGTATTTTTTTGTGTTCTTGCGGCCGGATCACGATTACAGTACGCAATGTACGTTTTGCAGGTAGAAAACCGCGGAGTAGGTGGCATTGCCCCGTACTGTCGGGTAAGCGGTGATGGCGTCAAAATTCTTGTAACCATTGAGCTTTATGTCAAAGCATCCGTCCGGCTCTGTGTAATTGATGTCCTGCGCAAACTCCCAGTTGCCGTTGCACCTGATGTAGATTTTCCATGTGCCGTTGACTTTTGCGCCATGCAGGCCGCCTGCTTCCAGACAGAACTGGAAAGAATCGCAGTTTTCTATTTCAGAGTTGAATTCTATAATAGAACTGTGTCCACCGTTTCCGAAGCTGTAGCGTTCATCTGACCAGCTTCCCCAAATTTCATCGTATGTGATTCCTTCTATGATACCGTCGCGGCCTGCATGTAAAGTAGTCCCATAATAGTCCACGTCTTCATTCTCAGCCAGTGCGCCGTCTTCGTCGAAGTAGTACAGCGCGTTGTCGATTTCCTGAAGATCTACATACTTTTCGCCATCCTGAATGTAATAGCGCTTTCCGCTTATGGTGTGCCAGCCGTCCGTGAGGGCCTCTGTTTCCGTCGGGGCGGGAGGCTCGGTGTACGTGACTTTTTCGGTGGCGGCAGGTTCTGTAGTCGCGATCGCTTTCAGCTCGTTCTGGGCATCGGTGCGGTTATGGAACGCGCGCACTGCAAGCAGAACTACGACCACAAGGGCGACGGCTGCCAGAATGATGGGAAGTCTGGACTGCCAGGAATTGTTTTTTCCGCTGTTATTCGCCGCCGGAGGGTTCTGCCACTGGGTGGGCTGCTGAGGGGCCTGCCATTGAGTGTCCTGCTGCTGGGGCTGCTGGACGGGCTGCTGAGGCTGCTGCCACTGAGGGGACTGCTGGGGCTGCTTCTGTTCTGCTCCGCAATAGGGGCAGAATTTCACGGTTTCCGCGATTTCTTTGCCGCAGTTGTAACAATACATGTTCCTCTCTCCTTTATTTTTTAATATGTAACAACTATAACTTTGACCGGGCAATATCAGAGAATTTGCGTTGTATGCCGTTTTTCACTTTGGCACGGGCTCGCCGCAGTTTCCACAGAATTCCGTGGTCGGTGACAACTCGTGGCCGCATTTTTTACAATGGTTCATGGGGTACGCCTTGATTGTTTTTGGGGGATGAGGGGCAATCATTTACTTTGATACCTGAATAAGATTACCGCTGGTTGCGTCATATTCCAGAGAACAAATACTCGTAGTTGTATTGGTATCAGATGTAATTGAGTATATCTCAATAACATAGTTCCTTTCGTGCAAAGTATCGCGATACACCCCGATTGCATACTCTGCATTTATCATGCTCAGTCCAACAAGTGGCACGCCTTCAATACGTCTATTTAGGATATCGTACACCACCTGTAAAGTTTCGGTCCACCCATCCAGATGGTTGTTCCAAAAGAAATACAGGCCCGGGAAGTTACTCGTCCATGCGTCTGCAGGAGTTTGAACGGAATATGTGCCATTTCCTACTGACTTAAATGTCGCAAACTGCCACTCGTACTTATTATCCAAGTACCCAAAAGATCGTTCCGTTGTAATGCCACCTGTCTGGTCTTCGGGGAGAAGCTCGAACAAATTCGATTTCCAAGTCAGTGCAGAATCCGTAATTTCTATCTCTGCCTGCGCACTTTCCAAGGTGTCAAACAGTTCAAAAAGCGATTCCGGGAAAATGGGGAAATCCTTGATGTTTTGAGGTGCAGTTGCTTTTGTCCAGGACTTTGCGGCATCGAGCAGCAGATCAAATTCCTGTTCAAATTCCTCCGGCGTCATGTTTAAGCTGTAAAACACAGGCTGGGGGGATGTTTCCTCTGCGACTGTGGCAGTTGTGGTCGGGGCGGCGGTTGCGGCAGCGGTCGGAGTTGTGGTCGGGGTAGTCGCTGCAAATGCGGCTGTATTGGTGTCATCGGCGGGTTTACCGGCGTGTGCCCATAGCAGCGCCCCGCACAGCACGACGGCAATGACCGCCGCCGCAGCAATCCAGAGCTTTTTCCCGGACTTCTTACCCGCTTCCGCCTTGGCCTGAGGTGCGGGTTCCGGTGTCGGCTGGGGTTCCGGTTTGACCTCCTGCTCTGGTTGAGATTCCAGCTTGGTTCCTGGTGCGGGCAGGGGTTCCGGCTGGGTTTCCTGCACCGGCTGAGGTGCTGGCGTGGGGGCCGGTTCCACCGCTGTGCTGTACAGACCCTTTTCCAGTTCCTCCATGCTCTGCATCCGGTTTTTGGCGGATATCACCATGGCCTTTTGCAGCGCTTCCAGCGCCTGCGCCGACAACGCTTTCAGGCCGGGTTCCTCCCATGAGATGGTGTCCTCCACCACCCGGTCGGTGGCGACGGGCGGCAGTTTTCCGGTCAGGGTGTAATAGACCGTGGCGGCCATGGCATAGACGTCCGTCCATGGGCCGGAGCTGCCCCGCTGGGTATACTGCTCAAAGGGACTGAAGCCGCCCTTGGCGACCTGCATGGAGGACGCGCCATTGTTGACGCTCAAGTCCTTCGCCGCGCCCAAGTCCAGAATTTTTACCTTGCCGTCCGGCGTCAGCATCAGGTTGTCCGGGCTGATGTCCCGGTGGACAAGGCCAGCCTGATGCACCTGCTCCATGGCCTGAATGGCGGGAAGGAAAATGCCTTTTGCCTGTTCCCAAGGCAGCGGGCCGGTCTTTTCCAGCCGCGCTTTCAGCGTTTCGCCCTCCACGAAGTCCATGACGATGTAGGCTGTCTCGTTTTCCTGAAAAAGATCCCGCACCCGTACCACGTTGGGGATATCGTCCACTTTGGACATTTTTCGCGCTTCTTTCAGGAATATCTGCGTACCGTTCTGTTTCGCCTGCTGGGACTGCACACTGGTGTACCACGTCAGTCCCCGGGAGCCGGGATTCCGGCTGACCTGACCGGAAGGGTAATATTCCTTGATGGCGACCTTCCGTTCCAGCGCGATATCCCAGCCGACATAGGTGATGCCGAAGCCGCCCTGCCCCAGCACCCGGCCGACCAGATATTTCCCCGCGAGGATCGTTCCCATGGGCAGGGCATATTCTATTCCCGTGACCCGCCGCGGGTCGAAGCCGCAGTGGGGGCAGGGATAGCCCTGAATTTCCTCCATGCAGCCAAAGCATTTGTTCAGTTCCATCTTACTCTCATGCTCCTCTTTGTTCCAGATTTCTGCTTCCTGTTTTACATGTTAACCGATAGATACCCATATGGCGGGACGGACACCGGCTTTCGGAGAGTTTACTGTACCGTCGTGATAGTCGATTATGGTGTCACTGTTTACACTGCACACGGCAAGGTTGTCATCTGCGGAGGTTCTGAGCCACCACCAGCATCCGCCGGTATCCTTGTTTTTGTATGTCCCCTGCTGTACCGCGTAATCCGTGGGATAGCAAAGCAGCGCGTCCTTATCGATATTCCCATTCGACTGAATGAACGCATCCACTTCTTCAAGACTCAAAAGAAATACATAGTCCGCTGTTTCCCTGCCGGAATCGCATTTGATATAGGGATTCCTGTCCGGCAGGAGGGTTGTCCGTTCCATAATTGTTTTTTCATCCTCGGAAAAGGCGGAATTATAAAACGTGCCGTTCAGCCATTGCCGAATCGTGCTGGTGTCCCATGTGACATACTCATACTTCTTGTGAAAAGGCTGAGCATCCAGCGCATAACGGCTCAGCAGCAGCGCCCTGTCCTCCTGAACGTCCAGCACCAGCCATTCAATCGCCTCGGCGCCGTTGCTGCGATTGCCATCCTGCTCGTAATGGCCAAAGCTGACGATATCATTCACGTTCACGACCGGTTTCTTTGCCTGCGTTTCTTCGGGCACGGTAGATGCCGTTGGCTTCGTCGGGTTGGAGCTTGGAGCGGTTGGTTTCGTATACGCTATAGTCGGTTCAACATGGCTTACAGTGGGTTCCGCCTGTACTACGGTTTTGGTAGGCGCAGGCTGCGGCTCGGGCTTTGCTTTTACAAAAAGAGTTACCAATACCGCCGTCATCGCGCAAAGGGCGACAGCCAGACCAATCACCACAGCATTTGCTTTTTTCCGCGAACCGGAATGGTTTGCCCCCGGCCTGGATGCATGGGCGGATTTGGACTGGCACTGGCTCAGAAGCTCTGCCATGGTCTGCGTTCTTTCTCTGGCGTTGAGCTTCATTGCATTTTGCAGGGCCGCAATTACATGATTCGGAACGCCGCCGGTTTCCAGCAATGCCCAGTTTACGGGTTCTCCCTGCATACGATCTACAGCGGTGGGGGGAACGACGCCGGTCAGGCTGTGGTACATGGTTGCGGCCATGGCGTAAACATCCGTCCATGAGCCGGACCCGCCCTGCTGGGCGTACTGCTCCGGAGGGCTGAAGCCGCCTTTCACGACCATCGCCGAGGACGCACCTTTATTGATTGCCAGATCCTTTGCCGCGCCCAGATCGAGGATCATTACCCTGCCGTCCGGCGTCAGCATCAGATTGTCCGGGCTGATGTCACGGTGGACAAGATCGGCCTGATGTACCTGCTCCATGGCCTGAATGGCGGGGAGAAAAATGTCTTTCGCCTGCTTCCATGTCAGAGGGCCGGTCTTATCCAGCCGTGCTTTCAGCGTTTCGCCTTCCACGAAGTCCATGACGATATAGGCCGTCTCGTTTTCCTGAAAAATATCTCGCACCCGCACCACATTGGTGAGATTGTCCACCTTGGACATTTTTCGGGCCTCTTTCAGGAACATCTGCATACCGTTCTGCCTTGCCTGCCGGGACTGCTCGTTGGTATACCATGTCAAATCCCGGGAGCCGGGATTCCGGCTGACCTGACCGGAGGGGTAGTATTCCTTGATGGCGACCTTCCGCTCCATGGCAAGGTCCCAGCCGATATAGGTGATGCCGAAGCCGCCCTGCCCCAGCATTTTTCCTACGATGTATCTGCCGTTCAAAATCGCCCCATAGGGAAGCACATAATTGGGTGCGGCGGCCTGCGCGGGGTCAAAGCCGCAGACGGGGCAGGGGTAGCCGTGAATTTCCTCCATACAGCCAAAACAGCGGTCAAATTTCATGTTTCTCTCCTCTTTCAGTGGCCTGACGTTCGGTTCCGTGTTCCCGGTGATGACCACTATAGTAAAATAATATCATTGCTTGATGATGTTGTCTACTGTCTATCTGGTGATTTTATTATAGCAAATTTACAAAATTTGCGGTTGCGCGGTGTGCGACAATTTTGAAAAAATTTTGCCCGGCTCTGGATGGCAGAGCCGGGCGGGGTGGGGGTTAACGATTGCGGAATTCCTTAAGAATCTTACTGTCGGGGCAGATGATATCGGGCAGATTGTCACAGCCGTAGAACATACTGTCCATCTTCGTTACGGCGGAGGCGTCAAAGCTGGACAGATTCAGATTGGTCAGACTTGTACAGGAGCGGAACATATTACTCATGTCTGCCACGTTGGAGGTATCGAAACCGGTCAAATCCAAACTGGTCAGATCTTCACAGATGCAGAACATAGCGGCCATGTTCGTTACGTGGGAAGTATCGAAGCCCGATAAATCCAGACCGGTGAGACGTTCGCAGTTTGCAAACATGGCGCCCATATCTATCACGTTGGAGGTGTCGAAACTGGATACATCCAGACTGGTCAGATTCGCACAGTTTTGGAACATCACACGCATATCTGTTACGCTGGAAGTATCGAAGCCGGGTAAATCCAAACTGGTCAGACTCGCACAGTTTTGGAACATCATACGCATGTCTGTCACGCTGGAAGTATCGAAGCCGGATAAATCCAAATCGGTGAGACTGCTGCAACCGTTAAACATGCCTCTCATCCGTGTTACGTCGGAAGTGTCAAAGCAGTTCCCGAAATTGATTGTCTTCATATTTACAAAATCTTGAAACAACCAGGCTGCATCGGGGTTTGGCGCGATTGCGCCGTCAGCGGCCACGTACAGATTGCCGTTATCCATCCAGGCCAGCACGCTCCTGTCCCCGGCTTCTGACACGTCCCATGCACTGCTGGGGGCGTTTTGCAGTGAGCTTTGGAAGGTTAGGGTATTTACGTCTTTGCGCAAATACTGACTCTGCCCCCAAAACGGGGTAGCAGAGATGTCGTCTTCATAGACAAAGTCTGCAGCCGCCATAGTATGGACTTCCATGGGGACAGCAGGGACCGCTTTCGTGGGTGCCGGTTCCGCGGCGGTCTGCACGGTTGGAACTTTCACGGAGGGAGCGGGGGCGGACTTTTTCCCGCCGCTGCCGATGGAAATGGCGAGGGCTATCACCGCGACCACCGCCGCAACGCCGGGTATCAGCCATTTGGAAAGCGGCCGCTCCGGCTTCACATCGTGCCGGGGCGGTTGGGTGGGCTGCGCTTCTGGGTTTATCGGTTGGGTCTTCTGGGCTACCGGTTCCGTCTCCATCGGTTTGGGCGGGGCTGCTTTCGTCTCGACCGGCTTGGGCGGTTCCACTTCCGGAATAACTTTGGGCGGTTCCGCTTTCACTTCCCCCTGCGGGTGGGTGAGCATTTGCAGGAGCGTGTCCATGCTCTGCGGACGATCCTGCGGGCGCATATGCATACAGTCCGCCAGAATGTCGAACTGCGCCTGCGTCAGCCGTGGCTGGCAGGCCAACGTATCGTCTATGGTGCGGTCTGTCGCGGGGGGCGGGAGAATGCCGGTGCAGCAATAGTAGATGGTGGCGGCCATGGCGTAAATGTCCGTCCACGGACCGACCTTTCCGCTCTTGCTGTACTGCTCAATGGGGCTGAACCCGTGCTTGGCCACCATCTGGGAGGACTGGACGCTGCCGTCATTTCCCTGAATGTCCAAATCCTTCGCCGCGCCCAGATCCAGCAAAATCAGCTTGCCGTCAGGCCGCACCATGATGTTGTCCGGGCTGATGTCCCGGTGGATGATGCCGTGCTCGTGGACCTCCGACAGCGCCTGCATGATGGGGGTCATGAGTTTGACGCAGCTGTCAAAGTCCATGGGGCCGTTCTTCTGCAATTTTTTCAGGAGGGTCTCGCCCTCGATGAAGTCCATGACGATGTAGGCCGTTTCGTTCTGGATGAAAACCGATTTCACCCCCACGACGCCGGGAATGCCCCCAAGCTTTGCCATTTTCCGGGCTTCCCTCAGAAAACTGTCGAAGCCTTTCTGAGTGCCGGTTTTTCCCATCATTGCGCTGCTCCACACCACGGTGGAGTGTCCCTCCCGGCTGACCATACCGGTGCTCATGGGATAGTATTCTTTGATAGCGACCTTCTGCTCCAGCAGCAGGTCAAAGCCGATGTAGGTGATGCCAAAACCGCCCTGACCCAGCATTTCGCCCACGAGGTACTTTCCCTCCAGAATCGTTCCCGGTTTCAGGGCGAAGGACTCCGCGTTCACGCTGCCGTAGGCGCGTCCGCATTCCGGGCAGACGGTTTCTCCCGCCGCCAGCGGGTGCATACATTTCATGCATCTGCGTACTTCCATTTTCCATTCCTCTTTCTTTCGGGGGCTTCCCCGCCGATTTTTGGAACCATTACGGTAAAATAATATCACCGTTTGATGCTATTGTCCACTGCTTGTTTGGCGATTTTAGTATAGCAGGTTCCCCAAATTTGTGGTCGCGCGGCGTGCGACAATTTTGAAAAAAGTTGCGTGCCGCGCACCTCACACCGGGGAGTTATGGTGTATGATGACCATAGTTCCACTGCCCCGTTATCAATGCGCGGAAATGTGCCGGTTTTTGATGACACCGGGTGTTTGCTGTGATACAATGGCAGTAATGATTGTTTTGGATATGTCTGAGAACGGAACGATCAACGGATATCCGTGGGAGGATTTTCTCGACCAATACCGCAGCGCCTGAAAGGAATAACAGTTTTCGCCGCCGGGGCAAAATGCCCCGGCGGTATTTTGTTGGAAAAAGGACGGGCAATGGGGAATACAGTGGCAGTGGAGGTGGCGAACATGTTGGCAGCGGCCTGGCTGATGCTCAGTTCATTATTTTATTCACTGCAGCTGTCCTCGGGCAGCTTTCCCCGCCCGCTGACGGAGGAAGAGGAACGGTACTATCTGGATTTGGCAGGGAAGGGAGATCTGGAAGCGAGGAATGTTCTCATAGAACGGAATCTGCGGCTGGTGGCGCACATTATGAAGAACTGCTAAAGCCCGCAGCAACCCTGTGTGGCGGACGGATGGGGTGCACCTGTCTGTGTACTGCGACCACAGTGCGAGAATTTACTGGAATGTGGTGCTGAACTGAAAATAAACGTCCCCGGCAGGCGAAGGTTGCTTGCCGGGGTTTGTCTATGGGTGGGGGACAGAAAGCTGGGAGGCTGCCACCTGAATATTTGAAAAGTGGGATTTTGGGGCCGGTATATTTATTGAAAAGTCTTGAAAAATAAGCCGAAAAGATATTGAAAAGTTGGTTCGCAAAGAAAGAAAAGTCCGCTGGCTAGAGGGAGTAGAACGAATAGCGATTGGAAAGTGCAATGGGAAAAGAATAGGGCGGTTATCGGATAAAAGCCTATCTATGTCATATTGCACAGAAATAAAAAAAGATCTAGGTGAAAAAGACGAATATTCGTTTCAACTGACGATTTCCGTTGCCTGTCTGGCGCAAAGGTGCTAAGCTAAAAACATAACGAGGAGGGGACTATTATGACAGAACTGGAAATGATACAGCGATCCGGCTAGGAAGCGGCTGCCAACGGCGGCAGGAGAGCAGCTGGGCCTGTCTGTCCGGGAGATGCAGGGGAAGGCCGGGCCTTTTCAGGCGGTGTACTACGGGGCAAACGCACAGCGGTTTATTCTGGACCATCTGATGGACATCCTGCGAGAAGAACAATAGCGCAATAGATAAGGAGCGGAATATGACATTAGAAAAACAAGATGCGGAGCTTTTTTATGAGCTTTGGTTCCCTTTGCTGGACTTCGTAAATCAAAAATACCGGGTATGTCCCGGCACGGGGACCATTGACCGGAGCCGAGGCGTCGATGCTGCCGATGCGAAGAAGATTGCAGATTATTTGTGGTCCCACACGCAGGTGCTTCAGGAATACATTGCCTATGCAAAGCTGCCAGAGGAGCAGGCCCAAATTGTGGCGGGGTGGGCGCAGTGCAAGCCGGGAAAGTACATTATGGAACGGCATTTAAAAAAGGGAACCGTTTTCATTTCAGAGGATGACCAGACGGTCTATATGGTCGAGGGGCTGTTTTCCACCTGGGAGGAGATGATGGGAAAAGGTCCGGTACTGCTGGATGCCGTGTTGATCCCCTTTAAGGATATGATTATTTCGGATGGATTGGTCAGGGCCTATCCGTTCCACTTCGGACGTGGTTACAGCGAAGCGTTTAAGGATATTTACAGAAAGGCCAAGGAGGACAATACGATTCGTTTTTCCTTAAGCGGCGGCGAACCGGAACGTCGTCCCAACAAGGAAAAAGCAACTGGCACGGTGGAAAGCTATGTGATCAAGGTATCTCTGGGACGCAGCTGTTACCGGTACATTCAAATCGGCAAGCAGAAAACCCTTGGCGCATTGAGTGAAGCGATTTTGAGTGCTTTCGAATTTGACGATGACCATTGCCATGCGTTCTTTATGGATGACCGGTATTGGAGCAATTTAGGTGCCTATTATTCCGACGATATGGATGAGGGCTGCCGGTTATCCTACAAGATGCCACTTGGACGACTTGGACTGGAAAAAGGCGATAAATTTAAGTACTTGTTTGATTTTGGAGATGAATGGCGTTTCCAGTGCAGAGTGATGCGGGAATTGGAGGAGAAAACGAAGTCTTTTCGTGTGATCAAAGCGGTTGGAGACCCGCCGGCGCAGTATCCGGGCTGGGATGACGAGGAGCTTTAACCAGGAGCTGCGGGATAGCCTGACGTTTGTAATGCAGAACCATCGTGGATAAGACATTTGAAAAGGAAACATCCCCGGCAGGCGTGATATGCTCCCTTTATGAGAGACAGTGAAATAAAAACACTGTCAATCACGAAGGGAGCATTGTTCATGTCAAGAAACGGTTTGCAATCAGTGTGCGTTCCACGATGCTCCTTGAAATAGTTCGTAATGCTTGAAAAATGAGGCAACGGGAGTTCAGTATGAGGGTGAGCGTTCATGCAATCATCGTGAAGAAAGATGATTCCTGATGGACTTTGCAAAGGAATTATGGTAAAATGATAATATATAGTAGTATTTGATAAGCAAATCGGAAAGGAGTGGCTGGGATGGGAAACATCTATTTTACGTCTGATTTAGAAATACAGGTTTTGAAAGCAATAAAGGAAGCATACGACTGTGCGGATGTAAAAAATGACCTGGACAGAATCCGATGGATGATTCAATACGGGACGAACGGGCAGGCCGGATACCTTGATTGGGAAATGCGGAAAAAATATCCCATGATCGATTACATGCTGCAAGTAGCAAATCATTTTCCAGCCCAAGCGCATTCTCCAGGATATTGCGGGAAAGGCATCACAGCATCTCCCGAAAAATCAAACCTGGAACAGGATTATTGGGGGATTCTTTGTGATACTGCGATCAAAAAAGGAATTAAGAGAAGGCTGGAAGAGTGTATTGATTACATTGGATAGGCTTTACAACAAGCATGAAGTAAAAGATGCTGTGGTAGGAATAGCCGTCCCCAATATTGTGATTAACTTCCAGAGGACTTTGAATTAAATAACCATCAAAAATCGTACTATATTAGGAAATGAGTTGTGCAAATGGAGTTTTTGCTTAAATTTGGGAAAAAGGAACATTTAGAACAGTTAAAAAATGGAATTGTTCATTTTAGCCCCATTGAGTTATTTCAAGAAGATGTTACAACTTTTCGTGGCGATAAAATGGAAGGGAAGGAGTACCTCAATCTATCAAAGCCCTTCGTGGTCAATGGGGTCGATATTTCTGCGTACATAGAAAAAGCAGTTATTTCGAGTATACCGGATTGTCCGGTACGCTCCTTCTCGGCTTCTTTGCTATCGCATAAGAATTGCCACATGGTATCTGAAGACACTTATGCGCTAAACGATAATTTTATAGCAGAAATGAGCCAATTCGGAGATCATGCGTTATTATTCAATTTCTCTGATTTTGTGAATGCACTGGTGAAAAACCTTGAAGCTGCGGGATGTGGATATGGATATCACCCCATAAAATACATCGACAAACGCAATCATGGGCTTATACGTGAGTATTACGATAAAATAGATGAAGACTCAAAAAGCATGGCACATTTGTTTGTCAAGGATACCGCAAATTCATATCCGTTGCAAAATGAATGGAGATTTGTGTTTTTTGATTATAACAACTATTTCCACTTGGGCGAGGGAGATGGAAAAAATCTTTGCACAGAATTTTCTACTCAAATGCCAGTTTTCACAACAGATGAACTTTGCACGCTTAGATGCAGTGGAGATTGCCTTTTTGGTAATTGAGGAGAGAGAATATGCCGACACTTGAATGGATTGGAAAAGAGAAAGTCGTCAATCACCATTTCCTATTGCCAGCTACAAAACAAGTTTGAGGTTGGTTACCAAGCCACGAAGAACGACCCAGAATGGATTTATAACATTAGTGACCTGTTTACCTCCACGAACACCTTTAAGTTCATCGGTGATTTCATCAAGAGACTGGGTGACTATATTCTTAGCCTTGGCGATGATATTAGCGAAAGTCATCTAAAGCTATATGCGGCATTTAAGAAAATCAGAAATGTGGTCACGGTAGTTGCCCAAAAGAAAAAGCTAATTCTGAATTTGCCGCTTGATGTGGCTACTGTATCATTTGAAGAAGGCTTTTCAAGAGATGTTACAAACATCGGTCACTGGGGCTGCGGTGCGGTTGAGCTCTATTTGCAAATCAGATAGACTTTGCAGACATGATAAATGATGCACACTTCTATTTGCAGGAGATTGAGCGGCAGAATGTCACGCTCCCTTACAAGTATATCATCATTGATGAGTTCCAAGACATTGCTCGTCAGAGATTCAATCTAACGAAAAGGCTATCTCAAATTACGCAGGCGAAGGTTGTTGCGGTCGGTGATGACTGGCAGTCGATATATGCGTTTTCTGGCTCTGATATTACGCTATTTACTCGTTTCCTGGAGCTTATGGGAGCTGGAACGGAGTTGAAGATTACTCATACCTACCGTAATTCGCAGGAGCTTATCGATATTGCTGGAGGCTTTGTACAAAGAAATACTTCGCAAATCCGAAAGCAGTTGATTTCTCCGAAGCATCTTGAGAACCCGATTGTTCTTGAAGTTTTCGATGATAGTACCAAACCTATGGAGCGACTTGCAGATACCATCGAGCATATCATTGGTGAGATCCTATCTGAGTACGGCGAGCAGAGTTCGATTTTGTTGATTGGCCGATACAATTATGACATGTACAAGCTGTACCGAACGAATCGGTTCAGCGAATTGCCGGGCGGTGCGATCAGGAGTGAAAAATACCCAAATGCAAAGATCACCTTTATGACAGCGCATAGTTCCAAGGGCCTTGGGTATGACAACGTAATTCTGATCAATATGTTCGAAGGGAAATTCGGGTTCCCGTGCCAGATCGAAGGTGATCCTATTATTAAGCTCGTTACATATGAGGACAATAGTATGCCCTTTGCAGAAGAGCGGCGATTGTTTTATGTGGCGATGACACGGACAAAAAACAGGGTATATATCGCAGCGCCTAGAACAAAACCATCCAGATTTCTTGTAGAGCTCATTAAAGATTTCAACATTCCGCATAATGATGAGATCAATATGCAAGTGGTGGACCTGTTTAACCTGCGTTGTTCTGTATGCGGTTTCCCGCTAAAGTATGAGTTTAATAAAAACTACGGCTTGAATCTCTGGATATGCACAAATGAGGCTGAGCTTTGCGACTTCATGGCCAATGACAGGACACACATGCATGACATTTTGAAATGTCCTAAATGTACAGATGGTTATTTGATCGTCAAAAAGAATCCGAAGAATGGTGACATATTCTATGGCTGCACCAACTATTTTAACGAAGAAAGAAAGTGCACCTATATGGCGCCGTTAGAGAGCGGCAGCAAAAACGATCAATAAAGCAATAGTTTTTGCGATATATCGTATGATGTTTAAATACCACGAGCGCATATGGGCAAGAAAAGTGAGCAAGGATAGACTTTCCTTGTAGTGTTTGTAGTAACATGCTATACCCCATTATGCCCTTGATTTTGAGGGTATAATGGGGTATAATTCTGCATAGGATCCTAACTCACAGGAGGTGCGCTATGGACTTATCTGAGATGCAAACCCGCGCGGCGGAGCTGGAACAGCAGATTTCTGCTTTGCCTGCCGGTTCCATTACGAAGAAAACCGTCAGAGGCAAGGACTATTTCTACCATCGTTGGACAGAGAACAAGAAGCGGCGGGAGAAGTATATTCCCGCTGACGAATTGGAGAATTTCCGCGCCCAAATCGAGCGGCGGAAGGAGCTGGAGCAGGAACTGAAGGCGCTGAAAAAGCAGCTGCCCAGGGCAAAACCTACGAACCTTTCCGCGTTTACCACCAATGTCCGCACCGGCGAGGCGCTGCGTTCCTTTGCGGCATCTGTTCGCGACTATCGCAGGCGCGAGTGCTTCCGGCAGCTGCACGACTTTGTCTACGGTGAGCCGCAGGACAAGGTGTTCATTCTCTACGGTCTGCGCCGGACGGGAAAAACCACCATGATCCGCCAGATTTTTGCGGAGATGAGCGACGCAGAACTATCCAAGGCGGCATTCATTCAGATCACCGCAAAAGACACGCTGGCAGACGTGAACCGCGACCTCAAGGCATTGGAAGCGCAGGGCTTTCGCTATGTGTTCCTCGACGAAGTAACGCTGATGGAGGATTTCATCGAGGGCGCAGCGCTGTTTTCTGACGTGTTTGCAGCCTGCGGCATGAAGATCGTGCTCTCCGGCACGGACTCGCTGGGCTTCCTTTTTACCGAGGACGAGCAGCTTTACGACCGCTGCATCCTGCTGCACACCACATTCATCCCTTACCGCGAGTTTGAATCTGTCCTCGGCGTTCACGGCATCGACGAGTATATCCGCTACGGCGGCACCATGAGTCTCGGCGGCGTTCACTACAACGAGACCTCTACCTTTGCCAGCAAGGAAAGCACCGACGAATACGTGGATACCGCCATTGCCCGCAACATCCAGCACTCCCTGCGTTGCTATCAGTACGAGGGACACTTCCGTCATCTGCGGGATTTATACGAGAAGGGCGAGCTGACCAGCGCCATCAACCGGGTCGTGGAGGACATCAACCACCGCTTCACGCTGGAGGTGCTGTCGCAGGATTGGAAGTCCCACGACCTTGGCGTTTCCGCCAGCAATCTGCGTCGGGATCGGAAAAATCCGACGGACATCCTCGACCGCATCGACCTTGCGCTTGTCACCGACAGTCTGCGGAAGCTGCTGGAAATTCGCAACAGGGCAGAGCAGACCGTGGCGCTGGACGATGTTCACGCGGCGGAGATCAAGGAGTATCTGGACTTGCTGGACTTAACGCGGGAGATCGACGTGCTGCACCTGCCGGATGTCAGCGCGAAATCCAGCCGCACGGTGATTGCACAGCCGGGACTCCGCTATGCGCAGGCGGATGCGCTGATCCGCAGCCTGCTGCTGGATGAGACGTTCAGTGCGTTGTCTCTGGCAGAGCGTACAGCCGTGCAGCAGCGCATCCTGACCGAGATCAAAGGGCGGATGTTGGAGGACATCGTCCTGCTGGAAACCAAGCTGGCAAACCCCAAGAAGCAGGTGTTCGTCCTGCAATTCCCCGTAGGCGAGTTTGATATGGTGGTGTTTGACCCGGAAGCAGGTTCTTGCCGAATTTTTGAGATAAAGCACAGTGAAGAAGCCGTCCCGCAGCAGTACCGCCATCTGATCGACGAGCAAAAATGCGCCCAGACCGAGCACCGCTACGGCCCGATCACTGGAAAGTTCGTCCTTTATCGAGGGAAAAGCCAAGTGGTAAATGGCATTCAGTATCAGAATGTGGAAGAATATCTGCGAAACCTTGCATAATGAACCCGCAGCCCCAACCGAAAAATCGGGGCTGCGGTTTTTCATAGGCCCAATCAGGTAGACTTGCAATGATAGGAGCAAGGTAACGCTATGGCGAGATTCCGGACCAGAAATGGCTTTGAAGTAGGGAGGTAAAATGACGGTACATTTGCGAGGCGTAGAGCGTTGGCTTATAATATGCGTACCATCTGAAAACAAATTGGAGGAATGAATATGAAAATCACCTATACCCGTGTCGGGGACTACTATCTCCCCAATCTGGTTGCACCGGAAAGCCCCAAGGTAGGCCGCTGGGGAATGTTGCGCTTCAACTATTTAAGGAAGCATCGTGAGACACTTTATACCATCATGCTTATGGAGAACACGCTGAACCATCATCTGGAAGAAATTGACCGCCAGGCGCAGGAAATGGAGCAGCGACTCATTTCCCAACTGGCACAGCAGGAGGGCATTACCGAGCAGCTGAAAGCGGAAAATCAAATGGAATGGGTTGCCCGGATGAACAACATTCGAAATCGAGCAGATGAAATTGTGTTGAATGAACTGATTTTTGCCTAGAAAAAGCATATAGCAAGATCGCCATAGTGTGTACTGATTCTGTCAGTCGCACCGTGGCGGTTTTTGTCATTTCTCACAAAAATAATTTATTTTCAGAAATCATATTAGGGTCTATCTGAAAACCGTCAACACGCCCAAACAGCGGGCCTTTTCCACCTGCTGGGCACCATTTTTTCTTGTTGTCAAGAAGGAAAGCACCAAGGATGATATTCATCTCGACATTTTTCTGAAGCTGGACAGCACCTATGAGGCCGTCTATACACCCCTCAAGCACACCGCGGGCATCACCAGTCTAAAAACAGATGATGCAAGGGGAGATTTTCTGTGGCGGACAGAAGAGACGATTTTGTCCGTGCGCTTCGGGCAAATTGCGGGAATATGTTGAAATACGAGACTTACAGCCCGGCGGGGGTCAAACCCCTGCCGGGCTGTATTGTGGTGTGATGGACGTTTGGCTGCGGATGCGTGCAAAAGTGTTTTAATGGGTAGATTCTTCGTTGCGTTTCCTGCAAAATCATGATATGATGAGCAAAGTTGAGGGCTTTGATATCATGGCCTCGGGGATACAGGTTGTTCCGGCTATCCGGACGGGCTGTACCAATCGGAGGATTCTCAGACGAAATTACAGAGAGAGGAAACATACATATGAAGATTCTGGTTGTGAACGACGACTCCATCCACGCTCCCGGTATCGCGCTGCTGGCTAAGGCCGCTATGGAGCTTGGGGAGGTCACAGTGGTGGCGCCTGCCCATCAGTGCAGCGCCATGTCCCAGAAAATAACGATCCGCGGGGATATGCGGGTGGATCAGGTGGCGGATTTCCCCGTTCCCGTGAAGGCGGCTTACATGGTGGACGGCACGCCCGCGGACTGCGTGAAGATCGCGATGCAGTATCTGCTGGTGGAAAGGCCGGACTATGTTTTCTCCGGCATCAACGACGGCTATAACGCGGGCTTCGACATCGCCTATTCCGGCACGCTGGGCGCGGCCTTCGAGGCGGTCATGAACGGCGTTCCGGCCATGGCCTTTTCCAGCACCATGAACGCCCCTCTGCATATTGCCGAAAAGTATCTGGTAAGTATCATGCGGGAGCTGATGGAAGCCGGGCAGGGACGGGGCGAGGTGTGGAACGTGAATTTCCCGGCGGTCGCCCCCGAAAAGCTGAAAGGCATTCTGAGAGAACGCACCGTCGCCCCCCTTCAGTTTTACAGTGAGGACTACCGTAAGACGATACTGCCGGACGGCGCGGTCGCCCTCACCGGACAAGGCTCTCCGCTGACGGAGGGAGACGCGGTCCCGGCAGGCACCGATGTGGAGGCTGTTCTCAAGGGCTACATCTCCATCGGTAAAGTCAAGTGCGCGGTTATGTAAAAAATAGGAAAAATTGTGTCGATGTACTTGCAAAAGCCACAAAATGTGCTATTATTTGGGTGTAGGGACATCTTGTGCCCACACCTATCCGTAATTCCCGGTGTTTCACCGTGAATAAAAATTATAAAGGAGATATTCAAAATGAAAAAGATCCTTGCACTGACCATGGCACTGGTTCTGGTCCTGTCTCTGGGCGCCTGCGGCAAGGCCCCCGCTGCCGAGACCAAGGCTCCCACCGAAGCTGATGTCAGCGTCACCGAGAAGGCCACTGAGACCGAAGCTGCCCGTCCTCACTTCGACAAGCTGACTCTGGAGTTCGTTCCCTCCAAGGACGCCGACGTCATCATTGCCGGCACCGAGAACCTGCCCGAGCTGGTCAAGGCTGAGATGGCAAATCTGGGCTACGACATCGACGAAGTTGACATCACTGTCGGCACCAGCTATGACGCCACCGGTGAGGCCATGTCCGCCGGTACCATCGATCTGGGCTGGCTGCCCGGCGGCACCTACGCCCTGTACTCCGACGATACCGAGGTCATTCTGACCGCTACCCGTAACGGCCTGTCCAACGACAGCGAGAACCCCGCTGACTGGAACGGCGAAGCCAACGCCACCAAGAAGGATGGCCCTCAGGTCACCTACTACCGTTCTCTGATCTACGCAACTCCCTCTCCCTACGGCAAGGAGCTGGCCGCCAAGGTCAACGCCGGTGAGAAGCTGACCTGGGAAGATCTGGACAAGGCTACCTGGGCCGTTCAGAAGACCTCTTCCTCCGCCGGTTACATCTACCCCACTCTGTGGCTGATGGAGAACTACGACGGCAAGAAGATCTCCGACCTGTCCAACGTCGTTCCTCTGGACTCCGGCTACGGTACTGCTTTCTCCTACGCTGCTGCTGAGCAGGTGGACATCATTGTCTGCTACGCCGACGGCCGTAACGACTACGAAGCTTCCTGGACGCTGCCCGTCGATCAGAAGGACGAGACCGGCAAGCAGGGCATGGGCCGTTCCGAATCCATCTGGAATGAGCTGAATGTCATCGGCGTCACCGACGGCATCTACAACGACACCGTTGCCATTTCCAAGGAAAGCCCCTACTACACCCCCGAGCTGATCGACGCTCTGCAGCAGTGCTTCATCAACATCATCAACACCGATGAAGGACAGGCGATCTTCAGCGTCTACAGCCACACCGGCTATGCCATCGCCAAGGACTCCGACTACGACGGCGCCCGCGCTGCTCTGGAAGTTGTTTCCTGATTCATTGAAGTAATTCAGAAAGCGCCCTGCGTCAAAACAGGGCGCTTTCACCCTAATGAAGCCCTTAACACTCTGTTTTTGCGGAATTTTGCGGCAGGGCGGGTTGCCGTCAACCCAACGCCCGCTGGCGGCAAGCCGCCTTGCCGCAGAGCTTCGGCTCGCACGTGTCCAACTTAGCTTAAAGAAAGAGAAGACGCTGATATGATTGAATTTAAAGACGTATACAAAACCTATCCCAACGGCTTCACCGCACTGAAAGGCATCAACCTGCAGATCGAGCAGGGGGAATTTGTCGCCATCATCGGCCTGTCCGGCGCGGGCAAGTCCACCATTCTGCGCTGCATCAACCGGATGCACGATATCACCAAGGGTGAACTGACGGTGGACGGCGTCGATGTGGATGCCCTGAAGGGTAAGACGTTGCGCCGCTACCGCCGGAAGGTGGGCATGATCTTCCAGAGCTTCAATCTGGTCTCCCGCAGCACCGCCATTAAGAACGTTCTGACCGCTGACGTGCCGGATATGAACTTCTTCCGTGTCCTGTTCGGCATTTTCACCAAGGATCAGAAGATGCGCGCCCTGGAAAGTCTGGACAAAGTGGGCATTCTGGACAAAGCCTATACCCGCTGCGACCAGCTGTCCGGCGGCCAGCAGCAGCGTGTCGCGCTGGCGCGTACCCTGAACCAGAACCCCAAGATCATTCTGGCCGACGAGCCGGTGGCCTCCCTCGACCCCATCACGGCCAAGCAGGTCATGGAGGACTTTGTCCGCATCAACAAGGAATACAACATTTCCATTCTGCTGAACATCCACCATGTTGACCTTGCCCTCAAATACTGTGACCGGGTCATCGGCGTCCGTGCCGGTGAGATCGTCTTCGACGGCCCCGCCAGCACCATTACGCAGGAGCAGATCGACGCGGTCTACAACGGCACCAAGGTCCCCACCATGGGCGATGGAGAATGAGTATGGACAACGAAAATACCGCTCTCTACAAGGAGACACTCTTCGATAAGATATTCAAGCCGCAGGTCATCACGCTGGAAAACGGACACACCGTCCGCCGCCCCAGAAGCCGCACCCCGCTCATTGTGATTTGTCTGGCGCTGGCCATCGTGTGGGCGCTGAAAATGACCGGCTTTGATCTCGCGGTCATTGTCAGCCGGTTTTCCAAGATGCTGGACCTGCTGAAAAAGATTTTCCATCCCAACTGGGAGTTTTTCCCCAAGGTCGTCAGCCCCCTGCTGGACACCATCAAGATGTCCATTCTGGGTACGGTCATCGGCTGCGCCATCGCCATGCCGGTGGCAATTCTCGCTTCCTCCAACATCAACCGCAATGCGGTGATCGTCAGCATTTTCCGCTTTATTCTAGCGCTGATCCGTACCCTGCCCACGCTGGTCATCGCGCTGGTGTGCGCGTTGATCTTCTCTCTGGGCACCTTCTCCGGCACGGTTGCCATCGCCATTTTCACCTTCGGCGTCGTGTCCAAGATGCTGTACGAGAGCATCGAGACCATCGATATGGGGCCTTTCGAGGCCATGGAGGCGCTGGGCGCCAATAAATTTCAGGCATTCTGGTCGGCCTGCGTTCCCCAGATCCTGCCCGTTTACCTGAGCCACTGCCTGTACTGCTTTGAAATGAACATCCGCGCCTCCGCCATTCTGGGTTACGTCGGCGCGGGCGGCCTGGGCATCACCATCAACGAGCGGATCGGCTGGCGCGATTATGAGAGCCTGGGCATGGTTCTGCTGACGCTGTTCGTGGTCGTTGCGTTCATCGAATTCTTCAGCGCCTACCTGCGCAAGAAGCTGAGCTGAGAGGAGGATGAACATGTCTGCAAGAACCAAATTGGAAACCTTTGAGGAAGTCTACAACCGGAAGCTTACCGCTGCCGAGGCCTACGCCAACCGTCCCCGGAAGTGGATGCTCTACACCCTGATCGTGCTGATTATCGCGGTAATGGTCAGCTGGTCGTCCTCCAGCATCCAGTTCAACGGCATGACCACAACGGGCTCCGAGGTGGCGAAGGGCGTCCTCCACGGCGTCTTCAATCCCGATACCGCGCTGCTGTTCGGCACCGGAGATACGGATGTGCCCTATCTGCTGCTGCAAACTGTGGCCATTGCGGTGCTGGGCACCCTGTTCGGCGCGATTCTGGCGATTCCCTTTGCTTTTCTGGCCGCGTCTAACATCATGCCGAAGCCCATTTCCTACCTGTTCCGGCTGCTGATCCTGCTGATCCGCACCATTCCCAGTCTGGTGTGGGCGCTGATGTGGATTCGCGTTACCGGACCCGGTGCGGCCTGCGGTGTCATCACCCAGTCCATCTGCTCTATCGGCATGATCTCCAAAATGTATATCACGGCCATTGAGGACTTGGACACCCACATTCTGGAAAGTCTGGACGCCATGGGCTGCAACGCCTTTGAGAAAATCCGCTACGGCGTCATCCCGCAGCTGACGGCGAGCTTTATTTCCACCACCATTTACCGCTTCGATATCAACCTGAAGGACGCTACCACCCTGGGTATCGTCGGCGCAGGCGGTATCGGCGCGTCGCTGGTGCAGTGCCTGAACAGCCGCCGCTGGGCGATGGTCGGCTCCTTCGTCTGGGGGCTGATGGTGCTGGCGCTGATCATTGAGTTCTTCTCCACCAGAATCCGCCGGAAGCTGGCACACGGTCAATAATTTAACATAAAGGCTTCGGCGCGTCAACGCCGAAGCCTTTTTCAAGGGAGTATTTCTATGAACCGAAATCTGACGATCTGCTTTACAAGCGATATTCACGGCTATTTTTCCGATATGGATTACGCCACGGGGACGCCCGGCACCACCGGACTTTCCCGCTGCGCCTTCTCCTTCCCCCACGATGGCAACACCCTGATTCTGGACGGCGGTGATATCTTACAGGGAAGTCCCTTTGCCTACTGGCTCAGCCGGGAGCCGGTGGAGGGTGCGAAGGTGTCCGCACAGGTGATGAATCTGGCGGGTTATCATTTTGTCACTATTGGCAACCACGATTTTAACTTTGGCCGTGAGACGCTGGAAAGCTACCTCAGCCATCTGGACGCGCGCTGTGTCAGCGCCAATGTGGAGGGGGTATCCGGCGTGGAGCGGACTGCTGTGGTCACGCTGGAAAACGGTCTGCGCGTGGGCATTACCGGCGTCACCACTCATTTTGTCAATCTGTGGGAGAAGCCGGAGAATCTGGTGGGTATCAAGGTTCACGAGGCTTTCCCCGCTGCGGCGGCCGCGCTGGAGGAATTGAAGCAGGCGGGTGTGGACATTACGGTCTGCATTTACCACGGCGGTTTTGAAAATGATCTGACCACCGGGGAGCTTCTCTCTGACACCGGCGAAAATCAGGCTTACCGGATCTGCCGGGAGCTGGATTTTGACATTCTGCTGACGGGACACCAGCATCAGGCCAAGGCGGGCTTGCGGCTCTTTGGCACTTACGCCTGTCAGTCCCCGGATCGGTGCAGGCAGTACGTCCGGATGGATGCGGAAGTGTCGGCGGATGGGGACGTGACCGCCCATTCCCGGCTGGTTGAACCCGGAAAGCCCGATGAACGTCTGGCGGCATTTCTGGCGCCGCTGGATGCGCAGAATGCTGTTTTTCTGGATCAGCCCCTTGGAGAGCTGGACATCCCGCTGCTGCCCGGAGATCATATGGAGATGGCGGAAAACGGCTCCCTCATTGCCAATTTCTTCAATCAGGTGCAGCTGGAAGCCTCCGGCGCAGACCTTTCCGTCACCAGCCTTGCCAATGTGGTGAAGGGCTTTAATAAGCAGGTCACCATCCGGGACGTGGTGGCCACCTACGTGTTCCCCAACACGCTGCAAACCCTTCAGGTGGATCGCCGGGTGCTGAAGGCCGGGCTGGAACGCTGCGCGGAATACTTTGAATTGGATGAATCTGGGCGGCTACAGGTGGGGCAGAGCTTCCTCAAGCCTATTGTTCAGCACTATAACTTTGACTATCTGTCCGGTCTGGAAGTGACGATGGACGTCCGTCGGCCGGTGGGTGACCGGGTCACATCCATGGTGTATGAAGGCAAGGAGCTGGAAGAAGGCCGGACGCTGACACTGTGCATGAACAACTACCGGGCCACCGGTACGGGCGGGTATCCGTTCTACGCAAAGTGCAGGCTGGTTAAGGATCAGCCGACGGAAATTTCTCAGATGATCATTGAGTATATCGACCGACATAAGCATGTTGTCGTGGACAAACGGAAATGGCTGCATGTGATCTATTGATACGCGGAATTCCCAGGGCTTGAAGCCCTGGGAATTTTTGCGTTTTAATACTATTTCCTGATTAAAATCTTTGATTTTAATCAGGAAGGCATCGCCT
>ENA-OROM01001302-OROM01001302.1-human-gut-metagenome-genome-assembly--contig:-NODE-1302-length-24047-cov-3.502417_pt1 | contig 24047 bp, 19 predicted proteins | sample MGYA00242129_ERZ509050 | MGnify/ENA primary metagenome ERZ509050 (study PRJEB26280, sample SAMEA2338701) | human gut metagenome | biome: human gut; feature: human-associated habitat; material: faeces...
TCAGGTGTGAGCAGCCCTCCTTTTGCGAAGCAAAACTTTAAATGAGGGCTGCGAAGGACACAATTCTCAGGTTTCCTAAGAATTGTGTCCAATACCGAGATACGGAAGTACATTGGAAAAGATATCGCGGATCACCGGCGCGCAGATCGTTCCGCCGTAGTAGACGCCCTGCGGATTGCGGATAATGCAAAGCCCCAGCACCGTCGGATGCTCCGCCGGGGTGAAGCCGAGGAATGAGGAAATATAGCGGTTGGCGCTCCGCGGAAGTGTCTGCGAGGTTGCCGTCTTTCCGCCGATGGAATATCCCTCGAGGTACGCATTCTTTCCAGACCCTTCTGAAACGACGCTTTCCAGAATTTCGCGCACCGTCCTGGAAGTTTCTTCCGAAAGAACCCCTTCTTTTTCCGGAAATTTCAGATGCTTTACGACATTTCCTTCTTCATCAAGCACATCCGTTGCGACATGCGGCGTCACCATTTTTCCACCGTTGACGAGCGCAGAGACCGTCGCCGCCAGGCGGATCGGCGTGATCTGGAAAGACTGGCCGAATGCCATCGTCGCAAGCTCAACCTCTCCGATGTTTTCCTCCTTGTGCATAATCGTCGATGCCTCGCCCGGCAGATCGATCCCCGTCTTTTCCATCAGACCGAAATTCCGGAAGTAATCACAGAACTTTTCCACACCGAGCCGCAGCCCCACTTCAATGAACACCGGGTTGCACGAGTTCTGCGCGCCCTGCACGAAGTTTTCGGCTCCGTGTCCCGTCCGCTTGTGGCAGTGGATCCGGCGGTCCTCCACGATTTTGTAGCCGGGACAGAAAAACGAATCGTTCGGCGACACAACGCCCTCCGAAAGTCCCGCCGACATCGTGATGATCTTAAAGGTAGATCCCGGCTCGTACGTATCGTTGATGCAGGCATTCCGCCACATCTGGTTCAGCAGATCCTGAATTTCTTTTTCCGAAAGTCCCGTTGTATCCTGCTGCAGCGCGAACGGATCGTTGAGGTCGAACTCCGGCACATTGACACAGGCATAGATTTCTCCGTTCTGCGGATTCATAAGAAGAATCGAGACGCTGTCCGCCTGTTTTTCTGCCATCGCCTTTTCCGCTGCCTGCTGGCAGTACGCCTGGATATTGACATCCAGGCTGACCTTTAAGTCCCTTCCCGCCACCGGCTCCTGGCGGCTCTCCCCGATGCCGTTCTGCTCAATCCCGCGCGCATCCGTTGTCGTCAGGATTTTTCCGTTGATTCCTTTTAAAATTTCCTCATATTCCACCTCCAGTCCGATGATGCCCTGATTATCGCCTCCGGTGAAGCCGATAACGCGCGACGCCAGCTTCCCTTTGGGGTAATACCGCTTGAAATCCTCATCCACTTTTACCCCCGCGTATCCGTACGACCGGATGGTATCACCCGTCTCCTTGTCCACATTCGTCTTGACACGCTCGATTGAAGACCGCTTCTCCACGCGTTTCCGCGCCGTCTCCTCCGAAATTCCAAGCTCTTTTACCAGCATCGCAATCACCGCCTCCGGCTCCTCGATCTGGCTGTGGATCACGGAAATCGTACAGACCGTGCGGTTTGCCGCGAGAACTTCCCCGTTTGCATCAAGAATCCGGCCGCGCGCCGCCTTGATCCCGCGCTCCCGCTCGTGCAGATCATCCGCCTTCTCGGAATAATAGACGGACCGGAACACACACAGATACACCAGCCGCCCGGCAAGTCCGACCATCATTCCCATGCAGAGTGCCCACAGAAGAACCGTCTTTTTCCGGTGATACGTTTTGTTTTTACGCATAGAATACCCCATAGCCGAATCCATTATGATAACACTATATGGAAACTGCTATGGGGTTATGTCTTTTGTTTTTTATGTTTTTTTACTCTTCATTGATGAGATCCAGCTCGGCGTTTGTCAGACCGCCGTTCTCGATATTGCTGTTTTCAGCACTGTTTTCCGTATCGTCTTCCTGTACCGGTGCCGCTACGTTTGGATCATCCGTTCCGGTCTCGGAGCCTTCGCCCGTCACACCGTCCGTATCATCCGGGAATACATTCAAATACGGCAGCAGTTCTGTGTAGATCTCTTTTACGATCTCCTGTGCCAGCACACTGTTCGCCTGATTTTCTACATCCGGCTCGTCCACAATCGCGTAAACAACAGCTTTCGGGTTTTCTACCGGTGCAAATCCGATAAAGGAAACGAGATATTTTCCATTGCCTCGCGGATACTTCTGTGCAGTACCTGTTTTTCCTCCCATCGTGTAACCGGCAACCTTTGCACTCTGGCCGCTTCCATCGGTCACGACTCCCTGGAGGAAACTTCTCATTTTATCGCTGATTTCCGCGGAAACCGTCTGACGCACCAGATTCGGCTCATTGCTCTCAACAACGGCTCCTGTGCTGTCCGTGATCGTCTTCATCACATGCGGCTGGTAATAATTGCCTCCGTTGATCAGAGAGGAAAACGCAGCTGCCTGCTGTACCATCGTCACGGTGTAGCCCTGTCCGAATGTACTCGTTGCAAGCTCGGTCGGTCCCATAGTATCCTCCGTGTGAACCAGGCCGTACGCCTCACCCGGCAGGTCAATTCCCGTCAGACTGCCGAAACCGAAAATATCCTGATAGCGGAGAAATTCCGCTGCTCCCATCTTCTGTCCGATCTGCATCATACCAGCGTTGCAGGAGTTTTTCAGTACATCGGCCGGTGTCTGTACGCCATGTGTTCCCGGATAAGCTCCGCAGCGGATCATCTGCCCTGCAATCGTCTCAAACCCCTCACAGTCAAACAGGGTATCATCATCGATTACATCGAGGGAATATGCCGCCGCCACGTTCATCGGTTTTGCCGTGGAACCTGGCTCGTATGCATCGGAAATACAGTAGTTTTTCCAGATGGCACTCAAAGCCTCCATTGTCTCGTTATCGTTCATCGCATCAATTTCTTCCTGCGAATAGAACGGTGTCAGATCTCTTGGATTGTTCAGGTCATACCAGTCGGAAGAATCCATACCAAGAATCTCTCCATTGTTCGGATCCATCACGACAACGCCGATATTCTTTGCTGCTTTTGTCTGACGGTTCGTCCCAGTGTCCGATTCGTCCGCGCCGTTCTGGACATGAATCCGCTCATTGTAATTCTCGATCGCCGTGCGGATGATCTTCTGAATATTTACATCAATCGTCGTAACCACGTTTTTGCCCGGCTGCGCCTCGATGATCGTCTGTTCCATATCCGCACCTTCGTTGTAATAGCCGAACTGGCGGCCATTCACGCCATTTAAGATACTGGAATAATACCCTTCGATTCCCCAGTCTGCCGTGTCTCCTGAATACGTAAAGCCGATCAGATCGCAGGCAAGTGAATTTAACGGATACGTTCTGTGGTAGGATTCCTCAAACCAGACGCCGCGGATGTTGGCACGGTATGCTTTTTCCGCCTGCTCGTTCTCATCGAGCTCCTTGTTCTTTTTGTCCGCGTACTCGTCCACATAGGTCTCAAACGCTTTTTTCGCGTCCATCGAGACCTCTCTGGCGAGAACCTGGTACTGGCTTTCTTTTGTCGTTTCGCCGGTCAGACGATCCCGGATATCCGTCTCATCGAGTCCGAAGTATTCGACCAGTGCTGCTACGGTCGGATCGACGTACGGATGGGTATCGTTCTTTTCTTCATCTTTTACCGTCGTATTGGCAAGTTTACAGTCGAGAATAACGTTGTAAACCTTCTCACTCGTTGCCAGAATCGTTCCGTTCCGGTCGGTGATACTTCCCCGCTGGAATGGAATTGTCCTGCTGTCGTAGGACTGCTGCGTCTGGCTTAAAACCTGTCTTTCGTATTTTTCTCCCTTTGTGGCATTCACATACGTAATGTCAATCGCTAAAGCAACAAAAACCAGCATCACTCCCAAAAAGAGTGCTACCAGTTTTCTACTCATACGCCCACTTGTCTTCCGTCTCCGGAATGCCCCGCTTCGTTTTTTATTCTGTTTCTGTTTACTCACGTTTTCACCTATTTCGCATCCGGAACATCCTGATACTGTCTCACATAGCTGTTTTCTGAATCATTGAAATAAATTACCTGGGACTCATCTGCATATTTCATGCCGAGCCGGTTCTGTGCTGCTTCTTTGACTGCCTCAAGATCTTCGGAGGCAACCGTTGTATTGTAATAGGCGTCATTGTCCGCCTTCAGATCGCTCAATTCTTTTTCTTTGCTGGTAATGTCTTCCGCCTGCGTGGTAACCACGGTCTGCAACTTGACATACGCAACACACGCCGCGATACACAGTGTGCAGACAATGGCAAGAAAAACAGCGTAGCCCGCGCTGATCTGTGTCGCCCGTGCCCGGTTTCTTCTTGTCTGGCTGCTCACACCCGATTTCAGAGGCCGTGCTTCTTTTGGTACTTCCTGCGGCTGTGCTGCAAGACGCCGTACCGCACTTCCGTCCTCAAACGTATCTGGCGTATAACGTTTCGTTCTATCTGTCGAATTTACCCTTCCATCTGCCCGTCTGGCCATAACTTCTCTGTCTCCTTCGTGCCGAGCCGTCACACTTTTCGTTCAAAGACGCGCAGTTTTGCGCTCTTGGAACGGGGATTTGTTTCCATTTCCTCTTCTCCCGGCAAGATCGGTTTCCGAGTTACTACGGTTCCCTTGGACTTCTTTCCGCATACGCAGACCGGAAATTCCGGCGGACACGTACATGGATGCTCGTTTTTTCTGAAAATGTTTTTTACGATACGGTCTTCCAGAGAATGAAAGGTGATGACACAAAGTCTTCCACCGTCATTTAAGAGATCAATCATGCCGTCCAGTGACTCCGACAGAACGGTAAGTTCCTGGTTCACTTCGATACGGATTGCCTGAAAGGTTCTCTTGGCCGGATGGCCGCCCGTCGCCCTTATTTTTGCCGGAATCGAGCGCTTGATGATTTCGATTAACTCCCCAGTTGTTCGAATCGGCGCCTGCTGCCGGCTTACGCATATATTGTGTGCAATTTTTCTTGCAAAACGCTCTTCTCCATATTCATGGAAAATACGCGAAAGATTCTCTTCACTGTAATCGTTCACGACTTCGTACGCGGAAAGAGCATTTCTTTGATCCATCCGCATATCCAGCGGAACATCCTCACGGTATGTGAATCCACGCTCTGCATTATCCAGCTGATAGGATGAAACTCCAAGATCCAGCAGGATTCCGTCTACCCCGGTGACTCCGATTTCGGCAAGACGCGGAACCATATCGCAATAATTGCTGCGGATAATCGTGACCTGGTTCTGAAATGGTTCCAGGCGTTTACCCGCAGCAGCTATCGCAGCTTCGTCCTGATCTATGCCTATTAATCTCCCCGTGGCAGATAAGCGCTCACATATATGACTGGAATGTCCAGCGCCTCCCAACGTCCCGTCCACGTAGATTCCGTCCGGTTTTATCTTAAGGTTTTCAATGGTTTCATTCAGTAATACTGATGTATGCGAAAATTCCATGGTCATCTCCTGTATCCCAACGAAACAGATCAGATCACAATGCCCATCTCTTCCATTGATTCGGCGATGGCATCCATATCATCATAATTGCTGTTTTCGTTCCATTTTTCCTTGCTCCAGATTTCAATCCGGTTGATATTTCCGGTAAGGACTACATCTTTTTCCAGACCAGCAAATTCCCGCAGCGTTGCCGGTACGAGAATCCTCCCCTGCTTGTCCAGTTCACATGACGTAGCACCTGCTACAAAGAAACGGGAAAAAGTTCTGGCGTTTTTGTTTGTAAGTGGTAAGGCTCTCAGCTTCTCTTCAAAGGCAGCCCATTCGTCGTTTGGGTAAATGGAAAGGCATCCGTCCAATCCCTTCGTCAGTACGAACTCTTCTCCCAGCTGTTCTCTGAACTTGGACGGTATGATCAATCTTCCCTTCGCGTCAATCGTATGACTGTACTCTCCCATGAACATAATGAAAACCCTCTTATCACCTGAAATGGCGGTCTCCCCACGCACCACTTCATGTATCGCGCCGCAGCCGGACTGCCACATCCGCTCCACAACGCACCACTTTTCACCACTTTCTACCACTTATGTTTTTATTCTATATCAACTCAGGGAAAATAGCAAGGTCTTTTTTCTATTTCATTTTTAAGATTTTCCCCAAAATGCAACATTTTTATGCGCATTTTCCGCCTTTTTTATACCAATTTTGTATCAAAAAAAGAGAAAACCTTTTTTGCCGGTTTTCCCTTTTTCTGTATTTTTATTCTGTTTTTTTCACTGGTTTTATCCTTAAGAATGGGCTGTCTCCCCACCGGATGATAATTTTTTTCGTTTCCATACCACCAGGATGGTACATCCCACCACAAGGCACCCCGAAAGGAGCTGGGAAACCGGAAGTCCCACCACCGGAAGCAGAAGCTGGTCGGTGCGGAGTCCCTCGATCCAGATTCTTCCAAGGCCGTATCCTATCAGATACATCAGGAACACTTCGCCGTTAAATTTTTTTCTTTTCCGAAACCAGAAAAGAAAAAGCAGGACACCCACATTCCATAAACTTTCATATAAAAAGGTGGGATGCACCTGAATATACTCGACGCCGTTTACCGTCACCACATGATCCCACATTTTCTGTGTGATTTCATTGGCACGGACCGCGGAAACCGGAAGCTGCATCGCAAACAGGTTGTTAGTGTAGTCACCGAATGCCTCACGGTTAAAGAAGTTTCCCCACCGTCCCATAATCTGACCGAACACGATGCTCATGCTCGCGGTATCCATCAGAAGGCTGAAGTTCTGTTTCTTCTTTCTGCTGTAAATCACCACCGCAATGCAGGCACCGATGATGCCGCCGTAGATGGCAAGTCCGCCCTGGCGGATGTTGAAAATACTCAAAAGATCATCCTTATAATAGTCCCAGGCAAATATAACGTAGTAAATCCGTGCCCCGAGAATACCTGCTGCGATGCCGATCATCGCAAGATCGAGGTACTGCTCCGGGTTCTGCCCCGTCCGCTTTGCCTCTCTTTGGGCAATCCAGATCGCAATCATCATACCGGTTACGATCACGATGCCGTAATAGGCGATGGAAAATCCGAAAATACTGATGTTTTTTCCCACATGGTCGAGATAGATCCCGAGATTGGGAAAATTAATTTCCATATCCATAACTTATATTCTCTCTTATTATTACTTATCAAACGTTGAAACGGAACAGGATGACATCGCCGTCGCGGACAATGTAATCTTTTCCTTCCATACGCACAAGGCCTTTCTCTCTTGCTCCTGCGTAGGAACCGCAGTCGAGCAGATCCTGATAATTGACAACCTCGGCTTTGATGAATCCGCGCTCGAAATCGGTGTGGATTTTTCCGGCTGCCTGCGGTGCTTTTGTTCCGACTTTGATGGTCCATGCACGGGTCTCATCCTCTCCTGCTGTAAGGAAGCTCATGAGGCCGAGCAGACGGTAGCTTGCTGCGATCAGTTTTTCCAAGCCGGACTCGGTAAGACCAAGATCCTCGAGGAACATTTTTTTCTCATCCTCTTCGAGTTCGGAGATTTCTGCCTCGATCTCGGCGCAGATGACGAATACTTCGCTGTTGTGCTCTTTTGCATATTCGCGGACGGACTGTACATAGGAGTTGTTTGCGCCATCGTCAGCGAGATCATCCTCTGCTACGTTTGCTGCGTAGATGACCGGTTTGCTGGTCAGCAGGTTGTACTCTGCGATCCATTTCTCCTCGTCCTCGTTCTGCAGCTCCATCAGGATGGCATCTTTTCCGTCCTCGAGCAGTTTTTTCAGACGCTCCTGGAATTCGAGCTCTTTTGCTGCCTCTTTGTCCATTCTTGCAGATTTTGCAGTCTTGGAAATACGGCGCTCGAGTACCTCAAGGTCGGCGAAGATCAGCTCAAGGTCGATGGTCTCGATATCACGGAGCGGATCAATGCTGCCGTCTACGTGGATAACGTTCGGATCCTCGAAGCATCTGACAACGTGAACGATAGCGTCTACCTCACGGATATTGGCAAGGAACTGGTTTCCAAGTCCCTCTCCTTTGGATGCACCTTTTACAAGACCTGCGATGTCAACGAACTCGATGACAGCCGGTGTTACTTTCTTGGACTGATAGAAATCTCCGAGCTGCTGCAGACGCTTGTCCGGAACCGGCACGATGCCGACATTCGGGTCAATGGTACAGAACGGATAGTTTGCGCTCTCTGCTCCTGCTTTGGTCAGGGAATTGAAAAGTGTACTTTTTCCGACGTTCGGAAGGCCCACGATACCTAATTTCATAGTAATCTATATCTCCTTTGTTTTTATTTTTCGCTTCTTTTTCTGTTCGGGTTCTTTTTATGCACAAAAAGAGCCCAATGCAACTATAAATTATAGCACACGGGCTCTTTGATTTCAATGGATTTTAATCTCTTGACTGTACCATCAGAAGAATGCCGCCCTCGTACGATACATGCGCGGTCTCCTCGACGATCTCATTGCTCACGCACAGACCACCCGAAGTATTCGGCAGATAGTGATGGTCGAGCGGGTAGGCGAAGCCCTCCAGGGTGATGGATGCGACTTCCTTTTCCAGCGGGAAGAACGAAACGTACTTTCCGAACTGCTCTTCTTTCCGGATTTCAAACGAAGTTTCCACCGGAATCGTAATCAGATTGCGGCTGTCCACGATGTAAGCCGGAATTTTCTTCTCCCATGCCGTTTTCAGGTTCTGCACAATACTTAAGAAATGGTCGAGTCTTCCCCCTGTTGCTCCGAGGATCGTGATTTCACTGCTTCCCAGAACAATCGCCTGCTGAAATGCGATGTCCGTGTCCGTATTGTCCTTCATGGGATTAAATTCCCGGATCGGTGCGACATGGTTCTCCTTGTAATAATTTAAAATCTCCGGAGATAAACTGTCAAAATCTCCCAGAATATACGTCGGCATAATCTGGTAATGGTAGCAGAACTCCAGTCCCCGGTCTGCTGCCAGGATAATATCAAACTGCTGTTTCTGAAGATATGGGAAGGCAAAATCCGGTTCGATCATCCCTCCCGAAATAATACATGTTCTCACGTTTCCCTGCCTCTTTTTTCTGTCTTTTTGTATCTTATTCTGCCTTTTTGCTGTATGAAGAAATTTTTTTCTGCAGCTCGCGCACGTTCTGCTCGATGTTGCTGCCAAATACAGCAGAGCCTGCCACGATGATGTTGGCACCTGCCGCAAGGACTTCATCGATGGTCGCGCGGTTGATGCCGCCATCGACCTGAATGTGCACATGCTCCAGTCCCTTTTCATCCAGCATTCTGCGGAGCGTACGGATTCTCTCCGTCGACTCCGGGATATACTTCTGGCCGCCGAAGCCAGGATAAACGCTCATAATCAGAATCATTTCTACCTGATCCATCACGTCCGTAACCGCAGAAAGCGGCGTATCCGGATTTACGGCAACTCCGGCATCTGCGCCTGTTTCATGAATCTTTTTCACGGTTTCTGCCAGATCGCGGCATGCCTCCGCGTGAACCGTGATCATATCCGCCCCGCAGCTTTGAAATTCTTCTACGTACCGCTCCGGGTCCTTTACCATCATATGAACATCAAAATACAGACTGCTTTCTTTTCGGATCGACTTTACCACCGGCATTCCAAACGAAATGGATGGTACAAACATTCCATCCATAATATCGATATGAAGCCACCGGCACTCTGCTTTCTCTACCCTTTGGATCTGTTCTCCGAGACGGTTGAAGTCTGCGGATAAAATAGAAGGTGCCAACTGATATACTCGGCTCATGCTAGTATCTCCTCTTTTCCTGTTCTTTCAGTTCTTCATAGAACATGGTATAGTTTTCAAATCTTTCTTTGCTGATATTTCCCTGTTCCAGTGCCTCTTTGACGGCACAGCCCGGCTCTTTTCCGTGGATGCAGCCGAGGAAACGGCATTTTCCTTCGTACGGATGAAATTCCGGGAAAAAGTTTTTCAGCTCCTCTTTTTCCATATCGGTTGTATAAAGCGAGCTGAACCCCGGCGTATCGCACAGATACGTCTCATGGTCGATCGGGATCATCTGGGAATGGCGCGTCGTGTGTTTTCCTTTTTTCAGCTTTTTGCTGATCTCTCCGGTCTCCATCTGGATTTCTTTCTGCATCCGGTTTGTGATCGAAGATTTTCCGACGCCGGACGGACCGGCTACCACCGTTGTTTTCCCTTTCAGGTATGCTTCCACTTCCTGCATGCCCTGCTCTTTCGCTGCACTCACCGTAAAGACACGGTAACCGCAGTTCTCATAGACGCTTCGCAGATGGTCTGTGTAATCTTCCCCCGCAAGATCTCTTTTATTGAAACAGATTGCCGTCGGAACGTTCTGCTGTTCCATCATCACAAGAAAACGGTCCAGAAGCGTCAGGTTCGGGGTCGGATTTTCCAACGCAAAAATCACAAGCGCCTGATCGATATTGGCCACTGCCGGACGGATCAGTTCATTTTTTCGCGGCAGAATCCGGGTCATATTTCCTGTTTTTTCCACTTCATCCAGAATCTCGATTTCCACAAGATCTCCGACGAGCGGTTTCTGGCCTTCCTTTCGGAAAATTCCTTTTGCTTTGCACTCATAAATGCCGGATTCTTCCACGTCTACGTAGTAGAATCCGGCAATTCCTTTCATAATCTTTCCTGTCATACTCAACCTTCACTCAACGGAACCGATGGGTACTGTGCAATTGCCTGATAACTTCCGCTCGAATCCATCTCATAGAAGACGATTCTTCCGGTAGAAGAAGCAGACGATGAAGCACTCCAGTTGGTGTTGACAGAATACGGCCAGCTCGTAATGGCCTGTCCGTCCATGATGGTGATGGAGGTCTCGTTTCCGTTTCCATCATCCTGGATCAGCTCAATTTTTGCAATACCACCCTGATACTGATCCGGCGCACTTAAGGTCTGGCTGCAGGACCAGGTAACATCCGTAGCGGTATTTGCGCCCGGCTCTGCCGGTGTCGGGGTCGGTGTATTCTCATCCGGCGTCGTTGGCTGTGCACTCGGGCTATTGACATAAATCGTAACGTCAGAACCTTTCTTTACTTTGGTTCCGATTGCCGGGTCAACCTCCATGACTTCGCCCTCGGCCACCTTGCTGCTGGTTCCTGTTTTCACAATAATATTGAAATCGCTCAGGATTGATTTTGCTGTCTCCTCATCCAGGCCGATTACATCACGGATTGCAATTTCTTCCGCGTCCTTGGATCCCTTGCTGATCACCAGCGTAACGGTAGATTCCGGCGCAACCTGACTTCCCTCTGACGGGTCAACGGAAATAACCAAGCCTTCTGCAACGGTATCGCTGAAATCCTCTGTTGTGGAAACCTGCAGTCCCAGCTGAGTCAGTGCAGCACTTGCAGCGTCTTTCTGTGTTCCAACAATGCCGGTCGGAATGGTTACGGTTTCTTTTCCGGAGCTTACATAATACGTAATCGTTGCATTTTTATCGACTTTCGTTCCCGGTTTCAGATCCTGGCGGCAGATCTTTCCTGCCTCAATGACATCCGATGCCTCGGTTCCGCCGTTGACTACACCAAGGTTCAGGCTGTTTGCCAGATCGACGGCATCTGCCTCGGTTTTGTTGGTCAGATCCGGAACGGTTACTTTTTCGTCTTTGCTTTCGGAAGAAGTAACGGAGGTGCTGCTTGCGGAGGATGCACTGGAAGCATCCGCGGTCGGTCCTTTGCCTCCGACAATACCGGCTGCCTGTGCGATAAAGTAGATCAGCATACAGATGATGATCGCTGCAATCGCAAAACCACCGATGGTGATGATTTTCTCGAGTTTGTTTCCGGCTTTCTCATCGTCGTCGTCATCGTCGTAGTAGGAATCGTCGTCATCCTCATCGTAGGAATCGCGGTCATCCTCTTCTTCGTCCTCTTCCTCGTCTTCTTCGTCCTCGTAGCTGTAATCTTCGTCCTCTTCCTCATCCTCGATCTTGCTGTAGCGCTTGCGGGCCGGTTCCTCCGCCGTCTGCGCATTTGCTTTTGCTGCTGCGCCGGAACGGATCTGGCTTAATTCCTCTGCGGATACCATAACGGTCTCGGCGTGGGAGCTTAACGGAGTTACTTTTACGAAGTTGCCCTGCGGCTCCATCAGAGAATGCTTCAGGTCGTCGATCAGCTCCGCCATGTTGTTGTAACGGCGGTCCGGGCTCTTCTGGGTACATTTTAAGATGATCTGCTCCAGTGCGAACGGAAGGTTCGGGGTATATTTGGATGGAGATTCAATCTCCTCCTGCAGATGTTTGATTGCGATGGCAACGGTGGTGTCGCCGTCAAACGGCACTCTTCCGGTTACCATCTCGTACATGGTGATACCAAGGGAATAGATATCACTCTTATAGTCCGAATATCCGCCGCGCACCTGCTCCGGAGAGCTGTAATGTACGCTTCCCATAACGTTCGAACTGATCGTATTGGAAGAAGTTGCCTTTGCAATACCAAAGTCGGAAAGTTTTACTTTTCCGTCTGTGGAAATGATGATGTTCTGCGGTTTGACATCGCGGTGTACAATATTGCGGTTGTGTGCTGCTTCAAGACCAAGGGAAACCTGAATGGCGATGCTGGTTGCCTCTTTTACACTCAGTTTTCCTTTGCGGTCAATGTAATCCTTCAGAGTAATTCCCTCGACAAGCTCCATGACGATATAGTAAACGCCGCGGTCCTCCCCGACATCGTACACGTTTACAATATTCGGATGGGACAGTCCTGCTGCGGCCTGTGCCTCCGTGCGGAACTTGCGGATAAAGGTTTTATCCTCCCGGAATTCCGGTTTTAAAACCTTGACGGCCACCATGCGGTTCAGCTTGTGGTCTTTTGCTTTGTAGACATCAGCCATACCGCCGGAACCGATCCGGCTTATGATCTCATATCGTTCTCCTAAAATAACGCCCTCTTTTAACATTCTTTCACCTCGTTTGTAAATGGTTCAACGACAATGACTGCGATATTGTCTCTGCCGCCATTTGCATTTGCTTTATCAATTAAACGTTTCGCCTTGTCCTCACCGTCTTCTCGGCAGATGAGTTCGAAAATCTCCTCATCCGTTACCATGTTGGAAAGGCCGTCCGAGCACATCACCAATTGATTGCCCTCTTCAAGCTGAATGTCAAAGAAATCAATCTTTACGGTATCCTGTGTGCCTACTGCTCTGGTAATAATGTTTTTGTCCGGGTGATTCCGCGCCTGCTCGGGAGTGAGTTCTCCAAGGCGCACCATCTCTGCGATCAGGGAATGGTCCTGCGTCACCTGGTCAAACGTGCCATCTGCTGCCAGATACAGCCTGCTGTCTCCTACGTTTGCAACGTAGGCATAGTTGCCGACAACCGTAGCTACTACCATCGTCGTACCCATGCCTTCCATGGATATATCTCGTTTTGCCTGCTCAAAAATCTGGCTGTTTGCTGCTTCAATTCCATGCCGAATGATCCGCACCGGGTTGAAATTCGTATCCCTTTTTACAGATTCCACCAGTACAGAAACACCGTAACGCGAAGCAAAATCGCCCGCGTTATGGCCTCCCATGCCGTCTGCAACGACAAAGAGGTTCGGAAGGTTTCCGACCGGAGAGGCGGAGGCAAACACAAAATCCTGGTTCATCGTCCGTTTCTGTCCGATATCGGTTGCAGAAAATACCTTCATGCTTTTTTCTCCTGTATTGACAGCCGCTTTTTACGGCTGTTCGTTTGATTTATCGATAAAACTTTTTCTTAACTGTCCACAGGCTCCGTCAATATCGGCGCCCATTTCCCTTCTAATAGTAACATTAATTCCGTATTTTTCAAGTTTATTTTTGAAATTCTCTACGACTTTTTTCGTTGATTTCACGTAATCGCGCTCTTTGATCGGGTTGACCGGGATCAGATTTACATGACAGTTGATATCCGAAATCCGCGCGGAAAGCTCTTTTGCATCGGCTTCGCTGTCATTTTTCCCGCCAACGAGAGAGTACTCAAATGTAATCCGACGGCCTGTTTTTGCAAAGTAATTGCGGCATGCATCGAGAATTTCATCAATAGAATATTTATTGGCAATCGGCATCAGCTCGCGGCGCTTTTCATCGTTCGGCGCATGAAGGGAAAGTGCCAGGGTGATCTGGAGTCCCTCATCTGCCAATTTGTACATATTCGGTACGATTCCGCAGGTGGAAACGGTGATGTTTCTCTGGCTGATGTTGAGTCCTTCCTGGCTCGAAAGCAGCCGCACGAAGCGCACCAGATTGTCGTAGTTGTCCATCGGCTCACCCGTTCCCATGACAACCAGATTGGAGACCCGCTCCCCGGTGTCCTCCTGAATCCGGTAAATCTGGTCGAGCATCTCCGACGGAGTCAGGCACCGCACGAGTCCGCCGATTGTGGACGCGCAGAAGCGGCAGCCCATCCGGCAGCCGACCTGGGATGAGATGCAGACGGAATTTCCGTGGTGGTACTTCATCCAGACGCTCTCGATCACGTTGCCGTCGCTAAGGCGGAACAGGTATTTTCTCGTTCCGTCGATTTTGGACTCCTGCACCTGCACTTTTTCGAGACAGGTAAGCGGATACTGTTCCTTTAATTTTTCCCGGAAGGCAAGCGAGAGATTCGTCATCTCATCGTAGCTGCCCGCCAGACGATGATGCATCCAGTCGTATAACTGTTTGGCACGGAACGGCTTTTCTCCCATCTGCTGGCAGGCGTCCTTTAATTCGTCTAAGGTCATTGATTTAATATCCATCTGTTACGCCCGTCCTTTCTCTGTTTTCCGGAATTTTGCAAGGAAAAATCCGTCTGTCTTGTGTACCCCCGGGATCAGCTGCAGCTGTCCTTTGGCCGTTTCTCCGCTTTTCAGCTCATCCGGCAGCAGTTCATCCAGACTGACTGCTTCAAACGGGAACTGTTCCAGAAACCATGCGGCATTCTCGCTGTTTTCTTTTCTGTTGACGGTACATGTGCTGTACAGCAGTGTGCCGCCCGGCTTTACGTACGATGCGGCATTTGCAAGGATTGCCCGCTGAATCCGTACCAGCTCCTCTTCTTTTTCTTTTGAAGCGTAATATTTGATATCCGGCTTTCTGCCGATGACGCCGTATCCGGTGCACGGCAGGTCCGCAATCACAACGTCCGCTTTTCCGATCCATTCCGCATCGAGCTGTTCCGCATCTTTTACCTTCGGCACGACGCAGGAAACACCTGCTCTCTGCACATTTTCCCGGATCAGATCGACCTTGTATTCGGTGAGATCACGCGCTTCCACGCATCCCTGATTTCTCATTTTATCTGCTGCATGGAGGCTCTTTCCACCCGGTGCCGCGCAGAGATCCAGCACCTGGTCACCCGGCTTTGGATCCGCCAGATGCGCCGCCATCATGGAGCTCACATCCTGAATCTGGAACCGGCCTTCCTGGAAGGCATTCAGTGATGCGATCGTCTCAAAGTTTTTCAGATAGAACGCCTCGCCAAGATACGGCGCTTTTTCCAGCTCTGCCCCCTGGCTTTCCAGGCTTTTCTTCGTCTCCTCGATCGTATTGTTCCAGCGGTTGATACGGATCGTCACCTGTTTTTCTTTTAGGAAATCCGCCATCATCGTTTCTGCCGTTTCTTTTCCGTACTGGGATACGAACTCCTCAACCAGAAATTCCGGCATGGAGTATTTCACGGAAAGATACTGCGTAGTATTGTTCTCCTTCGGCATCGGCAGATGATCTTTCTCCCGCACGATCGTGCGCAGAACGCCGTTGACAAAGCCCTTTAAGTTGTAAAAATGCTTCTTTTCCGCCAGTTTCACCGCCTCATTGACGACTGCCGAATCCGGTACTGCGTCAAGAAAACGGATCTGGTACACCGACATCCGTAAGATCGCACGAATCACCGGCTTGCATTTGTTGATCTTGATTTTGGAATACTGATTGATGATGTAGTCATTCTGGATACCGTATTCCACGGTTCCCTCGCAGACCCGCTTGATAAACGCACGGTCCTGCCGCGGCAGGAACTGGTATTTATCGAGGGCGTCCCTTACAGCAAGATGGCAGGGCGTTTTCTCCCTGTCCATCTCAAGCAGAATGTTCATAATCAGCTCTCTTGTATTGATTGTATCAGTCATCATTTCTCCTAAATGCTCCGGATAAAATCAGCAGCCGGAGCAGCTGCAGCAGAGAACCGATCACCGCTGCCACGTATGTCATGGCTGCAGCCCAGAGTACTTTCTTGACTCCGTCGTGTTCCGTCTCTGTCACCATACCGCCCTCACTGAGCATTTTTAATGCTCTTCTCGACGCATCGAACTCGACCGGAAGTGTTACCACCTGGAATGCCAGTGCCAGCACAAACAGCCAGATACCGGCTTTCACCAGCATCGGAAGGCTGAAAATCAGTCCGATCAGGAACAGCGGCCAGAAAAGCTGGGATCCAAGATTCGCTGCCGGAACAATGGCGCTTCTTACTTTCAGCGGCACGTAATCCGTATTGTGCTGTACGGCATGGCCGCACTCATGCGCTGCGACACCGATTGCTGCGACCGAGGTTGAATCGTAAACCGCATCCGATAAATTCACGGTTTTTGTCCGCGGATCATAGTGATCGGTCAGTTTACCGGATACGTGGCGGACGGTCACATCGTAGATGCCGGCCTGATGCAAAATGCGCATCGCCGCCTCGCGTCCCGTCATGCCGCTGTACGAGCGGACGGTCTGATATTTGCTGAAAATCGTGTTCATGCGGGCGGATACCGCCATGGAAATCAGTGCGGCAAGAATCACCAGCAGATACGTACTGTCATAAAAAAGTCCCATATCGTTTTTCTCCTTTTTTCTCAGGCACAGCAGCCATCACACCGCTGTGCCGTTCCCCGCCTCAACTTCAGGTTGCTTTTTCTCTTTTATTCGCCAAGTCTGGTACCCGGCTCGATCGCATAGCCGCGCAGGAAATCGGCGGTTTTCATCCGTTTCTTTCCTTCGAGCTGCAGCTCCTCGATCACCAGAATGCCGTCTCCCGTCTTTACATGGAGACCTGTCTCATCTGCCACCCAGACTTTTCCGGCACTCTTCGTCGGATTCTGTCCCGGAATTTTCGAGAACAGATCGCCGCCGAACATGGCAATGACTTTGGCATCCCAGATTTTCAGGTTCTTTCCGTTTACTTTTGTAAAAGCACTCGGCCACGGGCTCATCGCACGGATCTGACGTTCGATCTCAACGGCACTCTTCGTCCAGTCGATCTTTCCGTCTTCTTTTTTGATCATCCGCGCATACTCTGTAGTGCTTATCTCCGGCTGTTTTTCCGGTGTCACTTCGCCTTTTTCAAGTTTTGGAAGTGTCTCCACCAGAAGTTTTGCTCCGGCTGCGGCGAGCTTGTCAAAGAGACTGCCGCCGGTCTCATCTGCTGCAAGCGGAACTTCCACTTTCGTCAGCATATCGCCTGTGTCGAGGCCTTCATCCATCTTCATAATGGTTACGCCGCTCACTTCATCGCCGTTCATGACAGCCCACTGGATCGGCGCTGCTCCGCGGTAAGCCGGAAGCAGGGATGCATGAACGTTGATGCATCCGTATTTCGGCATGTCCAAAATCTCTTTTGGAATAATCTGGCCGAATGCAACGACAACGATCACATCCGGCTCCATTTTCCGGATCTCTTCGATCGCCTCTGCATCCCGCACGCGGCGCGGCTGATAGACCGGAAGGCCGTGTTTTTCGGCTGCCTCTTTCACCGGTGTCGGCATCATCTGTTTTCCGCGGCCCTTCGGTTTGTCCGGCTGGGTCACAACGCCTGTGATCTCATAACCGGCCTCCACGAGTGCCTCAAGTGTTCCCACGGAGAAATCCGGGGTTCCCATAAATACCACTTTCATCTGAAGTCATCTCCTTTATTTTAAGACTTACTCTTCGTCCTCGTACTCCTCATACTCATCGTACGTGTTGTCCCAGAGTTCGCCTTCTACTTTTTCTGTATACATATGTCCATCGAGGTGATCGCACTCGTGGCAGATGCAGCGGGCAAGAAGTTCGGTTCCCTCCAGTTCAAACGGCTGCATGTCGCGGTCCAGTGCTCTTACCTTTACGTAATTCGGACGGGTTACTGTACCGGATTTTCCCGGAAGGCTTAAGCATCCTTCTGCTCCTGTCTGGCTTCCGGAAGTCTCCAGGATTTCCGGATTGATCAGAAGATGTGGGGTTCCATCTACATCCATGACTACGATTCTCTTTAAGATGCCGACCTGCGGTGCGGCAAGGCCGACACCGTTTGCCTCATACATGGTGTCAAACATGTCGTCGATCAGCTCGCTGATTCTTGGTGTCATCTTCTCCACCGGTCTGCATTTTTTCGTTAATACGCGGTCGCCTACGACTCTGATTTCTCTGATTGCCATAATTCTTTTCCTTTCTTTTGCTCTTCTATTATAAATAATCTATGTGTAAATAGTATGAAAAAACTAATACTTTCTGCTGAAGTCAAACTGTAAATAAACGGTACGGAAGCCTTTGTTAATCTCGATATACCGCTCCAGTTTTTCCCGCAGTTCTGCCAGCACCTCTTCCTGCGGCGCGCGTACATACACGGCCATGCGGTACAGGTCATTGATTTTCGACACTGCCTCACTTGCCGGGCCGATGATCTGGACTTCGCGGTTTCCCCGGATGCGGATGAGATATCTGCGAATGTATTCCATCGCCTGCGTCAGATGCGCTTCATCCTCCCCGGCTCCGTGGATCGCCAGAAGCTCCGCCGCCGGGGGATATCCCATCAGACGGCGGTAGTCCATTTCTTTCTCGTAAAATGTCCCGTAATCCTGCTCTGCCGCCGTCTGAATGCTGTAATGTTCGGGATGGTACGTCTGAATGACTGCCATTCCCGGCTTTTCGCCTCTTCCGGCGCGGCCGACTGCCTGCGTCAGCAGCTGGAACGTACGCTCCCCGGCACGGTAATCGACTGCATTCAGGGAGAGATCCGCCGCCAGCGCTCCCACCAGCGTGACATTCGGGAAATCGTGGCCTTTTACGATCATCTGGGTTCCAATCAGGATATCGGCCTTCCCCGCCGCAAATGCGGACAGGATTTCTTCATAACTGTTTTTCGTTTTTGTCGTGTCGCCATCCATCCTAAGAACGCGTGCCTTTGGAAACAGCTTTTTCACGTTCTGCTCGATCTGCTGTGTGCCGGCACGGAAGCCGCCGATGTACGGGGAACCGCACGACGGGCACGCATGTACCTGCGGTGTTTCATAACCGCAGTAATGGCAGACGAGCTTTCCGTTATTGTGTGCTGTCAGTGATACATCGCAGTGCGGGCATTTCATCACATAGCCGCATGCACGGCATGAGACGAAGCCCGCATAGCCTCTGCGGTTCAGAAACAGTACAACCTGTTCCTTTTTTTCAAGCCGTTTTTCGATCTCTTCCCGCAGTTTTCCGGACAGAATCGAACGGTTTCCCATCTGTAATTCTTCCCGCATATCCGCGATCCATACGGACGGAAGTGCTGCATTTCCGTACCGCGCATCCATCCGGAACAGCGCGTACGCTCCCGTCTCGCAGGCGTAAGAAGCATCCACCGACGGCGTTGCCGAACCCATCACCACATGGGCATGCTCCAGCCCGGCGCGGCGCACGGCGGTCTCCCTTGCATGGTAGCGCGGCGTCACTTCACTTTTATAGGAGGTTTCATGCTCCTCATCGATTACGATCAGCCCAAGATCCGGAAACGGTGCAAAGAGTGCGGAACGCGGACCGATCATAATACTGACCTCCCCGCGCCGCGCGCGCTCCATCTGGTCGGCGCGCTCGGACGGTGTCATCCGCGAGTTGACCACCGTGACCCTTGTTCCAAACCGTGCGCAGAACCGCTCCACGTTCTGATACGTCAGCGCAATCTCCGGGATCAGCACGATCACCTGTTTTCCTTCCTTCAGCACTCGCTCCATCAGCTCCATATAGACGAGCGTTTTGCCGCTTCCCGTCACACCGCGGATCAGGCAGGGGCGGTTCTGCCCTTCCCATTCCTTTCGAATGCCGTCCACCACGGCCTGCTGCTGTTCGTTTGGTTTTCCCGCAGTTGTTCTTCCTGCCGCATCAGATACCGGATTTCTCCAGGTGCTCGTACGGCGGATTTCCAACACGCCCTGCTCTTCCATCACGTGCAGCGTATCTGCCGTGATTTTCAGTTCCTTGCTCACAACCAGCCCTGGAAGAACCGGCTGGGCCAGCAGCGCGTTTAAGAGACGGATTCTCGCTTTATAATTTTTCTTTCTGTAGTTTTCCAGCAGCTCCTCACACTCTGCGGGATCTGCAAGAAGCGCAATTTCGCGGGTTTCTTTCCCGCGCGCCTTTACTTTGACCGGAAGCACCGTCTTTAACGCCTGGATCATCGTCGATCCGTACGTATGACGCATCCACGCGGCGAGCGCGATGAGCTTCGTCTCTACAGTCGCCGCATCCTTTTGTACCGCAAGGATGGCCTTCATCCGGTCCTGCGGATATTTCGGCTCGTTTCCGACGGAAAGCACATAGCCGGTGATCGTGCGGTTTCCGTTTCCAAACGGAATCTGTACCGCCGTTCCCGGACCGATCTCCCCTGTCAGTTCCGGCGGAACCTTGTACTGAAAGGTCCGGTCCAGTTTTTCATTTGTGATATCTACGATTACATCAGCGTAAACGCTGCTCATACATTCCCCTTACTTTCTTCCAGTATTTCCCGGATCAGCACGCGCTCATCCATTTCGTACCGTTTTCCCTTCCGGATCTGATACGTTTCGTGGCCTTTTCCCGCGAGCACCACGAGATCGCCCGGCTGCCGGTTTTCGATCACATACCGGATCGCCTCCTTACGGTCTGCAATCTCAACGAAAGCGCCTTCTGTTTTCCCGATTCCCGTCCGGATATCGTCCAGAATCGCCTGTGGTTCCTCATCCCGCGGATTGTCCGAGGTGATGACGGTCAGATCCGCCAGACGCCCCGACACCTCTCCCATCTGGAATCTCCGGTCCCGCGCGCGGTTTCCGCCGCAGCCGAAGAGACAGATCAGGCGCTTCGGATGGTATTTCCGCAGTGTCTTTAACAGGCTTTCGAGGCTCATCGCATTGTGTGCGTAGTCAATGAGAAGCGTCATTTCCGGATACACCGGAACTGCCTCACACCGCCCACGGACGCGGACTGCGGAAAGTGCCTCCTGCATCGCCTTTTCCGGGATTCCCATCTGCGCGCAGACCGCAATGGCGGCAAGCGAGTTGGAAACGGAAAACAGACCCGGCAGATCTACCCGTACTGGAAAATCCGCTGCGCCCTGCACCCGGTATGAGACACCGAGCACGCCGGGCGCCTGATCGAGTGCTGCATCTGCTGCCATAAAATCAGCTTTTTCCCTGCATCCGAATGTCACCAGACGGCAGGTGCTCTGCCTTATGATCTCCGGAAACCTTTTGTCATCCCGGTTTACAATTCCGGTTCTGCAGGTGCGAAACAGCTTCTTTTTGCAGGACAGATATTCTGCAAACGATGCATGCTCCCCGGCGCCGATGTGGTCGTTTCCAATGTTGGTGAACACACCGTAATCAAACGTAAATCCATCACACCGGTGCTGTTTTTCCGCCTGCGAGGAAACCTCCATCACAACATGGGTGCAGCCCTCCCGCATCATTTCAGAAAACAGCTTCTGCAGCACAACAGGATCCGGCGTTGTATTTTCTGACGGAATGCTTTTTTCCCCGATCCTCGTCTCGATCGTTCCGATGAGTCCTGCGCGGATCCCTACTTTTCGCAGGATTTCGTAAATCATATATGCAGTCGTCGTCTTTCCCTTCGTGCCGGTCACTCCGATTGTCACAAGGTGCTGCGCCGGATCGTCCTCCCAGGCACAGGAAAGCTGTGCGAGTGCTTCTCTGCTGTCCTTTACTACGAGTACGGTTACCTTTTCCGGAATCCCTTCCAGTTCCCGCTCCGCAACCAGAACAGCAGCGCCCCTCTCGACTGCTTCTTCTGCATATACGTGCCCGTCCATCCTGTTTCCGCGGATGCAGACAAACACGTTCTGCGGCTGTACTTTTCTGCTGTCGCATGTGATTCCTGTAACTTCCGCATCCAGACTGCCCTGCTGGAGCTGATATGCGATCCGCTTTTGTAACGTGCGCATGTTTTTCATGCCGGGACCTCCCTTTCACGTTTCAAATCCCTACGACTCAGATACTTTTATAGAATACCATAGTCCGAAAAACATTTCAATGTGCGCAATGTCGGTTTCTTCTTGATTTTTGCTCCCATAAACTTTATAATAGTCCTATATTGATGCCTGGTTTTTTCGTATCAAAATCTATGAACTGCAAAGAGAGGTATCTTCCAATGAAAAGAAAAAAAATAGTTGTTGCACTGGGACACAAAGCTCTTGGAACGACGCTGCCGGAACAGAAAGCAGCCGTAAAACGTTCCGCAAAAGTAATCGCAGATCTCGTTGCTGCCGGCGCTGATGTTGTCATCACCCACAGCAATGCGCCGCAGGTCGGCATGATCCACATGGCGATGAATGAATTCGGCAAAATGCACACCGACTACAGCGCAGCCCCGATGTCTGTCTGCTCCGCTATGAGCGAAGGCTACATCGGCTACGACCTGCAGAACGCCATCCGTGCTGAGCTTCTCCGCAGAGGAATCTTCAAAACCACATCCACGATTCTTACACAGGTTGAAGTAGATCCGTACGACGATGCCTTCAACAATCCGGTCAAACTGATCGGCCGTACGCTTACCAAAGAGGAGGCTGACGCAGAGGAAGAAAAAGGAAACTACGTAACGAAAACCGAGGACGGCTACCGCCGAATCGTTGCTGCTCCGAAGCCGCAGGATATCGTAGAGATCGACTCCATCCGTCTTCTTCTCGATGCCGGACAGGTTGTCATCGCAGCAGGCGGCGGCGGAATCCCGGTTCTCCCGCAGAATGAAGAGTTAAAGGGTGCATCCGCAGTCATCGAAAAAGACCTCACCAGCGGCCTGATGGCAGAAATGCTGAACGCAGACATGCTGATGATCCTGACCAGCGTGGAAAACGTTTCCATCAACTACGGTACCCCGGACGAAAAACCGCTGGAGCACATCACCGTTGCTGACGCGAAGAAATACATCGCAGAAGGCCAGTTCGGAGAAAACTCCATGCTGCCGAAGATGGAAGCAGCTGTTTCTTTCCTCGAGAAAGGCATCGGCCGTACCGCAGTCATCACTTCCATTGATTCTGCACTCGCCGGATTCCAGGGAAAAACAGGTACGATTATCGAGTAATACAACGTATACAAAAAAGGATTCCCGCGAGTGGGAATCCTTTTTTCTACTCTTTTTTCGGACTAAAAAGCCAGATTAGAAAGTAAATTTATCTGCAAAGTAAGCATCGAGATCCTCAATTTTAATTCTCTCCTGCTCCATGGTGTCACGGTCACGGACGGTAACAGCACCATCGGTCTCGGAATCGAAGTCGTAGGTGATGCAGTACGGAGTACCGATCTCATCCTGACGGCGATACCGTTTTCCGATATTTCCACGGTCATCAAACTCGCAGTTGTATTTCTTGGACAGCTCTGCAAAGACTTTCTCAGCGCCCTCGTTCAGCTTCTTGGAAAGCGGAAGCACACCGATTTTTACCGGTGACAGTGCCGGATGGAAATGCATCACAGTACGAACATCATTCTTCTCTGCGTCGAGAACTTCCTCGTCATAAGCGCTGCACAGGAATGCCAGAACGACACGGTCAGCACCAAGAGACGGCTCGATAACATACGGGATGTATTTCTCGTTCTTCTCTGGATCGAAATAGGTCATATCCTGTCCGGATACATTCTGATGCCGGGTCAGGTCGTAATCGGTACGGTCTGCGATTCCCCACAGCTCGCCCCATCCGAACGGGAACAGGAACTCGATATCGGTTGTTCCCTTGCTGTAGAAGCACAGCTCTTCCGGAGAATGGTCTTTTGCACGCATCTCTTCGTCTTTCATGCCGAGGCTCTTCAGCCAGTTGATGCAGAAGCCTCTCCAGTACTGGAACCACTCAAGGTCGGTGCCCGGCTCGCAGAAGAACTCC
>ENA-OROM01001314-OROM01001314.1-human-gut-metagenome-genome-assembly--contig:-NODE-1314-length-23775-cov-9.950590_pt1 | contig 23775 bp, 23 predicted proteins | sample MGYA00242129_ERZ509050 | MGnify/ENA primary metagenome ERZ509050 (study PRJEB26280, sample SAMEA2338701) | human gut metagenome | biome: human gut; feature: human-associated habitat; material: faeces...
AAGTAGCGTTCCCGGACAGACTGCGGCATTCTGCCCTGACACATATACTCTCCGACGATAACATTGCTTGCGTCAATGATAGAGCAGTTCGGAAGAAGGGATCACTGTGTCGGACACACCGAAATACTCACATTCATCCTGAGGTAATGCCCCGTGGATTGCATCAGCCAGCATCTTGGTATTACCTGTTAAGCTGCTATAAACGATGGAATATTTTTTATTCATCGTGGATGCAAACATCCGGCTGGTTAGAAATGCCACATTTTATGAACCGAATATCCAGCTGTATTTCCAGCTGAAATCCCACGATGTGTGCTTCCAATAATATTACTTATCACTGAAAGGCAGACGTGTACCTGGTGCGGATTTTCAGCCCACAATCTTTCCGTCTTTAATAAGAGACAAGAACACCGGTACCAGTTCGGGATCGAACTGCGTGCCGCTGTTTTTTTTCAGCTCACCTGCCGCGTAGTCGATCGAGCGCTCCTGTTTGTAGGGGCGTCTGGCCGTCATGGCGTCAAAGCAGTCTGCAATGGTTAAGATACGTCCCATGAGGGGAATTTCCGTTCCTTTTAATCCGCGGGGATAACCGGTTCCGTCATAGCGCTCGTGGTGGGCGACAACTGCCGGGATCACGTAATCCATGTTCGGAAGGTAACGGATCATCTTAATGGAATTTTCCACATGCGTTTTCATGATCGTGTATTCCTCCGGCGTCAGCCCCGAGGTTTTCTTTAAGATATGCTCAGGGATGCTGATCTTGCCGATGTCGTGAAGCATGCCTGCAATCCGTACCACCTCGATATCATTGTCGCTCATAGGAAGCGCTTCTGCGAGCATGACCGCATATTTTGAGACATTCATGGAATGGATGAACGTAAAATTATCCTTGGCGTCGATGGCGGCGGTCAGCGCATAGATGGTCGGCGCCACCCGCTCGTAGGCGGTGCGGATATCCGGATTCTGGGAGCGGTTCTCAAGACCTTTGCGGTAAACGATGAGATGGCCTTTTCCGTCAAGCTTTCCAAAATAGACAGCCTGCTCGACATTGTGGATTAACTCTCTGCTGTCGGCAGAAATATCCGGAAACACGGAGATGCCGCAGGTGATGGTAATTTCCCACACCATGTCTGACATGCTGCCTTTTGTCAGAACCTCCACGAGAGACTGGGTAAACGCTTTGGAGGCTACGACGTCACTGCCGTGTCTTAAGATGAGAAATTCGTCCGCGCTGAAACGGAATGCCATGTCGTCCTCATCCAGAGCAGAGAGGAGGATGTTGGCACAGCGCTGGATTAAGTGATCGCCCTCCTTGGAGCCGTAAAGTTCGTTGTAAAGTTTGAAATCATCGATATCGAGCATGATTAATGAGCACGGCGTACCGGAGAGGCAGAGTTCATCAATCATCTCAAACGCATGCTTGCGGTTGTAGAGTGCCGTCAGATCATCCGTGATGGAGGCCCGGTAGGCGTTCATGTAGAGATTCGCGTTGCGCAGTGCGTGGGTGGCATAAAAGCCGATCTTGCACAGTGCGGACACCTGATCTGCAGACAGTGGCATGGGAGTGTGCCGCGCGATGAAGAGAAAGCCGATCAGTGCCCGGTTGTACTTCAGACAATAGACGCCGATGATATTCTGCTGGATCAGCCAGCTGCGCGTATGGCTGGAAATGCCGTCAAGCGCAGCTGGCAGGCCTGCGCCCGGCATAAACGGAATGTAGCTGTCTGCGTTTAAAAGCTGTTCCAAAAGAATGCTTGAATCGAGAAAAGAATCTTTTTCCCAGGTGATATCGCCAAAACTGCGTGTGACGTGGTAGGAAGGACTGACATCGTCACGGATCGTGAGCAGCAGACCGTCCGGAGACAGCAGACGGACGGCTGTGTCTATAATAGAATCAAAGATTTCGTCCGGGTGAATCGTGCTGATGACGGATGACAGGAATTGATCGATGAGAACAGTTTGATCGCTCATAAGGCTCCTTTGTATATGATAAATGAAAACATCTTGAGAATTCAGAATCATTATACTATAATGAAAAATGCATGGCAATAGTGGGAAATACATAGAAAAGCCATAGAAACAGGGATATTTTCATGCGTAGAGAAGAGTTTAAAATGGAGCGCACCGGACTGCTTGAGATCGGCGATGTGCTTCCGATTACAGAGGGGAAGCTGCCCAATTCCTATTACTATACACTGGGCAAGGCGTACGCGATGTCGGCGAACTATGTGGTAAGCCAGCGCATCAAGTCGCGGGAAGGCACAGTGGTAGACGTCAAAGAGACCCCGAAGGGATATTTTGTTACGGTTGAATTTGATGAGTAAAAGCGCTAAAATAATAATAATTTAGCGGAAAGGAAGCACAAATGCGTTATTTACCGACGAGCAGACTGACGCCGGGAATGGCACTGGGGCAGGACATTTATGACGGGGCGGGAAGACTTCTTCTGGGAAGGCATATTCTGCTGACAGAAGAACAAATTTCAAATCTGGAATTCCTTGGGTTCCCGGGTGTCTATGTGGACGATGAGTTTTCCCGGGGGATTGAGATACAGCAGATTGTCAGCCCGGAAGTCCGGAGGCAGGCACTGAAAATTGTATATGATCTGTTTCACACGGATATGCGGAAGCAGGAACCGTCGGAAGCGGAGTTTAAGCTGCGCAAAACGGTGGAGTCTGTGGTCGATGATGTGATATGCAATGGAGACATCATGTGCAATATCATGGACATCAAGAGTTATGATGATTATATCTATTACCATTCCATTCATGTGGGCATCCTTTCTGTGGTAGTCGGCGCACGGCTGGGGCTTCCGCATGATGAGCTGTGCCAGCTTGCAGCGGCGGCGCTGCTGCATGACATTGGGAAGCGGTTTATCGATCATGACATCGTGCGGGGAGGTAAGGCGCACCGCAGCGAAAAAGAGCAGGAGGTCTATCGGAGCCATCCGAAGATCGGTGCGGAATATCTGCGCGAGACATGCCGATTTTCCGCGGATGTGTATGAGGGAATCATGGAGCATCACGAGTGCTACAACGGCGAAGGGTATCCGCTTGGCAAAAAGGGCGGCGAGATTCACCTGTTTGCCCGCATTATCCGGATTGCAGACTGTTATGACGCAAAGGTTTCCGCGTTTCCGGCACAGAAATCACTGTCGCCGTCGGAGGCGTTAGAATATGTGATGGCGCTGGGCGACCGCTGGTTTGACCCGGATATTGTGGCTGTGTTCGCAAGGAAAGTGGCGGCGTATCCGATCGGCTGCGAAGTCGAACTGTCCAACGGGCAGCATGCGGTGGTGGCACGGAATTTTGAGAATTTCCCGCTGCGTCCGCTGGTGCGCGTTGTGGAGACGGGAGAGATATTGAACATGCGTGACGATGAAAAAGCGAGGGCGGTAACTGTTGGGAGACTCATAGTGCGATAGAGCACCTGGGGCGAGAGGGAGTTATGACTGGACAGGGAAAGAGTGCGATTGATACACTTTTGGCAGAGAGCTTTAAGGAACTGGCGTTAAAGCAGCCAATAGAGAAGATTACAATCAAAGAGATTACAGATAAGGCGGGCGTGATCCGCCCGACATTTTACAATCATTTTCAGGACAAATATGATCTGCTGGAGTGGATTATCGACAAGGAACTGCTGGAACCGGTGGAACCGCTGATCCAGAACGGGATGATCAACGAGGCGCTGGTGCTTCTGTTCAGCGGGATCGAGCGTGAGAAGGAGTTCTACACGAAGGCAAGCCGGCTGGAAGGACAGAATTCATTCGGCAGCATTGCACAAAGCTGTGTGGAGCGCGTGCTGCTACAGGTCATCAAAGGACAGGCAGAGGGCAGAAAAAGCCGGTACGTGTGGCTGACACCAGAGCGTATCGCGGAGTATTATGCACAGTCCATGTGCTATGTGGTGATCACCTGGATCAAGTCCGGAATGACGATTTCATCCAAGGAACTTGCAGAAATCTATAATTACATGATCAAGCGGTCGATGACGGATATTCTGACAGAACTGTAATTGCGGACAGAATACAAATGAATATAAATGTATAGATAGTTATACATTTCGGGTCGAGTGTATAATAACCCGATACACGGAGAAAAGATTGAATATTTTCATATTCAGTCTTTTTTTTATACAATGCTTTTATGGAAAGGAGAGAGGGACCATGATTAAATTTGGAAAAGCGGTCGTCAAGCTGCGAATACCGATTCTGATTCTCAGTATTTTCTTATTGATACCGTCGGCAATCGGATATTTTAACACGAGAGTGAATTATGATATCCTGACATATCTGCCGGAAGAGATTGAGACGATGAAGGGGCAGGATCTCCTGCTTGACGAGTTTGGAACGGGAGCATTCTCGTTTTGTGTAGTGGAGGGTATGGACGCGAAGGACATATCTGCAATGCGGGAGCAGATGGAGGAAGTTCCTCACGTAAAATCAGTGATCTGGTACGATTCACTGGCGGACATCAGCATTCCGATGGAGATGCTGCCGGATGAGATCTATGATTTCTTTAATAATGATGAGAAGGACAGCACCTTGCTCGCAGTGTTATACGATACATCGATGTCCGCGGACGAGACGATGGATGCGATTGAGGAACTGCGCGGTGTGGTAAAAGATCAGTGCTATATCAGCGGTATGTCGGCAGTGGTTACAGATATCAAGAATCTGTCGAACAAGGAGACCCCGGTCTATGTGCTGATTGCGGTTGTACTGGCAGTCATTGTCCTGTCACTTACGATGGATTCGGCTCTGGCGCCGATTTTCTTTTTGCTCAGTATCGGAATGGCGATTGTATACAATCTGGGTACCAATGTTTTCAAGGGAGAGATTTCCTATGTGACACAGGCGCTCGCGGCGGTCTTACAGCTGGGTGTGACGATGGATTATTCCATTTTCCTCTGGCACAGTTACGAAGAGCAGCAGGAGCGTTTTCAGGGAGATAAAAAACGTGCGATGGCGCATGCGATTTCTAATACGATCACATCGGTGGTCGGAAGCTCCATCACGACGGTGGCTGGTTTCGTGGCACTGTGTTTCATGAGCTTTACACTTGGTATGGATCTTGGAATTGTCATGGCAAAGGGTGTTGTTCTCGGCGTTATCTGCTGCGTTACGGTGCTGCCGTCGCTGCTGCTTGTATTTGACAAGGCGATCGAGAAGACGAAGCACAAGGTTATCATCCCGGATCTGGGACGGATTGCAGACTGGATCGTGCGCCATTACGGCGTATTCCTGATCGTATTTCTGGTGGTGTTGGGTCCGGCAATCTACGGCTACACACACACGGATGTGTATTACGATCTTGCGGGAACACTGCCGAAGAGCTTAAGCAGTATTACTGCGAACGATAAGTTAAACGAAGACTTTGAGATGGGTGCGACGCACATGATCATTGCGGACAGCAGTCTCTCCGCAAAAGATGCCAGCGCAATGTTGGATGAGATCAGCAAGGTGGATGGCGTGAAGATGGCGCTTGGCTTTGACTCGCTGGTAGGACCAGGCATCCCGAGGGAGTTTATCCCGGATGATGTAAAAGACGTCTTGATCAACGGCGATTATCAGATGATGGTGGTCGGCTCGGAATATGCGGTTGCTTCTGATGAAGTGAACGCGCAGTGCGAGGAGATCAACAATATCATCAAAAAATATGATTCCTCTGCCATGTTAATCGGTGAGGCACCGTGTACGAAGGATCTGATTGAGATCACGGATGAGGACTTTAAGACAGTCAGCATCGTGTCGATCGGTGCAATTTTCGTGATTATCGCACTGGTATTTAAGTCGGTATCACTGCCGGTCATTCTGGTGGCGGTCATTGAGTTCGCCATTTTTATCAACATGGGTATTCCGGCATATACGCTGCCGTTTATCGCTTCTATCGTCATTGGTACGATTCAGCTCGGCGCGACGGTCGATTATGCGATTCTCATGACAACAAAGTACAAGAAGCTTCGCTACAACGGAGCGGACAAGAAGGAAGCGATTGCGACGGCACTTCGCAGTTCCATCCAGTCGATCATTGTCAGTGCGCTCAGCTTCTTTGCAGCGACCTTCGGTGTCGGCATGTATTCCAATATTGATATGATCAGTTCCCTGTGTATTCTGATGGCACGCGGAGCAATCATCAGTATGTTTGTCGTTATTTTCATTCTGCCGTCCATGTTTATGATTTTTGATAAACTGATCTGTGCGACGAGCATGGGATTTCGCAATAAAAAGGGCACGACGGTGAATGTGTCGGAAAACAATGTATCGGTACAGTAACGGGAAAGGAAGGTAAAAACCATGAAATTACCAGAGTTAAAATCAAAATTCAAAAATAGATATGCAATCCGCATTATTGCCGGAGTCCTGGTCGTTACGCTTGTTGCAACAGGTTCCTCCGTCTACAGTGTGAATGCGGCAAAGGCAGGCAGCGCTGCCACAGAGAACGTGGAGGAGACGGAAGTTTCTGAGGAGGCGGAAGATACGGAAGATGCCGAGAGCAGCTTAAAGGATCTGCTGGATAACGGAAGCAAAGCAAGCGAGAAAGAGATCGGAAAAGAAGAGACAGTATATGTCATCGCCGACAATACCGGCAAGGAGCAGAAAATCATTGTCTCCGATCATCTGATCAACAACGATGACAAGGATACGCTTGAAGATGCATCCACATTAAAAGATATTGAAAATGTAAAAGGCGATGAGACCTTTACACAAAGCGGCAATAAGGTGACATGGCAGGCAGACGGCAATGACATTTTCTACCAGGGAACGTCAGAGAGCGAGCTGCCGGTGACACAGAAGCTGACCTACTATCTGGACGGCAAGGAAGTGACGCCGGAGGAGCTTGCCGGAAAATCCGGTGAGGTTACGATACGGTTCGACTACACGAACAACCAGAAAGTGACAGCGAAGATTGACGGAAAAGACGAAGACATCTATGTACCGTTTATGGCAGTCAGCGGCATGATCCTCGGAGATGAATTCTCGGATATCGAGGTGGAAAACGGTAAGGTGATCTCCGACGGAAGCAACAATGTCGTAGTTGGCTATGCACTTCCGGGGCTGAAGGAAAGCCTGAACGTAAAGGACGACGATTTCGACGGGGATGTCACCATTCCGGATTACGTGGAGGTAAAGGCAAAGGTTGAGAACTTCAAGCTTGATACCACGATGACGGTGGTTATGAATGCAACGAACTTCATCAGCGCCGACAGCGACAATGACACCTCGAAGCTGGATGAGGTATTTGACACACTCACAGACGCGATGGATCAGCTGACCGACGGCTCCGCAGAACTGGCAGACGGCGTAGACACCTTGAAGTCCAAGATGGGCGACTTTAAGGACGGTGTTGGCACCCTGCAGTCCGGCGTTCATGCATACACGGACGGAGCGGGAAAAATCGCAAGCGGTATCACGCAGCTTTCCGACAGCATTCCGACATTATCTAACGGTGTCGGCACATTGAACAGCAGTGCGGCAACGATTGCGGACGGCGTAGAACTGTTAGACAATACTTTAAAGACTTCCTTCACCGATCAGGAGAAGGCGGCGATGCAGACACAGGCATCGTCCGCAGTGGATGCACAGGCAGAGGCGATCAAGAACCGGGCATCCGCAGCGGTAGATGCGCAGGCAGAAGCGATTAAAAATCAGGCATCTTCCACGGTAGATGCACAGGCAGAAGCGATCAGGAGTCAGGCATCTGCAGTGGTAGATGCGCAGGCAGAAGCGATTAAGACACAGGCAGAGGCAGTAGTGGACGGTCAGGCGGAAGCGATTAAGAATCAGGCTGCACAGCAGGCAGGCGCAAAGTTTGATAACGGACAGTATGAAGCCATCAAGAATCAGGCAACGCAGGAGATTACCACGAAGATGGACGGTCTGAAGGGATCTCTGACATCTTCTGCGGATGTGCAGAATCTGATTAACGGAGCGGCACTTGCATCGGTTGCAGCGCAGCATCCTACAGAGACCATCGCAGAGATTCAGACCAATCATGCGGATGAAATCGCAGAGGCACAGCAGACGGTTGCAGCACAGCTTGATACCACAATCACAACGCAGCTTGGCGGAGCGGCAGATTCTCTGGCAACGGGTGTGGCAGATACTGCGAAACAGGTCGCTCAGGCAACGGCAGGCGAGGCAGCAGTAACGGGAGCAAAGACAGCAGCCGGAGATGCAGCGGTACTCGGAGCGAAGGCGGCAGCCGGAGATGCAGCGGTACTCGGAGCGAAGGAAGCAGCCGGAGATGCAGCGGTACTCGGAGCAAAGGCAGCGGCCGGAGATGCAGCGGTACTTGGAGCGAAGGAAGCAGCCGGAACAGCAGCTGTGTCAGCGGCAGAACAGACAAAGTCCACGATGGCGGCAAGTATTGAGCAGCAGAGCTCGGGCGGATACAGTCTGGTAACCGGAGCGAGAGCACTGGCTAATGGTACCCAGAGTCTGGCAGATGCGGTACCGGCACTGACATCCGGTGTGGCGCAGCTTAAGAACGGAAGTGCAGAACTGGTTTCCAACAATCAGAAGCTCAACGATGGCGTCAACGCGTTAAGGGATGGTACCGACGCAGTGATCGACGGTGTGGATCAGTTATCGGACGGCGCACATCAGCTGGCAGACGGAATCGTTACCTTCAACGAGGAGGGAATTGAGAAGATCTTAAATTCCTACCACGGTGATATTGAGCCTCTGATGGATCGTATCCAGGCGGTTCTGGATGCCGGTGAGGACTATCAGACCTACACGGATATTGCGGACGGCGTGAACGGAAGCATTAAGTTCATCTACAAGACAGATGCGGTGAAAGAGGACTAATGAAAATTGTCTCAATAAATCCGTATTTGTTCTGGAAATATTGTAAGAAGAGAGTATAATAATAAGGAGTCATGTGAGGGAGGACGGAAATGAACTGGATAGAGAATGTTCTGATTATAGCGGGAGTGTCGCTTGATATTTTCGCGGCGATGGAGTGCCAGGGCGCATTGGTCGCAAAAGTGGACAAAAAACAGTTGTCCGTCATCTGCGCGTTGATCGCTGTATGGCAGCTTTGCGCGCTGGCGCTCGGGAACTATCTGTCCGGTCTCCTTTACAGAAATGAGCTGGCACACGATGAGAATTTTGTAGGACTTGTGATTGCGGCGGTGATCTTTTTCGGACTCGGCATCCGTCTGATTGCGAAGGCAATCAAGAACGAATGGGTCAATGAGCGCCGGGAGGAGAGCCTTGATGTGAAAAAGTTCCTGAGGATGACTGCGGTGACAAGCATCTATACGCTGCTTGCGGGGATCGCATTCGGATTCCTGGGGACGAACGTTGCGCTGATGCTGATCATCATCGTATGTATGACGATTGCATTCGTTGTGCTTGGCGTGTATACGGGTTATCATCTGGGATTTCAGCACAAGACAAAAGCATATGTCGGCGGAGCGCTTCTGCTTTGGATTGCCGGCATCGATGTGATTGTAAGACACATCATGTGCTAAAAAGAGGGAGAGTATTTCAAATAGAACCAGAGACGGTTGGGGAGCTGTCTCTGGTTTTTTCTGATCGGGGTGCGTTTACTCGTCGTTGAAAGAATCGGTGTGATACAGTATAATATTCTAGGAAGAAAGTATTACGTTTCGTAATGAGGGGAAAAGATGGAGAAGATCAGACATGACAGCAGCTATGAATGGCTGAGTGGCGAAAGCTGGAAGGAGTGGAGCGCGAGCTTCTTTTCGATGGGCTGGAAGATCTGGGGCGTGGTGTTAATCACAGAATTGTTTTTGTTTCTGTTTTTTAAGCCCACCGCGGACTGCGGCAGACTGCGCTATGGATGGCTGTTCATTGTGCGACCGAGCGGACTGCAGCTGTTGCTTCTTTTTGTGTACCGCCTGCTGACCGGCAGACAGAAGCGTGTATACAGCAGACGGGCGATGGCGGGATGCGCCATATTCCTGCTGACATCCTACGCGGCTGTGATGGCGTGGGTGCATACGAGCGTGACGCTGATGCCGATGGTTCTGTTGCTGCCGATGCTGCTGACGCCGCTCTACAAAGACCGGGTCATGACGTTTGTGCAGGCGGCACTGCTCGTTGCAGCCTATGTGCTGGACTGTGTCTATTTTATACCTGCCAGTTCTTATTTCCCGCTGACAACCCCGTTTATTGAGGGCAGCATCTTCGTGGGAACGGTGTGCGGTACGCTGGTGGCGCTGGAACTGGTCAACGATTCGGCGATCGTGAACGATGAGCGTTCCAAGCGGGATTCCCTGACCAAGCTCTACAACCATGAAAGCTTTTATGAGGAGTTAGAGTATTACCAGAGAAGGTACGAGGAGAACCGGGAGCGTTTTTCGCTTGCGGTGATCGATATTGATAATTTTAAGAATGTCAATGATACCTACGGACATGCGTTTGGAGATGTCGTTTTAAAAGAAGTGGCAGACATCTGCGCCAGACACAAAGGCGCGGCGGGATTCTGTGCCCGCTATGGCGGCGAGGAGTTTGCCATCATATTTAAGGGAGTGGGAGTCGGACAGGCGGAAGAGATGGCGGAGCAGATCCGGCAGGAGTTTGAACAGAAAATGTTTACAACGCCGCAGGGGGAGCGGTCGTTTTCCGTGAGCATCGGTGTGGCGGAGTACGACAGGGCTTATCCGGGTGCCAGCGCGTTTTTTGAAGTGGCGGACGCTGCTCTTTACTGCGCAAAAAGAGAGGGCAAGAATCAGGTGAGACGATGAAAGTATTGTTGACGGCGGTGAATGCAAAATACATTCACTCAAATCTGGCAGTGTACGATCTGCGTGCCTATGTGGAGGCATACGGCACCGGCGGGGCGCAGGTGGAGATCGGGGAATATACGATTAACCATACGATAGACTACATATTGGAAGGAATCTATAAGGCAAAGCCAGATGTGCTTTGCTTTTCCTGTTATATCTGGAATCTGGATTATGTGGAACAGCTGATGGACGAGTACCACAAGATCTGTCCCGAAGTGCCGATCTGGGTCGGAGGCCCGGAAGTGTCTTATGAGACGGAGGCGTTTCTAAAAGCGCATCCGCAGGTGACCGGGGCAATGGTCGGCGAGGGAGAAGAGACTTTTCTGGAACTGTGTGAGAACTACGCAAAAGCGGGTGCCGGAGCGAAGGCGGGGAAGGTGGATTTCCCGGGAATCAAGGGAATCATGTACCGTGCCGGAGAGAGCCTCGTAAAAACCGGAGCGCGCGAGCCGCTGGATTTAAACCGGATTCCGTTCTGCTACGGAGCCGTTGAAGATTTCCGGAACCGCATCATCTATTATGAATCGAGCAGAGGATGTCCGTTCCGGTGCAGCTACTGTCTTTCCTCGGTGGAAAAGACACTGCGGTTCCGGGATGTGGAGCGGGTGAAAAAAGAACTGGCATTTTTTTTGGAGCAGGAAGTCGCGCAGGTGAAGTTTGTGGACCGCACCTTTAACTGCAGGCATGAACATGCCATGGAGATCTGGAAGTTTTTAATCGAACATGATAATGGCGTGACCAACTTCCATTTTGAGATATCTGCCGATCTTCTGACGGATGAGGAGATTGCGCTGATCGGTCAGATGCGGCCGGGACTGATCCAGCTGGAGATCGGCGTGCAGTCCACGAACGACGCCACAATCACCGAGATTCACCGGACGATGCAGCTGGACCGCCTGAAAGCGGTAGTAAGGAGCATCCAGGAAAAAGAGAATATTCACGAGCATCTGGATCTGATCGCAGGTCTGCCCTATGAGGGCTATGAGACATTTGCGCGTTCGTTTGATGAGATTTACGCGTTAAAGCCCAATCAGCTTCAGCTTGGATTTTTAAAAGTGCTAAAAGGTTCTTACATGTATGAGCATGCCGCAGAGTATGGTCTGATCTACCGCAGCAGACCGCCGTATGAGGTGCTTAAGACAAACTGGCTTAAGTTCGGGGAGATCCTTCGCATCCGGCAGGTGGAAGAGATGCTCGAGGTGTATTACAACAGCGGACAGTACGCCACAGCAATCCGGCTTCTGGAGACGCAGTATGCGAGTGCGTTTGCCATGTTTGCGGAACTGGGAACTTTTTATGAGGAGCACGGTTATTTTGGAATGGGTCATTCCAGGATGCGCAGGGCGGAGATCCTGCTGGAATTTGCAAAAGAGCGTAGGTCGGGGGTGCTCCCAGTGCTTGGAGAGGGTCTGGTATATGACCTGTATGAAAGAGAGAATCTCGGAAGCAGACCCGCGTGGGCAGCAGATGCGAATGAATGGAAACAGATGACGCGTCAGTATGGAAAAAACGGCAAGCAGTCGCACATTGAGCGGTTTTTCTACCGGTTTTCCGGCCACAGGCAGGATACCGCATCGCTCCCGGAGAGGCTGGAAGAACCGGTCTATGTGAGATTTGACTATACCGGAAGGGATCCGCTCGATCACCAGGCGCGGCATGAATATCTGGAGCCTTCCGGGGAATAACCGGAAAGAGGGGAGAATAGATTGTTAGAGGATTATGTGGTCATTGATCTTGAGATGACGGGATTGAATGCGAAGACGGATGCCATTCTGGAAGTGGGAGCCGTGCGCGTCAGAGACGGCAGACAGACGGAAACGTATGGCGCTATTTTAAAATGTGGGCGGGAATTGTCAGAGCGCGTGGTAGAACTGACGGGCATTACGCCGGAGATGGCGGCAGGCGGCAGGGAGCCGGAAGAGGCGATGCGGGAATTTTTTACATTCCTGGGGGACGATGTGCTGGTCGGCCAGAATGTGATTTTTGATTACAGCTTTCTGAAACAGTGGTCGGTCAACCACGGTCAGGCGTTTGAGCGAAATGCTGTGGATACCTTAAAGCTGGCAAGGCGCTTCCTTCCGGCGGAGCAGAAAAAGGACCTGGAAAGTCTGTGTACCTATTTCGGAATCGGGCGTGAGCGGGCGCACCGTGCGCTCGATGATGCGATGGCGACCGGAATCGTGCTGGAGAGATTAAAACAGGAGTACGGTACGGCACAGCCGGAGGCGTTTCTGCCGTATGCGCTCTGTTACCGCACAAAAAAACAGACGCCCGCAACGGGGCGTCAGATGGATGGCCTCAAGAAATATGCTGCGCATTACGGCATCCCGGAGACGGAGATCCCGGAGCAGATGACGCGGAGTGAGGCGTCGAGACTGCTTGACCGCTGGATCGCCGTGCACGGGCGGATGCCCCGGGATTAAGCATTTACTTTTTCCTCAAGCATGGCGACGATGGCGTTCTGTCTGGGGGATTCCAGTGCTCTCGCGGCGATGAGAAGACGGTCAAGTGCGTCGGAATCCCTGGCGTTTAGATAATAGTCTGCGAGCATCCGGTAGTTCCCACTGTGATCGGACCCGCAGCTGATGCCGTACTCGAGAACCCGGACTGCCTCCGCGTCATGACCGAGCTTTTTCAAACATTCGGCGTACTCATAGATGGTGCGGCAGAGGGTGGTGTAGTTCTCGTCACAGGCGCAGAGCGTTTCCAGATTGGCAACGCCGTACTCCAGCTTGAGATCGGTGTTGGTCTTGCCGCCGAGGTTTAAGATTTTCTGTCCGGCAAGCGATTGGAGAGTCTCCTCATATTTTTTTAATTCGGGATTGTCATAGATACCCATTGGAAAATCGGCAAGAGGTATGGTAATATAGGGAAGCCCGCTGATGTCCTTGCGGCGTGTGTGGTTTGCTTCGTTCTCGCGGTTCCAGAAGCTCTCGGCAGCGGCTTCTTCGGCAGCGGTGCTTTTATGGCGCAGATAAGCAAACATACATACAAAAAAGATAAAAAGTCCTAAAAAAATCATGAGAATCATCCCTTCTTGTGGTATAGTGTAAAAGGTTCGCGCGGTATCCAGGGCGTGAACGGAAAGGTGGTAGAACGAAATGTACGATTTTGGTAAAAAAAAGAATAAAAAACTGCTTGCAGGAATCATCATTGTGGTTGTGGCAGCCATGCTTCTGACAACGGTGCTTGCAGCGTTATTATAAGTGTATTCCGCCGTTTTGCTTTCATGTAAAATATACTAAAAATCCCAGAGTGAGTCAAACATATTCGTGTTTATGCACCTTGAAAAGAAAGGCGCGTATGGGCTATAATGAGCGGAAGCAGAGTATATGCTTGGCAAAACAGGCGTTAGCAGAGCAGAGAACAGATATTTCAGAGGGAAGAATATGAAAAAGGGAACAGGTTTTTTGACATTGTTTGGGGGTGCAGTGGCAGTTTGTGCATTGCTGGCGGCACCGGTTTCCATGAGGGCACAGGAGACGGAGACGATTGAGGACGGTGTCTATATCGGCAATATTTATGTGGGCGGCATGACGGAGGAAGAAGCGGTCAGCGCGGTAGAAGCGTACGTGGAGAGCGCAGATTCGGCGGAGATGACATTGAAGACCGGCGATAAAAGTGTATCCGTGACGGCGGCTGAACTGGGAATATCCTTTTCCAATTTAAACGTGGTGGACGAGGCGATGGATGTCGGCAGAAGCGGCAGCCTCATCAAGCGGTACAAGGATAAGAAGGATCTGCAGCAGGGGGACAAAGTGATTGCACTCTCACTGGATGTGGATTCCGATGCGGTGGCATCCATCCTTTCCGGGAAAGCGGCGGAGCTGAACCAGGAGGCTGTGGATAATGGTCTGGTTCGTGAGAACGGTGCGTTTAAAATCATCAAGGGCGAGCAGGGCATAGAGGTTAACGTGGAGGATTCCATTGCGGCGATCGAGAACTATATCAGCAGTGAGTGGGACGGTGGCAACGCCGAGATCGAGCTCGTGGCGGAAGTGGTGGAGCCGCGCGGCAGCGAGGAAGATCTGGAGCAGATCACGGATCTGATGGGAAGCTATACGACGAATTACAAGGATTCCGGTCAGAACCGCTGCGACAACATCTCTAATGCAACCAGCAAGATCAATGGTACGCTGCTTTATCCGGGCGAGGAATTTTCCGTCTATGAAGCGATCGGACCGCTGGATGCGGCAAACGGATACGAACTGGCAGGTGCCTACGAGAATGGTCAGACGGTTGAGTCCTACGGCGGCGGTGTGTGCCAGGTATCTACGACTTTGTACAACGCAGCTATTCTGGCGGAGCTTGAGATCACGCAGCGCTCAAATCATTCTATGATCGTAAGCTATGTGAAGCCATCCATGGATGCGGCGATTGCAGGCGATTACAAGGATCTGCGTTTTGTCAATAACCAGGACATTCCGATTTATATTGAGGGATATACCGAGGGAAAGAATGTCACCTTTAAGATCTACGGACACGACACGAGACCATCGAACCGCGTTGTGACTTATGAGAGTGAAGTGGTGTCTGAGCAGGATCCGGGCACGCAGTATGTGGCGACCGGAGATCCGGCGGGTTATATGAAGACTGCGCAGGGCAAGCATATCGGCTATGTGGCAAGACTGTGGAAAGTTGTCACGGTAGACGGTGTGGAGGAGAGCCGGGAGATTTTTAATAAGAGTACCTACAAGGCGTCTCCGAAGATTGTAAACGTGGGAACGGCATCAGCAGACCCGAATGTGTCGGCGGTGATTGGCGCGGCGCTTGCGACCGGGGATGAGGCAACCATCAATGCGGCGGTTGCACCTTATGCGGCGAGTGCGGCAGCAATCTTAAATCCGGCACCGGTAGAACAGCCGTCGCAGGAAGAACAGGCGATTACCGGAACGGTGGATGAGAGCCAGATTACAGGCGGAGAATAAAAGTATAAGAGATTGTTTGAGGCTGCCTCAGAAGAGACAGCCTTAAGCTGTAAATAAACGGGAGAACACAGATGAAGATCGGAAAACTGCCGGAGAGCGTACTGAAGCGCTCCGTATTCAAACAAATACATACCAGACGCCCCGAGGTTGTCTTAGGAGCCGGCGTCGGAGAGGACTGCGCTGCGATCAAGCTGGCGGAGGATGAGACGCTTGTGATGTCAACAGATCCGATCACCGGAACGGCGAAGGATATCGGGACACTTGCGATCCAGATTACGGTGAATGATCTGGCGAGTGCAGGGGCGGAGCCGGTGGGCGTTCTGCTCACGGTGCTGCTGCCGGAGAGCGTGGAGGAGCCCGAACTGCGTGCCATGATGGCACAGGTGGAGGAAGCCTGCGCCAAGGCAAAGATCCAGGTGATGGGAGGACATACGGAAGTGACGGCAGTGGTCAATCAGCCGGTGATCTCCGTCTGCGGTGTCGGCAAAGTGAAGGACGGCTGTCTGATCTCGACGGGAGAGGCAAGACCGGGCATGGATATTCTTGTCACAAAGTGGATCGGAATTGAGGGAACTTCCATTATCGCAAAGGAAAAAGAAACAGAACTAAAGACAAAGTTCTCGGTGCCTTTTGTCGAGAAGGCAAAAGCACTGGATGCTTATATATCGGTACAATCAGAGGCCGCAGTCGCCGTCAAGTCTGGCGTTAGTGCAATGCATGACGTCACGGAGGGCGGAATATTTGGTGCGCTCTGGGAAATGGCGGAAGCATCTGGCGTCGGACTTGAAATCGATTTGAAAAAGATACCGGTCCGTCAGGAGACCATTGAGGTCTGTGAATTTTTCGGAATCAACCCCTACCAGCTGATCTCCAGCGGCTGTATGCTGATGGCGGCAGAGGATGGCAATCTGCTGGTAAGAGAACTGGAGAAGGCAGGAATCCCTGCCACGATTATCGGAAAGGCAACCGCGGGGAACGACCGCGTCCTTTTGAACGAGGAGGAACGCAGATTTTTGGAGCCTCCGAAGGCGGACGAATTATATAAGGCGATATAAAGGAGAAGAAGCGATGCGTGAAAAGATTTTGACATTTATAGAGAAGAACAGCCGGATTGACTTAAAGGAGCTTGCCATTGTGCTCGGTGTCGATGAGACAACGGTTATGAATGAGCTTGAGAAAATGGAAGAGGAGCACATTATCTGCGGCTACCACACACTGATCGATTGGGACAAAGCGGGCATTGAGAAGGTGACTGCGCTAATCGAGGTACGTGTGACACCGCAGCGCGGCATGGGCTTTGACAAGGTGGCAGAGCGGATCTACAACTATCCGGAGGTCAATTCCGTTTACCTCATCTCCGGAGGCTTTGATTTTATGGTGACGATCGAGGGAAAGACCCTGCGCGAGGTTTCACAGTTCGTGTCCGATAAGCTTTCCCCGCTGGATTCCGTGCTCAGCACGAAGACCAACTTCATCCTGAAGAAGTATAAGGATCATGGAACCGTAATGGCAGAGCAGCCCAAAGATGAAAGGATAGAGATGTAAGATGAGAGATCCGTTAAATAAGACAATCACAACGATCCAGCCGTCTGGTATCCGAAAGTTCTTTGACGTCGTCCATGAGATGAAGGACGCGATCTCTCTGGGTGTCGGCGAGCCGGATTTTGATACCCCGTGGCATATCCGCGACGAGGGTATTTATTCCCTGGAAAAAGGAAAGACACACTATACATCCAATGCCGGACTCAAGGAATTAAAAGTGGAGATCGACCATTATCTGGACCGGCATTACGGGGTGTCCTATGATCCGGATCATGAGATCATGGTGACGATCGGAGGCAGCGAGGCGATCGATGCGGCGATGCGCGCCATGCTTGATCCGGGAGATGAGGTTTTAATCCCGCAGCCGAGCTACGTGTCCTACGTGCCGTGCGCCGTGCTTGCAGGAGGCGTTCCGGTGATCATTGAGCTGAAGGCGGAGAATGAATTCCGTCTGACACCGGAAGCGCTGGAGGCTGCCATCACACCGAAGACCAAGCTTCTGGTGATGCCGTTCCCGAATAATCCGACCGGCGCCATTATGGAGAAAAAAGATCTGGAAAAGATCGCGGACATCGTAAGAGAGCACGACCTTTATGTCATCAGCGACGAGATATACTCGGAGCTGACGTATCTGGAGCGGCATGTGACGATTGCCTCCCTGCAGGGAATGCGCGACCGGACGATCGTGATCAACGGTTTTTCCAAATCCCATGCCATGACAGGCTGGCGTCTGGGGTATGCGTGCGGACCGCGCATCATCATCGAGCAGATGTTAAAGATTCATCAGTTCGCGATTATGTGTGCGCCGTCCACCAGCCAGTATGCGGGCGTGGAGGCACTGCGCAACGGAGATGAGGATGTGGCTGCCATGCGCGAGGAGTATAACGGCAGACGCCGCTATCTGCTTCACAGGTTTAAGGAGATGGGATTGTCCTGTTTTGAGCCGTTTGGCGCATTTTACGTGTTCCCGTGCATCAAGGAGTTCGGAATGACGTCCGAAGAATTTGCGACGGAGCTGCTCAATCAGCAGAAATTAGCCGTTGTCCCGGGCACTGCGTTCGGAGACTGTGGAGAGGGATTTTTGCGCATTTCCTATGCTTACTCGCTGGATAATCTGAAGAAGGCGATGGACCGCATGGAGGCGTTTATCACAGATCTTCGCAAGAGATCATAAGAAAAAGGGAGGAGGGCGTTTCCTCCCGAATGGAGACTGACATGGCAAAGCTGAATGTTGTATTATATGAGCCGGAGATTCCGGCAAACACCGGAAATATCGGCAGAACGTGCGTGGCGACAGGGACAAGACTGCACCTGATCGAACCGCTGGGATTCCATCTGGATGAGAAAGCAATCAAGCGTGCGGGCATGGATTACTGGAGTGAACTGGATGTGACCACCTATGTCAACTGGGAAGATTTCTGCGAGAAGAACCCGGGCGCTAAAATTTATATGGCGACGACGAAGGGCAGACATGTATACACCGAGGTATCCTATGAGCCGGACTGCTACATTATGTTTGGAAAAGAGAGTGCCGGGATTCCGGAGGAGATCTTAAAAGCCAATCCGGACACCTGTGTGCGGATTCCGATGATCGGCGAGACGCGGTCACTCAATTTATCCAATTCGGTTGCGATTGTGCTGTATGAGGCATTGCGGCAGAATGAGTTTGACCACATGAAGCTGCAGGGCGAGCTGCACCGGCTGCGCTGGGAAGATTAGAGAGGGTACAGATGGGAATTATCAAGGCAAGACAGTTGGTTCATGAATATATCAGACGCGATGAGGAGGGCAATGTGGAGTCCATCTCCACAGCGCTCGACCACGTCGATCTGGATGTGGAAGCGGGAGATTTTATTGCCATTTTAGGACACAACGGTTCCGGCAAATCCACGCTTGCAAAACACATTAACGCGCTCCTTCTGCCGAGCGAAGGCTCGCTCTGGGTGGATGGCAGGGATGTCACAAAGGAAGAGAATACATTTGCGGTGCGTCAGACTGCGGGTATGGTATTTCAGAATCCGGACAACCAGATCATTGCGAGCGTCGTGGAGGAGGATGTCGGCTTCGGACCGGAAAATATCGGCGTGCCGACGGATAAGATCTGGAAGCGCGTGGAAGAAAGCCTTGGTGCGGTAGGGATGCTCTCGTACCGTCATCATTCGCCGAACAAGCTTTCCGGCGGACAGAAGCAGCGCGTGGCGATCGCCGGGGTCATGGCGATGGAACCGAAGTGCATTGTGCTCGACGAGCCGACTGCCATGCTTGATCCGAACGGGCGGAAGGAAGTCATCCGCACGGCGCATGAACTGAACCGGAAAAAAGGCGTGACGATCATTTTGATCACACATTATATGGAGGAAGTCGTGGACGCCGACAAGGTGATCGTGATGGATCAGGGAAAAGTCGTCATGCAGGGAACGCCGCGGGAAGTGTTTTCCCAGGTGGGAAAACTCAAGGAGTACAGACTGGATGTGCCGCAGGTGACGATTTTAGCAGATCTGCTGCGCCAGTCCGGCATTGATGTACCCGTCGGTGTGCTGCACCGCCAGGAACTTGTGGACGCGATTCTTCGTGTGGCACAGATCGGAGAGTAGAAATGTCAATTATTTTAGATAAAGTGAATTTTGTATACAGTGAGGAGACCGCGTACCAGATTCAGGCGTTAAAGGATGTGAACCTTGAGATTAAGGACGGACAGTTCATCGGCATCATCGGACATACCGGTTCCGGCAAGTCAACGCTGATCCAGCACCTGAACGGTCTGATGAAGGCAACCTCGGGAACGATCTATTTTCATGGACAGGATATTTATGAGGAAGATTTTGACCTGAGAGAACTGCGCAACCGGGTGGGACTGGTGTTCCAGTATCCGGAGCATCAGCTTTTCGAGACGACAATTTTTGATGACGTCTGCTTTGGTCCGAAGAACCAGGGACTTTCCAAGGAAGAGGCGGGACTGCGGGCGTTTGAGGCACTGCGCAGTGTTGGTATGCCGGAGGAGCTTTATTACCAGTCGCCGTTTGATCTCTCGGGAGGGCAGAAGCGCCGTGTGGCGATCGCCGGAGTGCTTGCCATGAAGCCGGAGGTGCTGATCCTGGATGAGCCGACCGCGGGACTTGACCCGGCAGGAAGAGACGAGATCTTAGACCTTGTGGCACGGATGCACCGCGAGCGAAACATGACGGTCATTCTGGTGTCGCACAGTATGGAGGATGTCGCCAAGTATGTGGAGCGCATTATCGTGATGAACCATGGACAGGTGATGTTCGACGACACACCGAAGGAAGTGTTCCGGCACTATAAGGAGCTGGAGACGATCGGACTCGCGGCTCCACAGGTGACTTACCTGATGCACGAACTGAAGGAGCACGGGCTTTCCGTGGATACGGAGGCGACGACGGTGGAGGAAGCCAGAGCCAGCCTGATGCAGGCATTGACGGGAATTGATTCCGGCAGGAGCGATATTCACCGGTAAGGTGTGCCGCGGCAGGAATCATTTTACGGAGGAAAGAGTCACCGGCGGGCGCCGATGAAGAATTCCGGTAGGGAGGAAGTTTATACATGTTGAGAGATATTACACTGGGCCAGTATTATCCGGCAGATTCTGTGATCCATAAACTGGACCCGCGTGTGAAACTGTTTAGTACAATGATCTATATCATATCCCTGTTCTGCTTCCGTGGCGTGGCAGCGCTTGCGATTGCAACGGTATTTCTGATTACAGTCATAAAGCTGTCGAAGGTGCCGTTTAAGTTCATGGTAAAGGGATTAAAAGCAATCATGATCCTGATGTTAATCACGGCGGTGTTCAATCTGTTCTTGACGCCCGGTGAGGCACTGGTGAGTGTCTGGCGTTTTACGATCACGAAGGAGGGTGTGACCAGCGCGGTGCTGATGGCGATCCGCCTGACCTATCTGATTCTCGGAACCTCAATCATGACGCTGACCACAACGCCGAACCAGCTGACAGATGGTCTGGAAAAAGCGCTGATGCCGCTTTCTAAGATCGGTGTTCCGGTGCACGCGATTGCAATGATGATGTCGATTGCGCTCCGCTTTATTCCGATTCTGATTGAGGAGACGGATAAGATCATGAAAGCGCAGATGGCACGCGGAGCCGATTTTGAGAGTGGCAATCTGTTAAAAAAAGTCAAAAGCATGATCCCGCTTCTGGTGCCGCTGTTCGTGTCAGCATTCCGGCGCGCGGATGATCTTGCAATGGCGATGGAGGCGCGCTGCTATAACGGCGGAGAGGGCAGAACGAAGATGAAGCCGCTGCGCTATGAGGGACGCGACCGCCTGTCCTATCTGATCATGTGGCTGTATCTGGCGCTCATCATTCTGTGCAGAATCTTTGTGCCGTGGCCGCAATAAAGCTGCAAGGAGAAATGGTTTGGAGAAAGAGGTAAAACGTGTAAAAATGACCGTGGCGTACGACGGCACGAATTATAAAGGATGGCAGGTGCAGCCCAACGGAATCACGATCGAGGAAGTGCTGAACCGCCATCTTTCCTCGCTTTTGGGGGAGGAGATCGCAGTGACCGGCGCAAGCCGCACGGATTCCGGCGTCCATTCGCTGGGAAACGTGGCAATTTTCGATACGACGACGCGCATGCCGGCGGATAAGATTTCGTTTGCACTGAATCAGCGTCTGCCTGAGGATATTGTCGTGCAGGGGTCCTGCGAGGTTCCTGCGGACTGGCATCCGCGCTATCAGAACAGCCGCAAGACATATGAGTACCGCATTTTGAACCGGACATTCCGTATGCCGACGAGACGGCTGGATACTTATTTTTACCACCACAGCCTGGATGTGGAGAAGATGAGCCGGGCGGCGGTGTACCTGGAAGGGGAGCACGATTTTAAGAGCTTCTGTGCGGTCAATGCGCAGGTGAAGACCACGGTCCGGACAATCTATGCGTGCAGCGTCACAAAAGCGGACGACATCATCACAATCCGGGTGACCGGCAACGGTTTTTTGTACAATATGGTCCGCATTATTGCCGGGACGCTGATACAGGTCGGCGGAGGTCAGATCGAGCCGGAGCAGATAGAGCAGATCCTCGCGGCGCGCGACAGGGAGGCTGCGGGACCGACCGCACCGGCGCACGGACTGACTATGATGGGAATTGAGTATATGGAAGAAAAAGATATTGACACGCAAGGAGTCGTGTAATATAATATTTAAGTCTGTGATAGTGAATAAATGTCATTCCAAAGCCCCGGAGTGCCATTTAACTATAAACAATATGACATGGAGGACAGTGTGCCGGACATTCACGCTGCCTGAGATGAACAGCATTTTTTAGGAGGAATAACGATGAAGACTTTTATGGCTAGCCCAGCTACCATTGATAGAAAATGGTATGTAGTTGACGCTGAAGGTATGACATTAGGACGCCTGGCATCTGAAGTTGCCAAGGTATTAAGAGGAAAGAATAAACCAATCTTTACACCACATATCGATACAGGTGATTACGTAATCGTAGTGAACGCTGAGAAGGTAAAGGTTACCGGTAAGAAGTTAGATCAGAAGGTTTACTACAATCACTCTGATTATGTTGGCGGTATGAAAGAGACCACATTAAAAGAGATGATGGCTAAGCACCCGGAGAGAGTGATCGAGCATGCTGTTAAGGGAATGCTTCCGAAGGGACCTCTTGGAAGAGAGATGTATACAAAGTTATTCGTATACGCAGGTCCGGATCACAAGCACGCAGCTCAGAAGCCAGAAGCTTTAACATTTTAATGAGGAGGTAAAAGACATTGGCTAACGCAAAATATTACGGAACAGGAAGAAGAAAATCATCTGTTGCCAGAGTATACTTAGTACCGGGTACAGGTAAGGTTACAATCAATAAAAGAGATATGGACGAATACTTCGGATTAGATACACTGAAGGTTATCGTTCGTCAGCCGCTTGCAGCTACAGAGACAGCTGATAAGTTTGACGTATTAGTAAACGTTCGCGGTGGTGGTTACACAGGTCAGGCAGGAGCTATCCGTCATGGTATCGCCCGTGCATTACTGAACGTAGATGCTGATTACAGACCGATCTTAAAGTCCGCTGGATTCTTAACAAGAGATCCGCGTATGAAAGAGCGTAAGAAGTACGGCCTCAAAGCCGCTCGTCGCGCTCCGCAGTTCAGCAAGCGATAATCTACAGCTTAATAATGCTAAAAAAGCCCGGAAATACGCCATTTTCCGGGCTTTTTCTATGCCTGAAATCGCCTGATTCCGATGGTGAAATTTGAGGAAATTTGACTTCAAATTAACCCATTTTGATGGGTTTACCATGGGTTTACGGCCTATTTTTGAGCCTAATGGGTGGAAAAATGGGTTTACAGAAGGCCATTTTGGAGGGGAAATTAGCCCCATATCCTTGACAGATTTTCGGCAAAAATCCGGCTGAAACGGAATGAAAAACAGTGTCAGGTTCGTTTGGCGAGTTCTGACGAATTCTGCAAAAATTTAATATCAGGTATCCTGTTACATAGAGCCTTGGCTCATTCTTTGAAAACGAGAATGGGTCGAGGCTCTATTT
>ENA-OROM01001322-OROM01001322.1-human-gut-metagenome-genome-assembly--contig:-NODE-1322-length-23686-cov-11.307816_pt1 | contig 23686 bp, 9 predicted proteins | sample MGYA00242129_ERZ509050 | MGnify/ENA primary metagenome ERZ509050 (study PRJEB26280, sample SAMEA2338701) | human gut metagenome | biome: human gut; feature: human-associated habitat; material: faeces...
TGGTTTACAAGCATGAGGACATTGACCGTCACCACATGCACATCGTGACCATCCGAGTGGATGAAAACGGCAAGTGCTTGGATAGCCGATACAACTACCATAAGAGCAAGGCTATCACTCGTGACTTGGAGATGAAGTACAATCTCAACAAGGCAGACCGCAAGCAACGTCGATTCGACAATCCACTTCGTAAGGTGGATGCAAGCCAAGGCAATGTGAAGAAGCAGGTTGCCAACACAGTAAAATCTCTCTGCGCTACCTACAGGTTCCAGTCCTTGGGCGAGTACCGTGCACTTCTCTCCTTATATAATATATCCTTGGAGGAAGTCAGAGGCGAAGTTGGCGGTCGTGAGTATCATGGTTTTGTCTATTCTGCCACGGACGGACAGGGCAATAAGGTTGGAAATCCTTTTAAGGCTTCCAAGATTGACAGGTCTGTTGGCGTGGAGGCGATAGAAAAGCGGTTCGCTTATTCGGCCAAGAAGTTTAAGGAGGACAAGAAACTCTCCGAGATGACCAAACATAGCGTGGAAGCAGTCTTGAAGCAGACGTACAATAAGGATAAGTTTGTTGAACTGCTGAAAGCAAAGGGCATTGATGTTGTTTTCCGCCATACAGCTGACGGCCGTATCTACGGAGCAACATTTATTGACCACCGCACTCAAAGCGTGTTCAATGGTTCACGGCTTGGAAAGAATCTTTCTGCCAATGCCATGCAGGAGCATTTCACCTTACCTTACGAGAATGAGCAGCCGATACCACTTACCATTCCAAAGGAAGATGGTGCAATCTCAGAACAAGAGCGTCACGATTCTGGCTTGTTCGATGAATACGGCAGCGGTCTTGGACTTATGGCAGGGAATGGTTCTTCCAACGAGGCACAGGAAGCAGCATTCGATAGAGAGTTACGCAGAAAGAAAAAGAAGCGAAAAGGGAGAAACCTTTAATCGTATTATCAAGGTATAACTTCAAAACAGAAAAACAATGGCACAAGAAGACGATTTGAGAGCATTGGGAAAAATAATGGATTTTCTCCGTGCTGTGAGTATCATACTCGCAATTATGAATGTATATTGGTATTGCTACGAGGCAATGCACATATGGGGAGTGACAATCGGGGTTGTTGACAGAATCCTTATCAACTTCAACCGTACAGGTGGCTTGTTTCATTCTATCCTCTACACCAAGCTGTTCTCGCTTTTACTCCTGGCGCTCTCATGTCTGGGAACCAAGGGCGTGAAAGCAGAAAAGATGAGTTGGAACAGGATTTGGACGGTTCTTGTCGTTGGCTCCTGTCTGTTCTTCCTCAACTGGTGGATATTATTGTTACCTATATCTAATTTGGGCAATGCCACGCTGTACATATTTACAATGACAGCGGGTTATATCTGCCTGTTGATGGGAGGACTCTGGATGAGCAGACTCTTGAAACACAACCTCATGGAAGATGTCTTCAATAATGAGAACGAGAGTTTCATGCAGGAGACCAAACTAATGGAGAACGAGTATTCCGTCAATCTGCCAACACGATTCTATTACAAGAAGAAATGGCAGAGAGGATGGATCAACGTGGTCAATCCGTTCCGAGCGACCATCGTGTTAGGTACACCGGGTAGTGGTAAGTCCTTTGCTGTAGTGAACAACTACATCAAACAGCAGATAGAGAAGGGGTATTCAATGTATATCTATGATTTCAAGTTTCCCGACCTTTCGACGATTGCCTACAACCACATGATGAACCATCAGAATGGATATAAGGTCAAGCCCCAGTTCTATGTCATCAACTTTGACGATCCGCGTAGAAGCCATCGCTGCAATCCGATTCACCCTGATTTCATGAGTGACATTTCCGATGCCTATGAGAGTGCATACACCATCATGCTTAACCTCAACAAGACGTGGGTCCAGAAACAGGGCGACTTCTTCGTAGAGAGTCCGATTATCCTCTTTGCAGCTATCATCTGGTACTTACGCATCTACAAAAACGGAAAGTATTGTACCTTTCCTCATGCCATAGAATTGCTCAACCGCAGATACGAGGATGTTTTTCCGATACTGACGAGCTATCCCGAACTGGAGAACTATCTTTCTCCATTCATGGATGCATGGCAAGGTGGGGCAATGGAGCAGTTGGCGGGGCAGATTGCAAGCGCAAAGATTCCGCTGTCACGAATGATTTCACCACAACTCTATTGGGTGATGTCCGCAAGCGAGTTTACACTCGACATCAACAATCCCGAAGAACCGAAGATTCTATGTGTCGGCAACAACCCCGACCGTCAGAATATTTATGGTGCGGCACTTGGTTTGTACAACAGCCGCATCGTGAAACTCATCAACAAGAAAGGACAACTCAAATCATCCGTTATCATTGACGAGTTGCCGACCATCTATTTCAAGGGATTGGATAACCTGATTGCTACGGCACGAAGCAACAAGGTTGCCGTCTGCTTGGGCTTCCAGGACTTCTCGCAATTGGTCCGTGATTATGGAGACAAGGAGGCAAAGGTGGTTATCAATACCGTTGGTAATATCTTCAGCGGACAAGTCGTTGGCGAAACCGCCAAGACTTTGTCCGAGCGTTTTGGAAAAGTGCTCCAAAAGCGTCAGTCCATTTCCATCAACCGTCAGGATGTCTCTACATCTATCAATACCCAGATGGACAGTCTCATTCCGCCGAGCAAGATTAGCGGACTCACCCAAGGTATGTTTGTTGGATCTGTTTCCGACAACTTCACCGAGCGCATAGAGCAGAAGATCTTCCATGCCGAGATTGTCGTTGACACCGACAAGGTAAAGCGAGAGGAAAGCCATTATCAGCCTATCCCCATCATCAACGATTTCTTGGATGCGGATGGCAATGACTGCATGAAGCAAGCTATTCAGAACAATTACAACCAAATCAAGGAGGATGTCAAGCTGATTGTCAAGGACGAGCTGGAGCGCATCGCTGGTGACGAGAGCTTAAAGCATCTCATACAGAAATAAACAATAAGGCGAGTAACTTTTAGGAATTGTCCTTTCAGTTACTCGCCCCTGCATACATATATGGGATTTATCGTTTTTTATCGTCTCATTCTTTCCAATTCATCATCCTTTCGCATTTTGTCGTTCAACTTCTCCTGCATTCTGTCAAGGAAGTAAGTACGGCTATGGTTCTTGCGTCTTCTGATGTCGGTGTAGAAACGATAGCAGTCCTTGGCTTTGATGCCGAAGAACTGGTACATGGCTTGCGCCAAGTCCTTGAATTTCACATCGCCATCGTTCACGCTTCCCATTACGCAGATGCCATATACCATTTCTACGAGGTCAACGGCATTGCCAGTCCATTTTACTAATGGCTTTGATTCTGATGATACTGGCGGAGAGGCTTCTGAAGAGGATGCGGTCACATGAAGATGATATGTTGCTGCCACATGCTCTTGCATTCTGCGGACAAATGCAATAGCTTTGCGCACATACAAGCCTACGGTTCCCAAACAATCCTTTATATGGGGCATTGACAGATGAAAGTCAAGCTCGGTCTCTGCGTATGACAGTGCAAAGACCGCTTGCTTCACGTTGGTGCTGCATAAATCAACCACAACCTTGATAAACTCACGATATGAGTTCTCCAAAGCGTTACCACCTTTGTTCTTATTACCTGCATTCAGCAAGTTGAAAAAATCAGTCTCTATCAATATGTTGTATTCCATGTTTCTGTCTCTTTTATGGGTTTGTACTAATGTGCGCACACCATTTATTAGTCCAATACCTATGCCATTCCAAGACAGACTAAACAATCGGATGATGATATTTCCTGATAATCAGCAACTTTATCAATAGAATAAGACTTTCACAAGGGAATTGCAAGCAGAAATAGTGTAAGGAAAACCGGACACTTGTCCAATCTTCCTTACACGGTTCTTATACCGTTACAACTTATTAGTAGGAATACCATACTCTTTCATACGGGCATAGAATGTAGTATGGCTCATTTCCAACATTTTTGCCGCGTCACGCTTGATGCCATTGCATTGCTTCAAAGCCCACAAGATACGTTCTCGATTGATCTTGCGTTCTTGTTCATCAAAGTCCAAAGCCTCTTCTGTCAATGCCGATTGTGACAACTGCAAGTCCTCGACATCTATTATCTCATTCTCGCATAACAGCATAGCTCGCATGATACATGATTTCAACTCACGCACATTACCAGGCCATGTATGGCTTACCAGTGCCCTTTGCGCTTCCTTACTGATACATTTTATTTCTTTGTCTGTATGCCTATCATATAGTTTCAGGAAGAAGTTAGCTAATGGCATAATATCTTCCTTGCAATCCCGCAACCGTGGAATCTCAATAACCGCTTCGTGAAGTCGATAATACAGGTCGCTTCTGAATCGTCCTTCCCGAACTGCCTCTTGCAGATTCTCATTGGTGGCGGCAATAATGCGCACATCAGCCACTTTATCTTTTATAGCTCCCAATGGTCGGTAGCTCTTGGATTGCAACACACGCAGCAGCATCGCCTGTACGTCTTTCGGCAGGTTGCCTATCTCGTCCAAGAACAGCGTACCTCCAGCAGCCAATTCAAAGTAACCTTTTCTTGCTGCGTCTGCACTTGTGAATGCCCCTTTCTCATGCCCGAAGAGAACGGAAACGGCAAGTTCCGCAGAAAGCGTACCGCAATCTACTACTTCAAAAGGCTTGTCGGCTCTTTTGCTTTGCAGATGTATCTTTTCCGCTATATGTTCTTTGCCAGTTCCGTTGTCTCCCAATATCATAACAGCCATGTCGCTTTTGGCAAACAATTCTGCCATTTTGTATATACGGCGAAACTTCTCACTTTTGCGGTAAACAATCTTGTTATTCAACTCGACGAGTCGTTTCTGCTTGTCTATGATTTCTTCCAAACGTTCATAAACTACATCAAGCAACAATTTCTTCGGTATATAGTCTTCCGCTCCCAATTTCATAGTCCTCACGGCACTCATGCTTTCATCGTAAGATGTCATGATGATAAATGGATTCTGGTAGCCGTTACTACGCATCCATTCCAACAGGTCGATGCCGTTATCATTCCCCAAGCGCATATCCGAAATGACAACATCCCATTTTGAGGATTCCTTCACAGCTTTCAGACCATCTCTGTAATTGTAGCATAAGATTGTTTTCCATCCCTTCGCTTCCAACTTCTTGCCCAACATATTGCAAAATGTCGGGCTGTCTTCAATGATTATTACTTTCTTCATGCTGTTACCTCCTCAATTTTCTTTTGTGCAGCTTTGATGATTGCCTCACCATGTGCGAAAACATCCTCAACCGCTTGGTTGATAACGTCGTCTGATGATGTAGAATCTTCTATCAGGTCAAAAAGATAGTTCAAAGACTCGTCAGATTGTACCATCATCCACGAGCTTCTTGCGTGGTGAATGACATCAGACATTTTCTTGCGGTTCTCCTCTTTGGCTGCATTACGGATACTGCCCAATGTGTCAGTCATTTCCTTTACGAAATTCTCCAAAGTCTCTTTTTCATTGCCGTAGGTCAGCAATATAGAGAAGTCTATTTGTTTTTCTGCTATCTTACCGTTTACACACTTTCTTGCAGTGTTTATCAAATCCTTGTCAGACATCGGCTTGAACAGGCAAGCGACAAATCCTGCATTAAGCAGTTCTTGCTCACTAACATTTGGTGCTGCTGTCATAACGACAACAGGAATGGTCTTGGAGTTACGCACGTTCACCATACGCATCATTTCCAGAATCTCGATACCATTCACTTCAGCCATCTTCAAATCCGTTATCAGCAGATCATAAGATTTTTTGCGCATCATATCCAATAAATCCGTGGCATTATTACAAGTGTCACATACGATGCCGTTTGATGCAAACGCTTCACGAATGGTACTCAGTTGCACATGGCTATCATCAATGGCAATGACAGTAAACGAATCTTGTCGTTTCGTTCTATACTGGATTGGTTCCACATTCTGCTTTTCGGCTGCAGCCATAGGAAGACTAATGGTAAAGATACTTCCCAGCCCTTGGTGACTGGACACATCGATTTTTCCTTTCATCAGTGAAACGAGGTTCTTGACAATGGAAAGCCCCAAGCCAAATCCCGGTTGGGTGACCGCATTTCCCAATCTTGCAAATTCCTTGAAGATTTGTTTTTGTTGCTTGTCGTCCAATCCTGTTCCTGTATCCTTAACCATTAGCATGAATACACCATTCTTATAGGTTGTGGACAATACTATTTCACCCTTTCCCGTATATTTGATGGCATTGGAAATCAGATTGCGTCCTATTGTAAGCACCTTTTCCTTGTCTCCATTGACAACACCATCTGCCTTATTGCTGACGCTCAATTCCAGTTGTTTCTTTGCAGCAAAGGGCTCATACTCCATCTTTAATTGCTCGGCAATGTCCATCATACGGAAAGGGCGTTCCTTGACGGTCGCCTTTCCATTCGCTAATTTGGAGTAAACCAGGAAACTGTCTATCATAGAAGTCAAGCCTTTCGATGTGTCAACAATCAAGTCGGCATACCGTTTGCTTTCATCCGTAGCATCTTCAAGTCCGCTAATCTTGCGAGCATAATCCTTGATGGCAGACAAAGGACTGCGCATCTCATGCGTTACAGTCAGCATCACCTTTCTTGTTTCTTCCTTGCTCTTACGTGTCTTGAATGCGAATCGCCACACCAATAGGAATAATACGAAAAATACCAATATCAACAATCCTATCATCCCTATATAATAATAGGTATAATTGCCTTCCAAGTCTGCGATTTGTCGCTCACGAACTTTTATGCCTTTATCCACATTCTCATCAGCTATGCTGATTACTCTTTGCAACTGCTTATTGATACCTTCATTTCTGTTTCCAAGACTATCCAATATCTCCACTACCTTACGGCTTTGCTGGTGATGTTTAGCAACAACCGTTTGGTTTAGGTTGGTGAGCATCTTTTCAGTTTTGGTTAAACGGCTGCCTGTTGTTACTCCATTTTCTTTCTTGCCGAACAATCTGCTGAAGAAACCTCGCTTCTTTGGCTTTGCCTGCTGTGGCATTGATGAAAATCTTTTGCTTTCAGTCTTATTCTGCTCTACAATTCTTGGAACTTCTGCGGTCAGCTTTTCTTGAGTGGCTTTCAATTCCTGCATAGCATCCTTTATATCCAAAAGGAGCTGTTCCTTTTCTGCAAGAAGACGGCAGATCGTATCAGAATCTTCTTTCGGACAGATACCTGCGATGCCTTCAAGCATACGGTCCACTTCCAATCGAAGCGAATGATACTCATTTACATCTGTTGAGTCCCAATCCGCAACCATTTCACCAAGCAGTGACAATTCCGTTATGTGCAAGTTTAAGTCATGCACATTCTTTCGCCACTGATGCAGTTCTGCATTTCTACACTCTATCTCCTTTCTGTCGCGCCATTCAAATAGGCCGATTACAATGGTACATCCTACGATGACGATGGCAGTCATGATGCCTAAAGCCATCCATCTACAGATATGCCCGGTCTGTTCTTTGCGTTCCATGTTGTTTACTTTTTACGTTTCTATTACTCCATTATTGCTTTGCACTAACATTTTAATCGGCAAAGATAATGGCAGGAAGTATCAAAGACGAATATTTATATATATTATAACAACTTTTATGTGAATTCTTGGTAAAAACAGCATATCGTTAGAAGCAAGGGGCGTTATCGGATAATAACAATTAACAACAAAGCCAAAAGCTAACAAAGTGTAGATTGTGAGACTTAATCGAAAAAGGATGGCAAGAGTTTCCTACCTGTTGATACAGACATTCAAAGAAAAGCAGAACGAGCAGGAAAGGTTAAAAGGTTCTTTCCAAGTGCTTGACGGCAACATATTGATGCTTGTGCATCCTTTGAGTGGTGACAATTTTTCCATAAGGTGATTGATACAAACTTTATTATTCTTATAGACTCGTTTGGCAATGAAACTAAAAAAGAGGATGGAAAGAACTATATTCTGAATAAGAAAGTATGGAGAGGAGAGTGTAAAATAAACTGTGTTGGACTATAATTGTTATAGCTTGACACGGTTTTACACTCTCTTCCATTTAGACATTTCTAATATGATGAAAAGCTCTATTTGGGCGACTTTTCTCCACTATTTATATCGGTTGAGGATATATTTTTGCAAATATGACCTACAATATACTCTATCGGAGTAAAAAGCTCAATATCATTGTTTTCAACTAAATCTTCTATTGAAGATTTACAAATTCCCAAAGCCTGGATGCCTCATATTCTTCATAGGGAGGTTTCAATTTTTAATTATTTCATTTTCTGTTTCAATGACGATATTGACCTATCAAATAAGGCGACATTTATTTTCGACACATTATAATAGCCTACACTTATATCTTTCAATAGAATATCCTTCCACATTAATTGATTTTCTTGAATTCCCTTTAATTTAATTGTATCTGGTTTTATAGGAATTTTGTTCTTTGTAAGAAGCTCGTTAATTTCTTTAATTAGTTTTGTATTTTGAAAACGAAGATTATATATACTATCCCCTAAAAGATTTATATTTCGTTCATTTTTACAATAAAAGAAACCACTTAAATAGATACATGAAGAATCTTGATACCTAAATAAATATTCAATTTCTTCTGTTGTATAGTTGATTGACAACATGTATCCTTTAGGTACACAGAGTTCGAAAGTTTTATTATTTAAGTGTAACTTGACTTTTTTGAGTTTCTCCTTAGGCAAATTATAATTTGCAATTGCAGAAAATGTTACTAATAATAAAAAATATAATAATGTTAACTTTATTTTCATCTGTTCTATGTTTTTAATTATAACATATTCGTACGATGAAATATGTAAGCAATTTCATCGTACGAATTATTTTACTTTTTATACCAATATGGCAAAATTGGAATATTCTTGCCTGCTAACATAGAAGGGCCATCGCCCCCAACATAATTACCTGACGGGTCTTTTGTTGTTATATAATAAGTTCTTAAAGGTCGGTTTAGTTGTCCACGCAATATATTCTCACGATATACAGCCTGCCATTCACTACGTTCCAAACCGTTGTATGAACGTTTGTCTAAAAGTCCTCTATTGGCATCTAAAGCATGGAACATTTCATGCGCCAAATCAGTTTCTTCACTAATTGTTCCACCATTTAGAGTCGCCAATATAGAACCATTAGGATTCCATGATATTACGCCTCCAGAACCTCCTGATAAATCAATTCCTGCTTTAAGCAATACTTCTTTTGTAGATGCAACAGATGGATCATTCATAAATTGATTACTATATGCCTTATGATTATTTGCTGCAGTAAACTTACTTTGTCCTTTTTTAATGATAAAATTATTAGTGGATGACTGAAGCTCAGAAATCATATTTTCCCCTTCTGTACTTTTTCGTATTACATCTAAGGCGGAAACAGCCTTTTTCATGAACCCACTAATTTTACCATCATATTTTTGTCCATTTTGATTATATAAGTTTCCACTAATATACAATAAAGACAGTTTCTTATCTTCGATTCTCAAACTATCTCCATTTATATCTAAAAACTTCATAGGATTATTAGCTGTAAAGCTATATGCTGTAACATTTGGATACTTTTCCTCGAAGCGATCCGTACTTATCCACAAACTCACCCTTGGGTCATAGTACCTCGCCCCATAGTAATACAATCCAGTCTCCTCATCGAATTCCTTCGCATTGAAAAGATAAGGTGTATTCCAAATGTTGTTGCGCTCCTCAACGAAAACCTCACCGAAAGGAACATACTCGATATGCTGCACCACCTCGCCATCAAGGTTGGTGATGTAACTACTGCTACCCAAATGGTCTGGGTGGTAGTAGAACTGCATCTTCTCGTATGAGTCGCCTTCTTGGAAGTTGTTCTTCATTGCTCTTGCCATTACACGTGACTGCGCTGCCTCCAAGCTGCCGTCATTGCAGCAGAATCCTTCACCGTCGGCATAGTTGTCGTTGTCGGTTCCGTTATAAGGTACATCAAAGGTCTTGTAGTTGTCCTTGATTACCTGTTGCTGTGCCGCATACTTAGCCTTGTAGTTTACCGAAAGACCATCAGTATTGGCTCCGGCATATTCAATGCGGCGAGGGTCAGAACCGTAAGAGGCGAAATCGCCGACCTTCGACACGATGCGCTGACTGCCTGCGTAGATATGCTTGGTGTAACGACCGCCCTGATTAGCCACAAGATACGGACTGACATAGAGCGAGAACTTCGCCGTGTTGGTGAAGCCGCCGGAGAATACTCCGTTGACATACACCTGATTGCTCATCATTTTAGATTTTACTTTATTTTATAATTTAGTCATTATAGTTGTCGATACCATAATCTAATTTCTCGTATAATTTCTTCATTAAGAAACACCAACAAATCAATCGGTAAGGGACTTGGTATAGATATTGAGTCAAATATCATATCCTTAATAATACAATTCCCGTTTATAAAAGCAAAATATGCGGGATACCCAGCTTGAAATTTGCTTCCAATTTTTCCCTGATTTGGTTCGTCCAAATATTGAATATTGGCAAAGTATTTAGCAACCGACCCTCTACTGTTGCCATTATCATTAAACTTGACGGGAATCAGTTCAAAATTCTTATTTTGTGTATCAATCGTCACAAAATATTCAGTACCTATGGTATCGTTGACAACTATCAAATAAAATTGTTCTTTAATACCAAAAACAATTTTCGACTCGTTAGTTGTAGATTCTGGCATTTTATTGAGAATAGCAGATACTAATTCTCTGTTTCCCTGTACCGTATTAGGCTCAGCAAAAACCTTGCTGTTTCCGACCACGATGAACATAATATAAAAAAACAAAATTTCTCTCATATTCCTATTACTTTAATATATAGTATTGCTAAACTTGGTATATGGTTCTACATATACCAAGTTTAGCGAATGCTTGTTGTTATTTAGTATAAGGCAAACTATAAGGACTTACAATATCTTTTCCTCCGGCATGGTCTGATCCATCTCTTTGGGGGAGTCTGAGCAATCTCCTTACAAGATTGTCCGTTCTAATTGCGTTTGTATTATTATGTACAGGACTTTCTTTTCTTGCAGATGGTAGTCCATGACCCAATAATTCATGTGCAGATGTTACGGCCTTAAGCTTATCTTGGACACCCCTAATAAAAGAATGCGATCCTTTAGATGTTGGGACATTGAATCCTTCCCCTCCAAGAGTTTGAATGGTGGCATCATCGTAATAGTAGCGTGTAGACCCATCAGAACGTTCTTCTCGTTTTCTGAATGCATCTCCAATTTTACTATCAGGGTCAATACTGTTCAGATACTTATTAATATCTGAGTACCCGCTTGATGAAACTTCTTCTCCATCCTTCAAATATTCTATTGAATGAACTTCTTTAGAATTAATGGTATTGACGAGTAAGCTAATATATGCCATTTCATCTTCTGAGCAAGTTACACCATCAAGAGCGTCTGCCAGTGCTGCGTCAGGAATTTGTTGGAACTTTTTACCTTTCAATGAAATCAAAGAACGTAAATTATCAAACTTCGAATCTCCTAAAATTAAATGAACATCGCTTTTGAATTCTTCAGCGTCACTTTTAGTTACACCCCTAATCTCCATACCGGTAGGATCTGAATATGCAATAGGATTTTGTGCCGCATAAATATATGTTGAATAATCCGGATACTTTTCTTCCATTGGGTCGGTTGACATCCATAGACTCAACCTTGGCTCATAGTACCTCGCACCATAGTAGTACATACCGGTCTCCTCGTCAAACTCTTTCGCATTGAAGAGGTAAGGCGTGTTCCACACGCTGTTGCGCTCCTCTATGAAAACCTCTCCGAACGGCACATACTCGATGTGCTGTACCACTTCGCCTTCAAGGTTGGTGATGAAGCTGGAACTTCCAAGATGGTCAGGATGGTAGAAGAACTGCAGGTTCTCGTAGTTGTCAGGGTCTTTGAAAGACTTGGCAACTGCGTGTGCCTGTGCCTTCCGTGCCTGAGCAACCGCCGCCTCCATAGAGCCGTCGTTGCAGCAGAATCCCTCTCCGTCGGCGTAGTTGTCGTTGTCGGTACCGTTGTAAGGTACATCAAAGGTCTTGTAATTGTCCTTGATTACCTGCTGCTGTGCCGCATACTTAGCCTTATAGTTGACAGAAAGACCGTCAGTGTTGGCACCTGCATACTCAATGCGGCGCGGGTCAGAGCCGTAGGAGGCGAAATCGCCGACCTTTGACACGATGCGCTGGCTGCCTGCGTAGATATGTTTGGTGTAACGGCCGCCTTGGTTGGCCACGAGATACGGGCTGACATAGAGCGAGAACTTCGCGGTATTGGTGGAGCCGCCAGAGAAGACTCCGTTGACATACACCTGGTCGCTTTCGCCGGAAGTCTTGACCGTGCGCTCACCGTCGGCATCATACCAGTAGTTGGACACGAAGCCGTTGTCGTCCACCGCGAGCAGACGGTTCTCCTCGTCCCAGATGAGCTTGCGCTCTCTTGTGCCGACTTCATTATGTCCATCCTTCATCATACGTCCGGTGTTCACATATACAAGATTTCCGTTCTTGTCATACAAATATACGTGATTGTTTTCGATATTATTGTCTCCCGGAGTCTCTTCCGTGCGATAATTCACATCTTTAACACTTGCAAGTTGGAATTTCTTACCGGCTTCAGTACCGTATGTGTATGACAGGTCATAGCCTACATTGAGCGTGCCGTTGAACTGCACGTTGTCCTGAGTCAGATGCTGGCTCTTCGATTTGATGCGGTGCATATTGTCGTAGCCCATGGCAAGGGTGTAGGACGCAGACTTGCTGTCGGCTCCTGTATAAGTACCCGTAGCGGAAACGAGACGGTACAGTCCGTCGTAGGTATAGGCATGCGACATCCGGCCGCCGGCATTGCCGCTGGCAGGAAGCGAGGCATTGTTAGCCACCGAAAGGACATTGCTGACAGCATCAAAGGTATAGTCGTTGTCCATGATGGTCTTGTTGCCGCTGTTCACCGCGAGGTTGCTCAGGCGACGGCGGTCGTCGTAAGTGTAGAACGTCTCCGCACCGTTGCAATACTTCAGGTAGCTGCGCTGCTCGAACTTGTCATAGCCCAGCTTGGTGATGTAGTCATAGCCGTATGACTTCTCACCACGGACTTTCTCAAGCAGGCCACCAAGGTTGTAGGAGTAAGTCACTTTTTCCTCGTCGGGATAGATCATCTCCAGGAGGCGGTTGTGGCTGTCGTAAGTCCATTGGGTAACGTAGGTGGCAATCGCCTGGTTAGGTACGATAAGTGTGCGGCGTGTCTTTGTCACCTCACCCATCTTGCCGTAGAAGTATTCGATGGCACCCGTTCCGTCCTCACGCATCATCAGTCGGCCGATACGGTTGTGGGAGGCGTTGCGTCCGCCATAGTAATATTTGACGTTGTTTTCCGGATGGTCGGGATAACTGATACCCGTCAGACGGTGATAGTCGTAGGTATAGGTGATCATCTTGCCTTCCTCCGCCATGTTCGCCGTCTGCTTGGTGAGCACGTTGCCGAGCGGGTCGTAAGTGAACGAGGTGATGCCGCTTGCCGGGTGGCTGACCTCCGTGCGGCGGTCGCCCATGTCGTAAACGGATGTGGTCACGTTGCCCTCGGTGTCAGTAACCCTTACAAGCCGCTGGATGCCGTCATACTCGAATGTGGTGGTAATCTCACCGTCCGGACCGCTGTGCTGGATGGACTTGACAGTCTTGCCGCTGCCATTGGTATGGGTAGCCTGCACATTATGGAGTGCGTCTGTTACGGTTGTAACAAGTGCATGACTGCCGTTGTCAACAGTATATGCCGTAGTTGTCGTAGAGTTGTCCGGCAATGTCACTGAGGTAGCACGGTCGAGCACGTCATAAACAGTAACCGTTGGAGATACATTGTCAAATGACTTGCTGAACGTTGATTTCGATCCAGTTCCTTCCGTTGTAGGATAGAAAGCCTTTGCCACACGTCCGAAAGCGTCATACACGTTTCTTCCGCTGACTATCATCACGTTCTCATCCTTGGCAGAGTTGCCCTTGGATGCACTTGTCACAACACCGTCCTTCTTCACCTGCACGGCTCTTCCGAAACCGTCAACGAACGTAACGGTCTCCAAGTCATCGTTAGGATGCTGGATGTCGTAGTGCTTGGTCACTGCGTATGCAGGAGCGGTAATGCCACTCTCACCAAAGGTAGCCAAAGGCTGATATTCAAAGGCGATGGCATAAGGCACGCCCGTAGCCAACTCATTTGGACCACGCACGCCAGTAATGCGACCGAGGTCATCAACATCAGTCTCATAGTAGAAGTTGTTGAGGTCGCGATGCTCCTTGGCTATACCATAGCGATAGTCAAAATTGCCTTGCTCGCTGCGGTAACCCCACGCATCGTCAATACGCTCAACGTACATGTTCATCTCCGGCTCATAGCGGTACTTGTACCACATGCGCTGTCCCTTGCCGTTGGCAGGGAGGGTCTTCTGGATGATGTTGCCGTAAGAGTCGTACTTGTAATCAGTAACCGCCGCACCGTCATTCAACTGCTGCGTAATTTGGGTGATGTGGTTGGCGTAGTTGGTGTTATACTTCGCTGTCACATGATGATAGAGCGAGCCGTCGCCGCCTGTCACCGTAACATCTATTGGAAGTCCGAAGATATGCTTTGTTGCATTGTCGGTATATTTGATGGCGGTCGCATAATCGAACTTGCCGTTTCCGTCCTCGCCAAGACTGCCCTTGTCGCTGTACTTGTAGGACTTCAACTCACCATGATAGCCATTGAGGTAGTACTCGTTCCATGCCTCGGATGTAATGACACCATTTGCTGCACCCTCATACTGCAAGTTGGCGGTATAACGGAGAGGCACGAAAGCAGAGGCGCGGTCGCTCCATAGGTTGACATCACGCTTTGCAAAAATGTACTTGTCACCATCGGCAGTCAGATAATAACTGTCGTAACGGTTCTTTGTCTCGGTGTATTTGTTGCCGTTGGCATCCTCCACGAAAGTGGCGGTAACGTTACCCTGCGTGTAGTAGTTGGCAACATCGTAGTTCTCAACAGCCTGTCTGTAAACAGAATTGCCTTTCTCCGTGTCAAGGTTCTTGGTGATGACCTCACCGAAACCGAGGAACTCACGTTCATGGCGGTCACGCTTGCCGTCCTTGTACTCAAAGGCGGTAGTCATGACAGGTCCATCGTCATGGATACCATCATCAACGGTAAGGGCAGACATTACCCACTTGCCACCAGGAAGACCGTAGGTCGGAGTGGTGTGGGCATAGTCGAGTGTGAAAGTGCCGCCCAAGGAGTTGGTGACAGACTTCAACATGTTTGTCCTGCCAATGGCAGAGCGTGTAACCTTCAACTCGCTTTCCTTCTCAGACTCAACGATGTCAAGATAGCCGTCACCGTCCACATCCTGCAAAGAATATGTAGGGCGGTTGATGCTATGTGAGGTGGAAGCACCAGGGTTGGTTGAAATCTTGATGCTGATGACAGGAATGTTGATGGTCAAAGTGAACGCTGCATTTGCAGACTCTGATGTAGAGGCTGATTCACTAAGCGCATTCGCACCCTTCCAACTGATAGGTTCATCAAAACCATTGCCTGTATTGAGGGCAACAGTGATACCGTCACCATCCTTCCATACCTTATCAGGAAGACCGTCAGAGTTGATGTCGATAAGATTATACTCCTCTTCGCTTTCAGAGGTTACGAGACCAAAGCCTGCGGAGAAGCTACCGGAAGCCTTGTTTATACCTTGGTATTTCTTATCTTCAAATTTTCCCAAGCCATGACTTACATCGCCACCTGCGCCAATATTATAAGAAAGACTCTTACCACTCTGTATGCGGTCAAGTCCCCAATCAATAGGTTCAGTAAAGGCATAGCCCAGATTTAATCTCACCTTCTTGTCGGAAAGGATCTTGTCAGGAAGCCCATCACCATTAATATCTATGAATGACTCTACAGCTTCATCCGTATTCTTTGGCGCACTGCCGGAAATGGAGAATTGAGCCAACCATGAACTCTGTTGGTTCTGTGCGGAAGACTTGCTTCCGGAGATAAGTTTTGTAATGTCAGACACAGAAGCTACTGGATTGCCACCATATCCCCATGCCTCAGAAGCATTGTCAGAGTTATTAGCTCCGATACCCTTGTATATTTCTCCACTCAATCCACCTTGTGAGTTGGTGTATTGGATAGTACCACCAGCAATGATGTCAGGGAATCCGTCACCGTTCATATCCATCATGGCAACTTCCGTCTTGGAACTGCCATTTGCATTGTTGTGGGTAATGCCAAGTGCACCGCCTTGCACAACGGTACTCTTGCTTGATACCACTTGGCTTACAGCTGCCGCACCAGTACCCTGCAAATATTCACCTGCAAGTCCTGCCACCTCCGCATTGTTATCCAAAGGATTTGTAAGGAGTACGTCCTGTTCTGTCAATCGGGCTGTGCTTGCATCGGTTGCAGTAAGATAGATGTCCTGTCGCTGACCGACCCACTTGTCCATAGAAGTCTGGTCTGTACCCAATGGAGTGAATGCCATTGTGAGAGGGTCAACCTTGTCGTTCTCGTTTTCAGGCAATTTCAGCAATGACTCGTCAATAGGCTTTGCATATCTGCCCTCTGCCGAGTTATAAACAAAACCTCCCCAGCCACGGTAAAGCATACCGAAGCCAAGATTGTCATTCTCTGCATAGAATCCAGCAAGCACATTCTCTGTTACGAGATCTGCCGCATCTTTCAGAATGGAAACAGAGGCTGAAGTAACAGTTTCATTAGAGATTGCTGCCGGATAGCTGTATTCAAACCAGATGTTCTTTCCTGCAGTAGTTGCAAATCGCAGAGTATCGGCTTTCAAGATGCCATTCTCGATATTGAAAGACTTCTTGCCAACAAGTGCATCCTCTGTCTTGGCGGTCAAAGTAATCTGACCGTTGATAGAATTGTCAGAAAGGGTAAGCACTGGTGACACAACCATAATTGTATCAGTCGCTGTGGTCAAGTATGGCTTGCCCTCTGCCAAGGCATTTGCAAATGTATTGTAGTGTGCAGGAACGGCTACCGTCTGTTCGATATTGGCAGAGTCCTTATAAGTCACAGACGCTTGCCAACCGATATTCTTCCAATCAACATTTGAGGTGGATGAAATCTCAAAGCTGAAGTTGGTCAGCTTTTCTGTATTCTCCAGACTGATGTTGAGTGAATCGCCATTGAAAGCCTCACCAGCCTTCAATGTACGAACAAAGACTGTCTTCTTGGTATAGTTCGGGTTGTCGTTTCCGTCACTGTCTTTCTTGTCGTTGCTGCCGATGATGCTGAGAACAACATCGTCGGTTGTTACAGGCTTGTGGAAGACACTGTGAACTTCAACACTTGAACCATTCTCCACATTGGCAGAGGTGTTCACATCATAGATGGCACCATCCTCAGGCTTGTACTCTGTTGAAGAAAGCCCGTTAGGCAAGATATTTGACTCGCCAGTGTATGTAATGGTAGGCGACCAGTTCACCTTGTCAAATGAGCCGTTGCTTGTTTCCTCGGAACCCGACTGTACACGGAAATAGATTCTGTCACCTCGCTTGACGGCAACAGAAGAGACTGCAGCGGCATAAGAACTGCCGTCGCCCTTTGCAATAGTCTTGTTCCAAAGCTCATTGCCACCCTTTTGGATAGCAACTCTTACGCCGTCTGCTTTTTGGTATTCGTCAGCGTCATAGTCTCCAGTAGGAGCGACAAGGCTTACTTGACCTGCCACGCTTACTGTTCCGTCCTTAGGAGCCTGCCATACACGCACAATATCCTCCATCGGTGAGTTCTTGATGGCTTCCGCCTGCTCATCCTTACTGACCTCCATGACAGAAGTGTCAACCTTGCCACCATAGATGATTGGGCTTGGCGTGTCGGCACTGCTCAATGTAAACGTAGGCACGGCATTGCCAGACTGATCAAACTCCAAATGGTTGAAATATACCTTGCCATTGGAAACGAGGTCAACAAGTCCGTCACCGTTGATGTCGCTGAAATACTGAGTGGTCTTTGTCTTAGTGGTTGACTTGTCCGTTCCGACAACGGCAGTCAGAACATTCCAACCGACAACGGCTTTCGCACCGAAAGAGTTCGTAGAACTTTTGGTTGTCGAGAAGTTACTGATACCCTTTACCTTGACAGGCTCACCATATACTACTTCTCCGTTGTCAGTCTTGACCTGTGGACGATAATATACGGAACCACCAGACTTATATACCTTGTCAGGAAGTCCGTCACCGTTCAAGTCAACGAATGCGGAAAGTCCCTTGCTGGTATCGCTGGAGTAGCTGTAAGAACCTCCTATTGTATTGCCTTTCCATTTGCTTCCGTCCCAAGGTCCCACACCTGCATAGAACGAACCGCTTACAGAAGAACTTGTCGTTCCGCCAAGTGCAGTAGGCTTGTCGCTGAAGCGCTTGCTGACAGTCTTTAAAGGATTGACGAAACCAGCGTCAAGTCCGTCATCGTGCGTGTTCCATTTCTCGGAATCATCCTTGAACGGAACATATCCCTTTTCAGCCTGCACATCATCATAATAGTCGAAGTTCTGGAAAGCCACTTCCTTTCCTGTGTTGTCATACTGTCTGACACCTGTGAGCATTTCCTTATGGAAAGCACCTTCCTTGTAGTCAAAGGCATAGCTGCGCAGGGTCTCGCCCTGGAAATTCACGGTCACCTTCTCCAACAGCCTGTTGGAGGAGGCGAGGAATCCATAGCGGGCATTGTTGGTCTTTACCTGCTTTACCTTGTTGCCATCAAAGAGTACAACGGTGTGCGGTTCCTGTCCTGCATTACCTGCGTGAACCTCCTTCAGATATGCAGCCTTGGCCTTCAAGCCGCCACGCACATCCTCATCCACGATGTCATACACATATTCTATATAGTCACCGTGGAGTTCCTCGACACGTTTCAGCTTCCATTCGGCAATCACCTCACGGGTATTGCCCGAAGCATCGGTGACATTGCCCTTTACAACAGCTCCGTCACCACCATAGATGTACTTGACACCCTGCTTGTCTGTAACCTCCCAATAATAGTTGGCAGGACTGTCACCCTTGCGGATGATACGGCTGAAATCACCGCCTTGGCGGGTGTAGAACTGGCGGTCAGCCTTTCTGTTCATCTTCTCGCCACGGTGTGCGACTCCCATCTGTCCGTTGTCATCCATGGTGGAGAGCATTGAACCGGACAAGAGATAAGTCTCCGTCTCTTTTGACATGTCATAACGAGGCACGCCCCACCGGGTGTCAAGCGTAATGCTTGGCACGCTGACGTTCCAACCCTCGCCAAGCCAACCGCTACCGCCCTCGCTGCTGTACTGCAAGCCAAGGCTTGGCTGCATGCCGTTTCGTGCTGGCGGCATCTCGAACGGATACTGCAGGTTGGCAGAGCCACGGTTGTTTGCGCTTGGAGGCGCAATGACATTGAGCTTCGCCGTCGGGTCTGCCGCCTTGATGTCGTTCATCATCGTCGGGGCAAAGCCTTCGGTCTGCGGTGACTCCGGGGCCTGTATCACGCCGTTGATCATGTCGGTGAAGTGGGTCGTCTTTGAAACGACACACTCTTCCTTCTTGTCCACACGCACACGCTCCAACGCAACCCAATGCTTCTCGGCCGGGTCGTAGTAATAGGTACGGATGTCGTCCTCGGTATAGCCGCTTGGTATTCTCGTGCGGTCATACTTTATCTTGACAGTCGCGCCCTCGCCTGTGAAGTGTGTTCCGTGAGGGAGAAAACGGTAGCCATGTCCTCCTGCCGTGACATTGGTCATGGCAAAGTCAAGCTCAGGAACATTCTCCTCTCCGATAGAGTTCACGGAAAGGCTTCTGTTCCGAATGAGGTCTTTCTGAAGAACGACCAGTTTGCTACCTCCTACGGAGATACTGTCAGAGACACCCTTCTTGAAGAGTTTTCTCACGGCTGTCCCGTCCTTTGCCGAAAGGGACAGTGTGGCGGCAAGCAGTAAAACCAATGCCCACGCCACCTTCTGTATATAATTCTTCATGCGTATCTTCCTTTAAGTTACTTTACTGAGATTTTCCTTGTATGCTCCCCATTCTCGGAGATTGCCTTCACGACATACACACCCGATGCGGGAACCTTGAAGTCGGCTTGCTTGACGCTTTCGCCTGTCATTTGGCGTGACACTACCAGTTTGCCTGATACGTCAAACACCATCAATGTGGCTGCAGAAGGCTTGTCCTGTGTGAGTTTAGCCTCGTAGATGCCTGTCGTAGAACCGTTGCCCTTGACAGTGAAATCCTCGTCTTCTCCAGAAATGAAGGTATTGTCGGCCTGTCTGTCCGAGCTGCCCACATGGTTCTCCCTTGCCTGTGTTCCGTTAGGCATACTTGCATCACACTCGCTGCCGACATAGACGGTCATCGTTGTCGTACACTTCTTGGGCGTTTCTATCTGCACGTTGCCCCTTGTGGTGAATGAGGTTACAGGCGTACCGTTTACGGTAAGATCTGTGATATGTGTTTCGCCCTTTCCGTACTTGATGCAGAACCGCCATGCACGAAGTGACCAGACATATTCATGATGCACGGTCTGTCCGTTCAACTTGTATGTGACCTGCATATTGCGGACTGTAACACTGAGCACATCGCCCGGCTTGATGGTGACATATTTGGTTAGGCTTGTATATCCACCGGTTATGATATGCGCCTTGTCGCCCCGCACGTCGAAGCCATATTGGGTGATCTCGTCCGTGAGGCTTGGCTCCAATCCCACACGGTAGTTTGATTTTGTATCGTTCACCGTCCATGAGATGTCGCCAGACAGATAGGTCCTGGTGTCATGTGAGTATGAGGTGTAGAGTGCGTTGCCAGTGGCATAAATCTCGTTGCCTCCACCTTGTGATACGGACAGCGCATAGGCGCCGGGGGCAAGATTCGTGATTCTATGCGTGTCACCGAAGAATGTTCCTCTGGCAATGGTTTCTCCTTTTACTTTTCCTGCAACAGTGTCAACGCTGAGCACATAGGAATAGACTGGTGTACCGATGTTGATGCCGATGTCGATATACCCGTCATTGCGTGGAACTCCATTCTCGCAACTTGACGGCGTAGGAGTGGCATCATAGGAAATGCCGTCATAATAGGCGAATGTGAACACATCGCTTCCGCTTCCGTCTGCATCCCATAGGATATTGCGGAATATGGTCTTGCCCCTTGTCATATCAGGCTTGGAGCATCTTATGTTGCTATTGCTGTTGATGTCGAAATCACCTTCACCGCTTGGGTCTATGAGCATGACGGTACGCTTGCGGCAATAGTCCGAGAACTCCCTGTCCGGTGTGAGGTCATAGCTCAACTCTGCCATATAACCGACATCATCTATTCCTCCTGTCCTCAAGCCTGCCATATTCAAGGCGGACTCTGCTCCTTCCGTTCGGATAATGCCCACATTTGTGTCTGTGTCAGTTGCATCCGAAAGGGATATGGTTCTTGTCGCACTTCCTGTCCCGTCAACACGCAGATAGATGTTTTTGCCTTCCTTGCGGATAGAGATGTCCGTTCCGTCAACATCCGTGGCGATGTATGAATTTGAGACCGCTCCGTTGATGATCGGATAAACAACTCCAGCATTGGTGAACCGGAATCCATACTTGCATGTGCTGCCACCGATGCTTCCGAAGCCAACGTCAAAAGTCGGGTGACTTGTCGGACAGGTGAACTCAAAAGCACCGCCACCTCCAACAAGGGCTGGGGTCGTGGCATAAGCTCCGGAAGCGGCTTTCTCTTGGATGATATTGTCTGTAAAGCCATTCCTTGACACTTCAAGTCCTTGCGCAGTCCATCTTGCCACGGTACTGTCGGGCTTTGACGGCACGTTGGTCTTGACCATCCATGTACGTTTCATGACATGCCACAGGGAATCTGTAGGTGAGGTATATGTTGCAAGTGCCACATCATCGTCGCCCCAGAAAGTGAAGCCTCTGTCCGGCATCGGATTGCCGTTTTCACGTCCCATGACAAGCAGACGGGAAGCGGATGAAGGGTTGTATGGATTTGCGTCATGATAAGTTCCGTTCTCCTTCAAGGCCGCATACACCGGACTTTCCTCATATGATGTTGCGGAAAGCGGTTGTGAGAGACTTCCTGCCGTGTCGGTTCCAACAGCTGTGACCCTATGGTGGTAGGCTTGGTTCTCCGCCATATCCCAAGTCAGGTTTCCGTCGCTGTCAAGATACGAGCCTTTGAGGGTGATGCCGTACTTTACCGCCAGATAGCTCTCCACTTTTCTGCGCTCATCGGGTGTAAGCATCCTGCTGAAAACAATAAGCTCAGGGGCATATCCCCGGATGGAAGCATTACCGAAGAGCGAGGTCGGGAAATCCGTACCGAAACTGCCAGAGGTGGAAGGGGTTCCGATGAATAATGTGGTGTTGGAGTTGTCTCCCCACAATGTTGTTGAAGGATTGCTTACCTTGAAGTAGGACACAACTCGCAGAGCGCTTTCCTTAAAACCGTTCTCGGACAAAGAATCACTTGATTGATAAAGCAGGTCTTCACCCGATGCTGAACCATAGTCCAGTGGTTCAACACCTCTACCCCTTACGGCTTTGTCCTTGCTCAGAATGGCTCCGTCGCCCTTGCGGCCGTCAAGAGCATAGACAACCATATCCTTGCCGATGGTTGCCAGTTCCGGTGCAAAGACACCGATGACGGTAGCCTGTGAGAGGTCGCCGTGCTTGAGTTTGGCACTCAGACTACGAAATCCGTCTGCGAGCCAGAGACTCGGATTGAAGTTGAAGTAATGGACTGAACTGTTCGGAAGAGTAAGTTCAGACTTGACGCCACGGCTGTCCAATAGCATCAGCCGTATGGAATCCCCAGAGAAATCCTGCCAACGGTAATAACCTTGCAGGTCTGAGTTCAATGGCGCAGTCTTGAACCACAGTTCGCTTCCGCTGACTCCTCCGGGCGTTTGTGCGAAACTGCCGAGAGCGAAGCCTAACAGTAACAAAGAAGTAAACTTTCTCATGCGCTGTCAATTTGGAGTGTTTGAAAAATATAAAAACGTATGCCTCTGCCGCGCAGGGAGAGACCAGTGAGAGAGAACGGACTGCTACTACGGAGAAGAATTGTGATATAGGCTTGCTCCGTAAAGTCCTATTGTCACGTGGCAGGCCAACAGGCTTTACCACCAAAATAATGCTGCAAATATACAAAAATAATCTTAATAAACAGATATAATCTTTAAGAAATTTGCTGGTTTGGTGTTTTTTCTTATGATTTCGGTCGATTTTGCAGAAATCTTTTACATCTGTTGTATATACTGGAGTTAGTTTGGCAAAAATACACAAATGGTCACGGATTCAGTTTCTTATGTTAGAATGTGAATCATGGTTTGAAACTGTACACACTCGGAGTACAAATGAAAACAATATATGCTTGTGTCGGAAAGGTATATATGAGCTGATGGTAGAGTCGTCATCAACAACAATGGCCCTGATTTGATAACTCAGCAGGAATACTTGCTATTCATTTTTTATGATGGGGTTATGTTTACAAATTTGAGATTTCATATAAAAAACAGGGGTATCTTATTATGATAAAAACATCAAGATACCCCTATATATAATTAGGTGTCATAACCGACAGA
>ENA-OROM01001323-OROM01001323.1-human-gut-metagenome-genome-assembly--contig:-NODE-1323-length-23652-cov-4.961775_pt1 | contig 23652 bp, 20 predicted proteins | sample MGYA00242129_ERZ509050 | MGnify/ENA primary metagenome ERZ509050 (study PRJEB26280, sample SAMEA2338701) | human gut metagenome | biome: human gut; feature: human-associated habitat; material: faeces...
TATATGCGGAATCGTTGCGCTTATTTTTATATTTATCGGCGCACGGCTTATCCACGGCGGGGAACAAGTATGGCAGGCCATCGGTTTTTGCATACTTGTCGGCGGCATTACTTTGGCTCATATTGCCATTGTCCAGCAGCTTCCCAAATATAATTTCTGGATTACGCTTACGGCAGCAGGGCTGGCTTACGCTTTATATTCTACACATAACGAAATGCTTGGACAAGAAAAAGAAATTATTGATGCCCGGCTGGAATATGAACTGGAAAAAAGCCGAAGCTTATCAAAACAGGAAAAAACACCCAGAAAAGAACAGAAAAAGAAAAGAGAAACCGGGTTTGCCCCCTCGGCTTATCCTAAAATAAGCGGAAGCGCTAATGTTATACATGCGCATGTTTTTTATATAGGCGGGCGCTATGTCCGTCTGTTCGGCGTTGACGCGCCTGATAATGACCAGATTTGTTCAGATGCCAACGGAAGTTCATACAACTGCGGAGAAGAAGCCGCATCATGGGTTCGGGGCTGGATAGACAATAACCCTATTGACTGTTATTTGTTAAAAATAGAACCCAACGGACAGGATTTGGCTACATGCGTTTGGGGAGAATATGACATAGGCGCCGGACTTGTCGGTGCCGGATGGGCTTTGGCAAATACGAGAGAATCTGACATCTACCGCCCTTATGAAGCCAAGGCCAAAAGCGAATCTTCCGGCTTATGGCAGGGGACATTTTATGCACCGGAAGACTGGCGCGACATTAAGCGTCGCCGCAACGATTTTACAATCAAACGGACAACTGTTTCCAAAGGCGGCGGCTTTTTTGATTTTGGCTCATGGTTTAAATAAAATGACAGAATATAAAAAAATATTTAAATGCTTAACGGAAAACGATACGAAAAAATTAGCCTGCTGTTTTAGCAATGTGGCGCAAAAGGGGGACATTTTTGCGCTATACGGCACGCTTGGCGCAGGAAAAAGCACTTTTTCGCGCTTTTTTATTCAGAATCTGAGCGATGCACAGGAGGTTCCCAGCCCGACTTTTACTCTGGTACAGTCGTACGAGGGAAATGATTTTGAGATATATCATTATGATATGTACCGCCTTAAATCTCCCGAAGAAGCTTATGAGCTGGGCATTGAGGAATCTTTCTATAACGGCGTTAACCTGATTGAGTGGCCAGAAAAAATCGGGTATCTTCTACCTAAAAATATTTGGACTGTAAATATTTTTACAAAAGATTCTGCCCGCTATTTTGAAGTAACGGTTTCCGATGAAGAAAAAAAGAAACGCTTGGAGAAACTAGGCTATGGCGATTAACATTCATGCCACACTTGTCAGCCTGAACGGCAAAGGGATTTTGCTGACCGGAAAATCCGGTAGCGGAAAATCGGATTTGGCATTGCGGATGATTATGGAATACCAAGCGCAACTGGTTGCCGACGACAGAGTTGACCTTGTGTTGAAAAACGGAAAAGTGTACGGTTCCGCCCCAGAAACAATTTCAGGAAAACTAGAGATAAGGAATGTGGGAATCGGAAACTTTCCAGCAGCCAAAGAAGCAGAAATAACTCTTTGTGCAGAACTTTGCACCGATAAAAAAGAGCTTAAGCGGCTGCCTTTGCCGGATACGGTTGATTTGTTGGGGGTATCCGTTACAAAATTAAAGCTTTATCCGTTTGAATGTTCTACAGTTTATAAAATTATAACAAAAATAAGTGGCATAATAAGTTAAGCGTTTTATTATAAGTCATAAATGCAATATACCGGGGTAATTAAAATGATAATGCGTTTGGGTGAAGTTTTTTTGCGGGCTCTCGGCAAGCCGTTAGTTAAGTTCTTATCATCGCTGGGTGATTTGACGTCTTTTATATTAAAAGCAATATATCACTGTTTTGTTCCGCCGTTTTATTTTAAGCTGTTTTTTAAGCAGGTTTTGGATATAGGCTTTTATTCGTTACCGGTGGTAGGACTGACGACCTTGTTTGCAGGTATGGTTATTGCTCTGCAAACTTATTCAGGCTTTTCAGGCTTTAAGGCAGAAAGCGTCATAGCATCGGTAGTTCTGATTTCGGTTACACGCGAACTGGCACCGGTTTTATCGGCGCTTATGGTCGCGGGGAGAATCGGAGCAGCTATGGCAGCTGAAATCGGAACCATGCGTGTTACTGAACAAATTGATGCCTTGGTTACGCTGTCGACAAACCCTTTTAAATATCTGGTTGCACCGAGATTATGGGCGGGCTTGCTGGTTTTGCCGCTGTTAGTTTTAATCGGCGATATTATCGGTATTTTCGGCGGATATGTCGTCGGCGTTTATAAACTGGGATTTAACCCTGCCAACTATATTACGGCGACTTTTCAGGATTTACAGATTATCGGCATAGTATCCGGTTTGGTCAAGGCCGCCGTTTTCGGATTTATTATTTCGATGATGGGCTGCTACCACGGCTACAAGTCTAAAGGCGGTGCACAAGGCGTTGGCAATGCGACGACAAATGCCGTCGTTTCTTCGTCTATTCTGATTTTGATTTTCAACTATCTTATTACGGAAATGTTCTTTTCCAGATAAACGGAGGCTGATATGGCAAAAGAAATAAAAATCAAAATAAGAGACCTGCACAAAAGTTTCGGAAAAAAACATGTTCTGAATGGGGTTGACTTAGATTTATACAAAGGAGAATCTCTGGTTGTCATCGGCGGTTCGGGAACAGGAAAATCGGTCTTAATCAAGTGTATTCAGGGACTGCTTATTCCAGACAGCGGTTCAATTGAAATTGACGACATAGAAATAGCCAATGAGAATCCGGACGTTATCGACAGTATGCACAGTAAAATGGGAATGCTGTTTCAGGGCGGTGCATTGTTTGACAGCCTGACAGTATGGGAAAATGTTGCCTTTGACCTTATTCAAAACAGAGGATTCAGCAAAAAAGAAGCTAAAATCGTGGCGATAAAAGTTTTACGCCAGGTCGGGCTGACAGAAGACATTGCCGACCTATATCCATCAGAACTCTCCGGCGGCATGCAGAAACGCGTCGGGTTGGCACGGGCAGTCATTACCCGCCCCGAGATTATCTTTTTTGACGAGCCGACAACCGGACTTGATCCGATTATGGCGGACGTTATCAACGATTTGATTATAGAATCGGCCAAAGATTTAGGGGCTACGACATTGACAATTACGCATGACATGGCATCGGCAAGAAAAATTGCCGACAAAATAGCCATGCTGTATGAAGGAAAAATCATCTGGTACGGTACGGTCAAAGAACTAGATAAGACAACCAATCCCTATGTCAGACAGTTTATCAACGGTTCTTCCAAAGGCCCGATAAAAGTGGAGAAATAGTATGGCAAAAAAGTCGACCATTGATTATGTCTGCCAGTCCTGTGGCGCCGTATATCCCAAATGGCAGGGCAAATGCGATGCCTGCGGCGAGTGGAACACAATTGTCGAAGAAAAAAGAGCGAGCGAAGAATTTTCTAATATTTCCACAAAAAAACCGGGAAACCAGATTGATTTTGTTTCGCTGAACGGCGAAAGCCAGACCTACAAAAGACTGGTTACCAACCTTTCCGAAATTAACCGCGTATCCGGCGGAGGGTTGGTACCGGGGTCAGTTATTTTGGTCGGCGGCGACCCAGGAATCGGTAAGTCAACGTTATTGCTGCAAATTTGCGCAGGGATGGCTAATAAATTACAAGATAACAGCTGTTTTTATATTTCAGGCGAAGAGGCGATTGACCAAGTACGAATTCGTGCCAAACGTCTTGGGTTAGCCGATGCCCCCGTGCGTCTGGCCAGCACAACCAGCGTTAAAGACATTATTGCAACTTTGGAAAAAGAAAATCCGACTTTGGTTATAATCGACTCGATTCAGACAATGTATATTGACGAAGTCGAATCGACACCGGGAAGTGTCGCCCAAGTTCGGGCAGCTGCTTATGAACTGATAAAAATTGCCAAGAAAAAGGGATTTACGCTGTTTCTGGTCGGACATGTTACTAAACAAGGCTCTATTGCCGGACCGCGCGTTTTGGAACATATGGTTGATACTGTGCTTTATTTTGAAGGCGACAGGGGACATCACTTCCGTATTTTGCGTGCAGTCAAAAACAGATACGGTGCTACTGACGAAATCGGCGTTTTTGAGATGCAGGACAACGGACTTGTTGAAGTGGAAAACCCTTCCGCCTTGTTTTTGGCGGAAAGACAGGGATGTGTTTCCGGTTCGTGCGTTTTTGCCGGAATCGAAGGTTCACGCCCATTGCTGGTAGAAATTCAGGCTTTGGTCGGCAACAGCGGATATGCCGGAGCAAAACGTGCTGTGGTCGGCTGGGATTCAAACCGGCTGGCTATGATTTTAGCGGTTTTGGAAGCGCGCTGCGGCATGAATTTCAGTACACACGATGTTTATCTGAACATTGCCGGAGGATTAAAAATTACCGAACCGGCCGCTGATTTGGCTGTTGCCATGGCAGTCATTTCGTCGATGACAAACAAACCTCTTCCGGCTGACATGGTTGTTTTCGGAGAAATCGGATTGTCCGGAGAAATCAGAGCAGTCAGCCAGCCGACTTTGCGCCTGAAAGAAGCGCAAAAGCTCGGTTTTTCCAATGCCATTATCCCCAATTCATTTAATAAAGACAAAAAACAAAAGCTGATTGCCAATATGTCTTATCATGAAATCGGCAATGTTCAGCGTCTGATTTCCAGATTTAGTTAGAGGAGCTAAAACAGATGGAACCGTTAAATAATATTGATGTCATCATTTTAATCGGCGTTGCCTTATCAATGCTGGTCGCCTTTATACGCGGTTTCGTCAAAGAAGTCCTTTCTATTCTAGGGCTGGCGTTGTTTGTTGTTCTGACAGTATATCTGTCTCCATTGTTAACACCGTGGATGAACAAGTTTATCGCCAGTAAACTGATGGCACAATTTGTGGTATTTTTGTTAATTATGGCAGTTTTTTATGCCATTTGGATTATCGGCACGGACAAGCTGATTGCCAAGATACGTACCAGCACGTTAAGTTTTATGGACAGGCTGTTCGGATTGGTTTTTGGCTTTTTGCGAGCGATACTCATTCTGGGATTCTGCTTTCTGATTGTCAAAATCGTCCTGCCGGAAGAATTAAAAGACGGTTCTCTGAAAAAATCCCAGTATTTTATGATGGCCGAGCCCTGTTCTGACATGATTGAAAAAATGCTGCCCGAAGACTTTATCAAAAATACGATGAAATCTGTTGAAGATATAAACAAAGCAGACACGGACGCAAAGAAGAAAAAAGAAAAAAGCGACAGCAAAAAAGCCACCGCCAAGCCGACAGAAAAGGTACCGACCGGTCTTCCTTCCAAACTTGATCAGGAACAAATGGATAAGATGTTTGAATTGCTGGTCAAGCCGGAAATAAAAAATAACAAGAAAAAAGCAGCCGAAAAACCGACTGCAAAGAAAAATGAATCCACCGGATACGACAGTAAAGAAACCAACAGTTTAGACCGGCTGATTGACATTACGGCAGAATAGCCGCTAGAAAACATTATAAGCATCGTTTAGCGGAGGAATATGTCAAAGGGGCTTTTCAGCCCCTTGTTTTTATTTAAGAACCAGAAGCCCGTGCTTCTTTTTTCCCTGCGAGAGTTTTATATTGCCGTTTTCAATATCTTTTTCGGTAATGACATAATTCTCGTCGGTAATAACCTTGTCGTTTAATTTCAAGCCGGCTTGTTTTATCAAGCGGCGGGCTTCCCCTTTGCTGGCAACAAAACCAAGCGCCATAAATGCGTCAAGCACCCCTACCCCGGCTTTTGTCCCGGAAACCGTCGGCAAATCATCACCGGCAATACCCTTTTCAAAGGTTTTTACGGCCGTTTCCTGCGCAGCAGCTGCTTCAGTTTCTCCCCGGCAGATTTTGGTCGCTTCAAAAGCAAGTATCTTTTTGGCTTCGTTTATTTCTTTGTCCTGCAGAACTTCCAGACGGTGAACCTCATCCATCGGCAAATCCGTGAATATCCGCAGACATTTACCAACTTCGGCATCGCCAATATTGCGAAAATACTGATAGTAATCGTAAGCAGGGAGTTTATCTTCATTTATCCAAACGGCATTCCCCTCCGATTTTCCCATTTTTTTACCCGCCGAATCCGTAATAATCGGACTGGTAAACCCAAACAATTCCGTATCATAACGGCGCCGTCCGAGTTCTGTGCCCGAAACGATGTTTCCCCATTGGTCAGCTCCGGCAATCTGGGCACGGCAGCCATATTTTTGCAACAAAACACAAAAATCATACCCCTGAAGAAGCATATAGTTAAATTCAAGAAAAGACATAGGCTGTTCACGTTCAAGACGACTTTTTACGCTGTCCATCGTCAGCATCCGGTTGACGGAATAACAGGTGCCGATATCCCGCAGGAATTCCAAATAGTTAATGTCTTTGAACCAGTCATAGTTGTCAACCATCAGCGCATCATTTTTGCCATCGCCGAATTTAAGGAATTTCATAAACGATTTCTTGAGTCCCTGTACATTGTGCGCCAGCGCTTCTTCGCTTAAAAACGGACGCAGTTTGTCTTTGCCGGACGGATCGCCGATACGCGCCGTTGCGCCGCCCACCAGGGTCAACGGCTTATGTCCGCATTTTTGGAACCAACGCAGCATCATCAGAGGTACTATATGCCCCACATGCAGGCTGTCTCCGGTCGGATCCGACCCCAAATACCCCACTGCCGGCATCCCTTTCTTTTCACAATCGGCAAGATATTCGTCAAAACCCTGCTCGTTCGTGCATTGATTGTAAAAGCCGCGCTCGTGCATTATGTTTAAAAATTCTGATTTAAAACTTGTCATTTTTACTTCCTTATTACTAAATTTTAAGGCATATTAGCATAATAATTTGATATTGCAATTATAAAGAGGCGTTTTTTTATATGGTTATTAAGGGATTAAATTGTCTCGGCCTATCGGGAACCTCAACTTTCGGGGGCGTCGAACTCGCGTTGATTAAGACTGACGGCCTTGATATAAACGAGCGGAAAAAAGCTTATGCCGTCCCCTACCCCGATATGATGAAGGACCACATAAAAGCTGTTTATGGTTTACAAAGAAATACGCCGGAAAATGAAGAGAAACTAAAAAAAGTCGATGAAGAAGTTTCAGATTTCTACATTCAGCTTATCAATGAATTTAAAAACGAATATGAAGATGAAATAGATTTAATCGGAATCGACGGATTGACAATTATGCATAACCCGAACATTCCTTATACTTATCAATTGGGAAACGGAAGATACATTGCAGCCCGAACCGGCATTAAAACCGTAACCCATTTTCGTAATGCCGATATTTGCAGCGGCGGCCAGGGAACGCCTATTTCTTCAAGTTATTTTAATGCTGTCGGAATTGATGAAATAAAACCCGCTGCGTATGTAAACATCAGCGGCAAATCAAGCATTACCTGGATTGGATCATTTGGCGAAATTGTAGGTTTTGATTGTGGTCCGGGCGATAACTTTATTAACAACTGGACATCCAAACACGCAAATATGGAAAATGATTACAACGGCAGGCTGGCTATTATGGGAAAAGTCCACGAAAAAATTGTGAACTCTTTAATGCATCATAAATTTTTTGCGAAATTTCCACCAAAAGCAGCTTATACAGGGATTTTTGCCGATAAAGCCGAGCATTTAGAAGGGCTTTCGTTGGAGGACGGAGCAGCAACGGCAACGGCTTTTGTTGCCGAAGCAATCTGTTATTCAATCTGTCTTTATCTGCCGGAACTTCCTAAAAAGGTCATTGTCTGCGGCAAAGGTGCAGGCAACCCGACGCTGGTTCGTTTTATTCGGCAAAGGCTGCCCAATATGGATGTTATTGTGAGCAAAGAGGCTGATATCCCAACTGATACCGTTAATGCCGAAATCAGCGCCTTTCTGAGTGCACGGGCGGTTTATTCCCTGCCGATAACTTTTCCGTCCACAACAGGTGTCAGCCAACCTATCCCCGGAGGTGAAATTTATGAAGCAAATTAAAAGGAAAACTCAGCCTTTTTCAGTCTGTCTGGAGAATGTTTCCAAATTGTACGGAACTTTAACGGCCGTGGATAATGTTTCATTTGGCGCCAGTACGGGAGAAATCATCGCTTTGCTCGGCCCTAACGGTGCAGGAAAATCTACGCTGATGAATATGATTTCCGGTTTTATTTCTCCGTCTGAAGGTACAATCTTCGTCAATGGGAAAGATGTAAGCAAAGAAAGCATTGCAACCAAAAAAGATATCGGCTTTCTGCCGGAAGGCGCTCCGATGTATGCGGATATGACCGTTAAATTGTTTTTAAGATATATGATAGAATTAAAGCTTAATCTTGTGGAAACAGAAACGCAAAGCAAACAACAAATAAGAAAAATATATGATAACGAATTTGCACGTATTATTGATTTAGCAAAAATTCGGGATATTATCCAACAAAAAATAGAAACTTTATCAAAAGGATATTTACGACGGGTCGGTTTTGCTCAAAGCATTATCGGTAATCCGCCTATTTTGCTTTTAGACGAGCCGACAGACGGCCTCGACCCCAATCAGAAAGAGCATATGCGCCGTTTAATCAAAGATATGGAAAAAGACAAAACAATCATTATTTCGACACACCTTCTGGATGAAGCTGAAACTCTTGCTTCACGCATTATCCTTATTAACAAAGGCAGAATTGCCGCGGACGGAACATTGCAGGATATTTTAAAGGCAACAAAAAGCGATTTGTTGGAAAAAGCGTTCCGAAAACTGACTGTTGCGAAGGAGACCCTGGCATGAACAGCATAAAGACTATCATTAAGTATGAACTAATACGGTATTTTCTGTCTCCTCTGGCTTATGTTTATCTGGTCGGTTTTCTGCTGTTAAGCGGCTCCTGCGCCATTTATTTCGGCCATTTTTTTATGGACGGACACGCTTCGCTGTGGGGGCTTTTTGATTATCAGCCTTGGATTTATCTGCTGTTTATCCCGGGAATTGCCATGCGCAGCTGGGCCGAAGAGTTTCACACTAAAAGTATTGTACAAATTTTAACTGTTCCTGTTTCCGTAACCGATTTGGTATGGGGCAAATTTTTGGCATCATGGATTTTTGCAATAATAGCCATTTTACTGACTTTTCCGTTTTGGATTACCGTTAATATCTTGGGAAATCCGGATAATACGGTTATTATAATCGGCTATCTCGGCTGTTTTATTCTGGCCGGCGCGATGCTTGCCATATCACAAACGATGTCGGCATTAACAAAGAGTCCCGTTATTGCCCTGGTTTTAGGCGTTTTTGTTAATCTTTTGTTTTTCTGGAGCGGATTTGAGTATGTTTTGTTCTGGGCCAGAGAACTGTTCAGCGACGTTATTGTCGACACTATTATTTCGTTCAGTTTCCTTGCCCATTTTGCCTCTTTAAGCCGAGGATTGGTTGAATTAAGAGACTTAGTTTTCTTCGGCTCGTTGATTGTTTTCTTCAATTTAATAACAATTGCCGTCATCAGCCTGAAAACAAAAGGCTCTTCAGGTTTGATTTCATCTTCAAGCGTCAAGCACGGTGTTTTGGTGCTTATGCTTTTATTTATCGGCTTTTTTGGCTTAAACATTATTGCCAATAATGTTCTGCGGCAGATAAGCTACGATTTTACGGAAGAAAAATATCTCAGCCTGACGCAAAACACAAAAAATATTTTGCGCAGACTTGAACGCCCGGTCATTGCCAAATTATATTATTCCCCGATTTTGGGACAGAGAAATCCGGAAGTTCGGCAGATATTCGACCGCATAAAACTGATACTTAAACAATATAAAACTTATGCAAACGGAAAATTTGACTATAAAATTTATACTCCAGAATTTTTGGATAAAGACGAAGACAGGGCTTTAGCCGAAGGGTTGCAGCCAATTCCTCTAATAGATATTAACCAAAACGCTTTGTTCGGGCTCAGCCTTTCCGACAGCCTTACAAACAAGGCCGTTATTCCGTTTTTTTCGATTGAAAGGCTTCCGTTCCTAGAACAGGATCTGACCACGAATATTTACAAAATGCACCATAAAAAGAAGACTATCGGCATTTTAAGCTCCTTGCCGATAAACGGAGGCGTCAGACAAAACGATGTTATGATGAGGAAATGGGAAATCCTTAAATATATTGAAGAACTTTATAAAGTTAAAATTATTGAGAAACCCGACGATTTAAATCAGCAATACGATGTTTTAATGATGGTGCACCCTTACGGGCTGAGCGAAGATGTTATTGAAAAAATAAAAAAACAGCCTAAAGTTTTGTTGCTGATGGACGTTGCTGATGACGCGTCGCGCTTATATTCTCCGCTGGGAGGACAATTTATAACGTCAGATATTTCCGAGCTTGCCGACTATTGGGGAATTCAGTTTTATGATATCGGCGTCGCGGCAGATTTTGACAACTCCATAACAGTAGATGAAACAATCAATTACAGAACCAACCCGTCCTTTACGCAAGACCTCTTACAATTTAAGGTTACCGCGGATGACTTTAATCCAAACCACAGGACAACATATAAGCTGAATAACATTTTGTTTTCGTCAGCAACGATGGTTATGCCCAAACCGGGAAACGACGTCTTATATTTTCCTCTAATCAAAACCAGCAGAAATTCCTCAATGTTAAATGTCTTACTGGCTAAAGAAAGCAAAAGCCCCAGAGAAGTGCTTCAGCAATATACTCCGGGAAATAACGTTATTGTCATCGCAGCTGAATTCTTAAGCAATAATCCTAAAAATCCTTTTGACGTTATCGCCGTCGGAGACACAGACTTTATGTACGACGCCTTTTGGGCTAAAGAAACCAAATTTTTGGATTTATCTTATCAAACGCCGATTTTTGACAGTGCAAACTTTATTATGAACGCACTTGACTATCTGACAGAAAATGACGATTTAATCAGTCTGCGGGGAAAAAATGCCCAAAGACGCCCGTTATATAAAGTCGAAAATATGCGCAAAGCCAATATGTATCGTTATAAATTAAAGGAAAACGATATTTTTCAGGCTATAGACGGTGCAAAGCAGGGACTGGCAGAAGTTATTGCAAAAAAGAATTTTGAAGAACGCGGAACTTTCAGTTCAGACGAACTGGCCGTTATCGGAAATATCCGCACGGAAATCGACCATCTCAGACAACAACTCAGCACATTAAAACTAAATGCCAACAGAGATATTGAACAGCTTGAAGTCAAAGTTAAATTTTTCAATATCTACTTTGTGGCCTTAATTATCATCTTTATTGTTTTACTAACTAATCTCAATTATAAAAAACGTACTGCCGTTCTTTGCAACATTAAGGAATTTTTTATTATTGATCGTCAAACCGGCAAACTGGCTGCATGGGTTGCCATAATAGCCGTCCTTGCTTTTTTCAGCATTTACATGGAAAACAAAAACAGTATTTCGGAATATGAAGGACAACCGGTATTTAAAGACTTTAGTAGCAAAATTAATGATATATCCCTGATAAAGTTGAAAAACAGCCGGACATCACTGACATTTAAAAAAGAAAGCGGCATATGGATACTGGAAGAATATCCAAACATACCGGTTTATCAGGAACGAATCCGCAGATTTTTAATTGCACTAAATAATATGACATTTTATGAAAAAAAATCGGATAAAATTGCCGATATGAAATATTTTGGCTTTTCTTCCCTAAAAAACGAAAATTCGCCCACGATAGAAGTCGGTTTATACAACAATGCTAATCAGGAAATCGAAAACTTTGAGATAGGCTGGTACGATATGGATTTGGGACGAGGATCAAAAGCCGCTTTTATAAGGTTGAAAAATCAATTTCAGGTATGGGAAGCCGATGCAGATTTTTATGACCTCTCTCTTGACAGAAATGCCTGGACCTACAGCAGTTTATGGAATCTTCGTTTTGGACGGTTAATCAGCTGCAATCAAATAACCGATAACATAAAAGTAATGAATATCGCAAAAATTTTGTTGAATGTTTATTATCAAAGTATATCAGAAAATATCAAAGGAAAAAAACTGGCCAATCTGGAAATCAGTGCAGAGCATAATAATTTGGTAGACCTTGTTTTTTATCAAAGTGATGACGGCAAATATTATGTACAGTATGAATTTCTGAAAGCGCCAAACGGAAAACATATTGAATTTTTTGAAAAATATGTTCGGGGAAAATATTTGGAAATATCAAAAGAAACATGGGAAAAAATAAAAAATGACATCACAGGAACAAAATAATTATTTGAAAAAAGCAGCAGCAATCGCCGGTGTTTCTCTGGCTGTTTTGCTTATTGTTTTGAAACTTGCAGCTTTTATAAAGACAGATTCTCTGGCCATTTTTTCTTCCCTTGCCGACAGTGTTACCGATTTGTTTGCATCGGCTGTTTCTTTCGCCGCGGTTTATTTTTCAACTAAACCGGCTACTAAAGAACATCGCTACGGATATGGCAAATCAGAGGCGTTAAGCGCCTTTTTGCAGGCTATTTTTGTCGGAGCATCTGGAATTTTTGTTATTGCAGACGGAATAAAAAGACTTATATATCCGGTGCAAATAGAACAAACGGCTATAGGAATTGCGGTTATGCTTTTCAGCATTCTGGCAACTGTGCTGTTGGTTTTATTTCAGACATATGTTGCTAATAAGACCAATTCTTTGGCAATTAAGGCGGATCGAGCGCATTATACGGTTGACTTTCTGACAAATGCAACAGTTGTTTTATCATTGCTTTTGGTGCATTTTTTTGGTTTTGCATACTTTGATGTAATCGCTGCATTGTTTATTTCGGCATATTTACTGTATAATGCTTATCAGCTGGCTGCAGAATCCGTAGAACAGATAACCGACAAGGAACTGGCTCCCGAAATCAGGGAAAAAATTACGGAAATTGTCCGTAACAGCAAAGGAATACACGGAATGCATGATTTTCGCAGCAGAAGCCTGGGTGATATTTATTACTTTGAACTTCATTTGGAAATTGACGGTTCCATATCTTTGCTCAAAGCTCATGAACTGGCAGATGCGGTTGAGCATAAAATACTTGAAGCATATCCCGGAAGCCAGGTGCTTATCCACCAAGACCCCTATGGCATCCATGAAGACCGGCTTGACCACCAAATTGAAGGTGCTTGCAGAATATAATTAATTTAAGACATTTTTTTTCCGGACAATTTTGATTTTAGCTGACCGCAGGCAGCCAAAATATCTTGTCCCCGCGCTACTCTGACCGGTGCTGCGAATCCTGCTTTTTCCAGAGTATTCGAAAAGGCCTCGACAGTTTTTTTATCGCTTGGCTGAAATTCGCATCCGGGCCAGGGATTAAAAGGAATTAAATTAAACAGTGCGCGAAGTTTATATTTTTTCAAAAGCGAAATCAACTCTTCGGCATTGTCCTGGCTATCATTTATCCCTTTTAAAAGAAGGTACTCAAACGTAATATAGCGACTGTGATCCCCTTTTTGATATTCAGCGCAGGCTTTCATTATTTCTTCAATTTTGAATTTATCGTTTATAGGCATAATTTGTGAACGAATCATATTGTTCGGTGCATGAAGAGAAACAGCAAGCCGAACTCCCGTTCGCTGCAAAGCCTCCACAATGCGGGACGCAATCCCGGAGGTTGACATAGTAACGCGCCGGCGGGAAATTCCTATCCCCTCACAATCGGTTATAATATTCAGGGCTTTTACAACATTATCAAGGTTGTTTAAAGGTTCCCCCATTCCCATAACCACAATATTGGAAAGGTAGCGCACTTCATCTGTCGGGCTCGGCCATTCGCCATACGCATCGCGAGCCACCATAAATTGTCCGACAATTTCTCCGACAGTCAAATTCCGGGTAAATTTCTGGCTTCCGGTGTGGCAGAATCGACACCCCATTGCGCAGCCTACCTGAGTAGAAATACATACGGCTCCACGGTCTTTTTCCGGAATATAAACCATTTCAACGCGTTCGCCGTCCTTAAACTCCAGCAACCATTTGTGGGTTTTATCTACGGATATTTGCTCCGTAATAATTTTTGGCCGGGTAATCGTATAGTTTTCTTCCAGTTTCTGCCGCAATGACAAAGAAAGATTACTCATTTCGGCAAAATCAGTTACACCGCGAAAATATATCCATTGCCACAATTGTTTTGCCCGGAAACTTTTTTCTCCAAGCCCGGCTATTTCTGCAACTAATTCTTCTTTTGTCAGATTTGTAAGTTCTTTTTTTTCTGTCATTTTATGCTCTTTATTTGCATTTTGCGCTGATTGCCTTATAAGCTCCCGTAAAACCGGCCAAAGAATATGTGTCCTTGGTTTTGGTTCCGCGTGAAGACATTCCTTCAACTATCATCCTTTGTCCGCGCTTCATTGCATCAACCAGTTTCTTATCCGTAGAAGCGTCCGGTGCCCAAGCGTTATCTCCGCTGGTAAACAGATTGTTAAATGACGTTGTACCGATTTTTACAACCACCCCGGAGCCTTTTTTATAATCATATCCGGCTACAAAATTAACTACATTATAGCTTTTATCCGCAGGCCGATGGGTTACGACGGCATATATATCCCCGCGTTTTTTATAATTTCCTTCGTCTTTTTTGGGCGTCGAAGCCATATAACAGACCAAATTTTTTCCTTCTTTATATGAATATGCAGTCCAGTCGCCATACTCTCCCAGCTCTACAGGAACACTCCCTGCAAAAGCCGGACAAGAAATAAGCAAAGCCAAGGATAAAATAACATACTTTTTCATGATTTTAATTCCTAAAAAATTTGATTTTGTTATATCATAATTAAGACATTTATAATAAACAATTAACAAGTTTAAGAAATACCGCAAAAAAGAGGGCATTAAATGTTTCATCCTGATTATATTAATCCGAAAAAACTGATAAATAACGACGATATTCTTCAACTGTTTAAATTAGTAGAAAAGCACGGCGGCGTTTTGCGCTTTGTCGGCGGTGCGGTAAGAGATGCTATTGCAGGATTAGACAGGACAGATATCGATATGGTAACGGATATGTCCCCTTCGGAATTTTCGGATATGTGCGATGATGAAGGCCTCAGATGTGTCCCTATCGGTATACAATTTTTTACAATCGGCGTTATTATCAATGACAGTTTTTTCAAGGTTACATCTTTAAGTACCGAAGAGGACAACGGCAAAGACGAATGGAAGAGCGATGCGGCGAAACGCGATCTTACCATAAATGCCGTTTATGCCGATGAAAAAGGTAATGTTTTTGATTATTACAACGGTATCAATGATTTGGAAAACGGAGTTATCAAATTTATAGGTATTCCACAGGAAACTATTGAACGTGATTATATCAGAATTATGCGCTTTTTCAGATTCTGTGCCATGTTCGGAAAAAAAATCGACGCTAAATCGTTAAAAACCTGTATTGAAAATAAAGACTTATTAAGAAAAATATCATCAGAAAAAATAAAAGACGAATTGTTTAAAATCCTTATGGCGCCCTATGCGGTCAATACGCTTAAGCTTATTTTTGATAACGGAATACTCGACTTTTTGATTGCCCCTCCCAAAAATCTTGACAATCTTGAAAAACTTATCAGGCTTATTGCATCTTTGGGAGTTGAAAAAAACATTATCCGCCGTATATTTGTCATGTTTGAACCAGATACCAAAAGAGCCGGCAGGCTGGCAGATATTTTCCGACTGAACAGAGAACAAAAGGAACATCTTCTGGAGCTAAGCAAAGCAAAATTATCAAAAAACAGCTTTAAAGACAGTGTATCCATAAACAGGGCTGTTTATTTGTACGGCAAAGATGTTTGCAGGGATAAATGGCTTTGTCTGAACTTAGATAATACTAACGAGGAAAAGACAAAAGATATTTTAAATACACTGGATTCAATGAGTATTCCATTTTTCCCCCTCAATGGAAAAGACCTTATTCAAATCGGTGCTGACCAAAAATTAATCGGGCTTTATATTGATGCGTTAAAGAAAGACTGGTACGAGCACGGGTGTTGTTTATCAAAAGAGGAATTAATCAGAAAATATAAAGAAATATTTTAAATACATTGTTTTAAGTTATAAAAAAGCCTTATTAAGGCGGGAAATTTTTTAATTCGCAGGAAACACTGCAAAAACAATGTGTTATACTCTGCTTTGTTTTTTTAGCATAGAGCATATAAAAATAACTTTTTTGATAGGGATTATCACAAAACATCAAAAAGGTTCTACAACTAAAAAAAACACCGCTTAGTGTTGATTTTATCAAATTTGACACACTTATATCAGGCAACTGCTGTTTATTCAGTATCGCCATTTTATATGTGATAAAAATCCCTGTATTTGGCTAGATATTTTGGATTACAAAAAAGCGCCGGTAAATCGGCGCACATTTTAACTTTTATTTTTTTCCAAAAGCTCTAATATCTGATTTAGCTCAGCAGGACTTTTGTATTCAATCGTTACTTTACCTTTATCGTTTTGTCCGGCATTAATTTTAACTTTCATACCTATATTTTTAGTTAAATCTTTTTCTAGTTCTTTTAAACTTGGATCTTTTTTTACAGCTCTGCTAATTTGCGACAAAGCATGATTTTTTAAATTATTGACAAGTTCCTCCGTTTGGCGAACAGTTAATCCGCGGGATATAATTTTTTGGGCAACATCTTCAGCATTTTCCAGACCAATTAAAGCCCTAGCATGCCCGGCGGTTAAGGTATTATTTTTTACCATTTCCTGAATAGCGGCAGGCAAGCTGAGCAAACGCAGGGTATTAGTTATATAACTCCTTGACTTTCCCACTATTTGCGATAAAGCTTCATGCGTATGAGAAAATTCATTTATCAGCCGGTTAAACCCTTCCGCCTCCTCAATTGCGGACAGGTTTTCACGCAACAGATTTTCAATAAGCGCTACTTCAAGCACTTCCTGATTATCCATTTCCTTTTCAATAACAGGCACCTCGGTTATACCAGCTAATTTTGAAGCGCGCCAACGACGTTCTCCGGCAATTATTTCATATTTTTCGCCGTTTTTGCGAACAAGCAAAGGTTGAAGCACGCCTTTTTCCTTTATAGAAGCAACCAAAGCATTAAGAGCTTCCTGATTAAATTCCTTACGCGGCTGATACGGACTGGGTTCCAGTTCATTAATATTTAAGGTTTTGATTCCGGTTTCAGTATTTTCGCCCGTATTAATATTATCCAGGCTAAAACTTAAATCATCATCTCCAAGAAGAGCTTCCAGCCCCCGCCCTAAACCATGTTTTTTATTCATAGACATATCTATAACTCCTTTTCCCTTTTTAAGACCTCTTTTGCCAAATTAAGATAAGCTTTAGCCCCATTACTCTTAAAGTCGTAAATCAAAACAGGCTGTCCGTGTGACGGAGCTTCTGAAATACGAACACTTCTCGGAATAACCGTTTTGTATACTTTTTGACCGAAATATTTTCGTACATCTGTTTCTACCATCTGACTCAAATTGTTTCGCTTGTCAAACATCGTCAACACGATACCTTGCAAATCAAGTTTGGAATTAAAATTCTTTTTTATTATATTTATATTTTTTATAAGATCCGTCAAACCTTCCAAAGCCAAAAACTCGCTTTGCAGAGGAACAATTACAGAATCAGACGAAACGAGTGCATTAATCGTAATTAAGTTTAAAGACGGGGGGCAATCAATCAATATATAATCATACTTTCCGCTTAAGGCATTTAATGCATTTTTTAAGACATACTCTCGTTTATTAACATCAATAAGCTCAATTTCAGCTGCAGCCAATGCCGGAGCAGACGGCAAAATATCAAATTTTTTTATATCTGTTTTGACAATAGCATCTTCTGCTTTGCAATTGTTTATCATTATATCGTATGTTGAAAACAAACATTTATTTTTATTAATTCCCAAAGAGGTTGTTGCATTTCCCTGCGGATCCATATCAAGAATTAAAACGCGTTTTCCAATAGCAGCCATAGCCGTTGCGATATTAACAGCAGTTGTCGTTTTACCAACTCCGCCTTTTCGATTGGCAATAGATATAATTTTAACCATTATTGCTTTCTCCTTAATTCGCTGATACATAAAACTTTACCTAATTTATCCGTTGCGCTATTTTCCGCTTTATATTTAAAATACCATTGCTTTTGCGCAGTTTCTATTTCATCAGCCCAATGTTCCCCTTTAGGAAAGATAAGATTTGTTTCAGTTCTGCAAAAAGGTTTACTGTAATCCAAAAGCTTTGACAGCGCCGCCAGAGCGCGTGACGTTATAACATCAACATTTTTCATTTTAATATTTTCTATGCGGTCATGCAATATATTAACATTTAGCTTCAATTCATTTTTTACCGCATTTAAAAACAATGTTTTTTTACCAATACTTTCAACTAAATTTATACTTAATTCCGGATTAAGCTGTTCTGCCATAATAGCCAGAACCATTCCGGGAAAACCTGCACCTGATCCTAAATCAAGCAGGATTTTATCAGTAGGCCGAATGTATTTGTATAACTGAACTGAATCTAATATATGCCGTTCCCAAATATGTTCAACCGAAGACTTGCTTATTAAATTAAACTTGCAATTCCATTCAAGAACCAAAGTTTTGTAAGCTTCTATTTTTTCTTTTGTTTCACGTGAAACATTATATATCTGTAAAATATCCATCATACTAAAGATAATATTTTAACTATTTTTTTTTTGCATAAAAAAATACAGTTATAAACACGAAAAATTTTTATTTAGAACTAAAATATTCCTGTGCAAGCTTATGCCATTTTAATTTATCTTCGCCTGTTATTTTTCGTATTACTTTGCAAGGATTACCAGCAGCAACCACATCAGACGGAATATTTTTTGTTACAACAGCACCGGAACCGATAACAACATTATCACCAATCGTAACACCGGGATTAATTACAACGTTTCCGCAAATCCATACATTATTACCAATATTAATTTCTTTTCCATACTCCAGACCGGTATTGCGAACTTCTGCATCAATAGGATGAGCAGCTGTGTAAATACAAACTCTCGGAGCCAAAAACACATTATTGCCAATATTGACGTTACACACATCAATAATTATGCAATCATAATTTGCATAGAAATTTTCGCCTATTGAAATATTTTTTCCATAATCACAGTGAAAAGGAGGCTCTATATAAAAATTTTTTCCAGTAGATTTAAATAACTGTTTAAACAAAAGTTGTCTTTTTTCACTCTCGTCTTCTGCAGTCAGATTAATCTGGCGGGTTATTTTCTTAGCATACAAAAAATCCTGTTTTAACTCATCATCAACTGCTTTATACAACTTTCCGGACAACATCAAATTTTTCTCTTTCATATTTTCTCCCTTTATTTTTTCATATAACCCAAAATTGCGATTACAGCTGCAGGAGTGACACCGGATATTCTAGACGCTTCACCTATTGTCGAAGGACGCACCTTTTCCAATTTTGCAACGACTTCCCGAGACAAACCGCCTATTTTACGATAATCGATATCAGATTTAATCTTTACCGCTTCATCTTTTTTAAATGTCTCAATATCGCTGCTTTGTCGTTTCATATAGCCAGAATATTTAGCTTCGATGCATAATTGTTCAAAAACATTATCTTGTACATTTTTTATTTCGGGCATAATTTTCATTATTGTTTCACGTGAAACATCGTTATACCCTAAAAGATCAAAAACACTTTTTTTATTGCCATCTTTCTTTATCGGTAAATTATATTTGTCAATCGCAGCAACCGATATGTATGTTTGCCGTACAATATTTCTGTATTTATCAAGTTGTTCTTTCTTGCTTTTAAATACAGCGTATCTATCTTGAGAAACACAACCAATTTGGTACCCTTTTTCCGTCAGACGCAAATCAGCATTGTCTGCACGCAGATAAAGACGATACTCAGATCGTGATGTAAACATACGATATGGCTCATCTACACCTTTTGTTATTAAATCATCAATCATAACACCTATATAGCCTTCGCTGCGGTCTATATAAAACTCCTGATTATTTCCTACGGCGTTGAGTGCGGCATTAATTCCTGCTATTACTCCTTGAGCGGCGGCCTCTTCATATCCAGTCGTTCCATTAATCTGTCCGGCTAAATACAATCCTTTTGTTTTTTTTACTTTCAAACAATGATCCAGTTCCATTGGATCAACATAATCATATTCAATAGCGTATGCATAGCGGATAATTTTGACATTTTCCAACCCTTTTATAGTATGGATAAATTCTTCCTGAACATCTGCCGGCAGAGATGTGGAAATACCATTCGGATAGACAACATCTGTCTTATATCCTTCAGGTTCCAAAAAAATCTGATGACTGGTGCGATCAGCAAACTTCACCAATTTGTCCTCTATACTTGGGCAATAACGAGGTCCTACACCTGTTATAAGTCCGGAAAAAAGTGCACATTTAGAAAAATTATCACGAATAATCTGATGCGTCTTTTCATTCGTGTTGGTTATATAGCATTTGATTTGCGGCTGAGGTATTTCTTTGGTCATAAAAGAAAAAGGTACAGGCGTTGCATCACCTTCCTGTTCATCCAAAATATCCCATTTAATTGTTTTTCCGTCTAACCGTGCCGGCGTTCCGGTTTTTAAACGTCCCAGACGCAAACCGCATTGTTTTAAATACGCCGTTATTCCCGTACAACTTACATCATTGACGCGACCACCTACAGTCGTTTGGTGACCGGTAAACATAATTCCATTAAGAAAAGTTCCTACAGTAAGGACTATTGATTCTGCAAAAAACTCTCTTCCATCTGATAATCTTATACCTTTTATCTTCATTTCATCAATAATCAGGTGCTCAACGGCACCTTCGACAATATCTAAATTTTGATATTTGTTTAACTCTTCCAGCATATATTTTTTGTATAAATCTCTATCAGCCTGTGCACGCGGTCCTCTGACAGCTGGTCCCTTTGAAGAATTTAACATACGAAATTGTATTCCGGCGCAGTCAATAACCTTCCCCATCAAACCGTCAAGGGCATCAATCTCTCGTACAAGATGACCTTTTCCCAAGCCTCCAACCGCCGGATTACAGGACATTTCTCCGATTGTTGCTATTTTATGCGTAATTAAAGCTGTCTTTACTCCCATTCTGGCAGCAGCTGCGCTTGCTTCGCATCCGGCATGCCCTCCGCCAATCACCAATACATCATATTTATTCATTTTAAGCCCTTATTTTTACTAAAATTTGCAGTGATTTTAATTCAAGATTTCAATTTTGCAAGTAATATCTTTAATAAAAAAACTTACTTTATCATTACATTATATTATTGACATATAAAACTTTTGATTTATTTTTAATTATAAAACAATTTTTAATAAAGGTGTATATTATGAATAATGACCTTAATAATATATCTGCGAAAAGATATATGCTTATCCGTAACATTTTAGACAGTTCCGAGAATAAAAAATTTTATAACGAAATGGATGCTTTGTTATTAAAAAAATATTTTGACAATGCTTATGAAACATCATTATTAGAAGATATGTACCGCATAAATTCTTCAGACATTAGTAATAAAATCATTTTTAATTTTTTGGATAATTTTGAGCTTTCAGTAAAAAACGGAACTATTTTAAAAACCAGACACTTATTCGAATTAGTCAAAATATCATCTTTGCCGACATCAAAATTAAAAAAAACTTTTACATCTGAAATCTGTAAAAAAATAGCAATATTGCTGACAGATGTTTCACATGAAACAATTTTAATAAGCAATGATTTTTTAATACTAAGAGTTTCTGACAATTTAATTTTAAACAATGAATCTGATAAAGATATTGTTAAAGGTTTTTCTATTTTAAAAAACAGCATATTAAAGAAAATGTCCTCTTTTTCTTACAGCAAAGAAAGCAGAGAAAAAGAGAACACTTATTTATGCTGGATTGATATGATTTTGCAAAAAGTTATTGTCAAGGAACTTTCCGTAACAAATTTTATTCAAATTTGCGAACAGATATTTTCTTCAACTATTCATACAGTTTATCTCTATTGGAAAATATTAAATTCAATAAACTACCTTCTTTTGCAAAGGGATTACAGTGCGCATGCTAATTTAAGAAAATACAAAACGGAAATAGAAAAAATAATTGAACAAAAATATATTAATGCCCAAATAAGCATTGATAAATTAAAAAATTTATTACTTACAACTTTGGCAAAACAGCAAATATCAAAAGAAGATTATTACTATTTATTTGATATGATGGACATTATCGTACACAGCAGCTGCGAAAATAAATTATTTTGCTTAAATCTATGTGAATACCTGCTGTACAACAATACCAAACGTTTTATTTTTAATTACAGATTTATTCGAAAATATTTTATTGATATATTTCTTTCATGGCCAAAGGAAAAAGATACTTTACCAATCAAAGAGAAAGAGTTGCACATTTTGATTAATCTTTTACATACAGATGTGTTTTTTTGTTTCGACAGGCACAGGATTGTCAGAGCAATCGTATATATACTTAAATCTATAAACAATAATACCTGTCAATTAACTCATGGAAACTTTTATAAGTACTGCGAAATTATAGATTACATTATGGCAAAAAATCCGGATTTATGTTTTCCAAACATCATTGATTTTTTATCCGCCAATAATGATAATAAACAAAAAATAGCAAAAAGATTTAAGTTGACTAAAATTTAGGATAAAAAATTTTAAATACACCGTTTATCATTTACCAATACAAAAACTTCCAAATATATTATTAAGAATTTCATCGACTTCCACTATTCCTGTTATTTTACCGATAGCACGGCAAGCCAATCTGATATCCTCTGCAGATAGCTCAATTTCTTTATCCAATGAAAATTCTTCTAAGAAAGAACAACATTCCTCCAAAGCCTGACGATAACGCAGACGGGTTATCAAACATCCCGAAGCTGAAGTAAAACGCTCTTTTATTATATCCAGAAGTTTATTTCCCAAATTTTCCAGGCCATTGTTATATTTAGCAGAAAGCAACAAATGTTTTTTGGACATAATATTATTCTTTTGCTGTTCAGAAAGTTTATCCATTTTATTTGCAACATAAATAACTTTTTCTTCATAAGAAAGTAAGTATCCAAAGTCCGGTTTTAAAGCTGCCGCGGCATCATACAAAGCAATAACAATATCGGCTTCGTCAATTTTTTTGAATGCTATTTCTATCCCTTGTTTTTCGATTGGATTTTCCGTTTTTCTAATCCCGGCAGTATCCGTAATAACAACAGGGTAACCCCCAATATCCAAATTGATATCAATAGCATCGCGCGTTGTGCCGGCAATATCAGAAACAATAACGGCATTTCTTTTAACCAGAGCGTTTATCAGGCTGGATTTTCCGGCATTAGCCTCTCCTGAAATAACAATTTTAAATCCGTTTTTGAGCCGTTCATTGACAGTATTGCCGTCTAAATGTTCCTTAATATCTTTTTTAACTTTAAATACAGTGTTTAAAATATCTTCATATAATTCTTCAGGAATGTCTTCTTCAGGAAAATCAATATACGCTTCCAAATATGACAAAACTTTAACCAATTCGCTGCGCCATGACGAATATAAATTTTTAAGATTGCCTTCCATTTGCTGTAAAGCATATTTTTGCTGTTCAGA
>ENA-OROM01001327-OROM01001327.1-human-gut-metagenome-genome-assembly--contig:-NODE-1327-length-23527-cov-3.879303_pt1 | contig 23527 bp, 28 predicted proteins | sample MGYA00242129_ERZ509050 | MGnify/ENA primary metagenome ERZ509050 (study PRJEB26280, sample SAMEA2338701) | human gut metagenome | biome: human gut; feature: human-associated habitat; material: faeces...
CCAATAGTCTAGACAATCTCTTTTTTTAATTGTCTATTCTATTGGATACATTTTAGTACTTTGATATCTCTTTTTTTAGATTGGAGGTTTAAAAATTGAACGAAGAAAAGAAAAAATGTGGATTGTATATGAGAGTATCAACAGAAGACCAAGCTAGAGAAGGATTTAGTCTACCAGAGCAAAAAGAACGATTAGAATCTTTTTGTAAATTTAAAGGTTACGAAATAATAGATTATTACGAAGACGCAGGAATTAGTGCTAAAACTGGTAATCATAGACCAGAGTTTGAAAGATTAAAAGATGATATTAAGACTAAAAAGATAAACACAATAGTTGCTTTAAAACTAGATAGAATAACTAGAAGCATTTATGATTGGGAAAACTTAATGACATTTTTAGATGAAAATGATGCTTATTTAGATTGTGTGAATGATGAAATAAATACAACAAGTGCAAATGGCAAAATGATTTCAAGACTTTTAATGAGTGTTAGTCAAAATGAAATTGAGAGAACTAGCGAAAGAACAAAAATAGGACTAGCTGGAGCAATAAAGTCAGGACATATTCCCCACGTTGCCCCATTAGGCTATAAACACGAAGATAAAAGATTGGTAATAGATTATTCTACTAAAGATATTGTAGTTAGAATTTTTGACTTATATTATAATGGCTATTCTTATCAAAAAATAAGTAATTTATTCAATGAAGAAAAAGTATTAGGAAAAGATAATTGGCGAGATTCCACTATTGTTACTATTCTTGAAAATGAAATATATAAAGGTGATTTCGTTCACGGAAAAAGAACAAAGAACCCTACTTATTATGAAGATGTAGTTGAACCAATTATTTCAAAAGAAATGTGGGCTGATTGCCAAGTACAGAAAAAGAAAAACTCGAGAAGTTATCAAAGAACATTGACATATTTATATTTACAAAAACTAAAATGTCCTAAATGTAATCGTATTTTAGGTGGTAAGGCTACTACAAAGAAAAATGGCAAGACATACTTTTACTATTATTGTAATGATTGTAAAGTTGAATTTAAAGAAAATCTAATAAATGAGTATTTTGAACAATTTATAGATGAATTAACCGAATATGACTCTGTTGTCAATCAATTCTTCTTGCCTATGATAAAGCAAAAATTTGATGAGCCTAAAGAACAATTAGAGAAAGAAATAAAAGAGCAAAAAGCAAAACTAGAAAGAATTAAAAAGGCTTATATTAATGGTGCTTTTGAAGTACAAGAATATAAAGAAGAAAAGAAAATAGTTGAGAAAGCTATTGCAGAACTAGAAAATAAATTAGAAACTACTAATTGCACAGAAGAACTAAGATTTACTCCAAAAGATATTCTACTAAAAAGAGATATTGATTTTATAAATAAAGTCAAATTAGATAAAGAATATCAAGCAAGAACTAAAGCTTGGAAAGATTATACAAGACAAGAACAAGCAGACTTAATAATGAAATATGTTGATGATATAGAACTTACTTTAGTTGGCAATGAAGTAGTTGTAACACAAATAAATTTTAGAGAATCAATTTGTAAGCCTTGTCAGGAATTATATGATAATGGTTATATTGATACTACAAAGCCTATGATATTAGGTAATGTGCTTGGTAGTGTTAGATTTAGCAATTATTTGCCAGAGAAAGAAGTCGGAGAAATAATTATGAGATTAAGACAATATTATGATGTCGGTTATACAGAAGCAACCTACTATGTAGATAAGCAAATGTTTTATTTTAACTTTGCTGAAGACAATAGTGCTATTGTTAGAGTATTCCCTTTACAAGACTATTATAAACTAGATCCAGAAGGTAAAATGCCAACTTATGAATTTGGAATAATTTATATTCGTGAAGAAGATAAGTTCCAAATGCAAGAAATTGATACTGCATTTGATTATATACCAGATGAAAGTAATGATAGTGTAATCTATACCAAAGAGTCTACTCCTATCTCAGTAGGTGTTAAGCCAGTAAAATTCTGCGAAGAAATGCAAGAAGAAACAAATTAACGTGGCACGTTTTGTTTTTGTGATAACAAAAATGAAAGTGGCGATAGTTAATTTGAATAAAATTTATTTGCAAAAAATAAATTTTATTGCCTCGCAGAGCCCCCATGTTATGATAGTATGTCATAACATATAGGGGGTTAGGACTTGTGACAAGGTCAAAGTCCTGTGCTACGAAGAAATTTCAAAGGAGGTATTTTATGGAGCAAAAATTAGCATACTCTTTTCACTTGGGTAGTGATAAAAACAAAAGTAAATTAGCAAAAAAAGTTGCAAAAGAAAATATATCTGGTACTACTTCTTTAGCTAATAATGCAATTCAAAATGCAAAAGATTTATCAGATGTTAATAAACATAATTTAAGGGATTATGATAATCAAAGAGAGTTAATTAGAACTATTTATGGAACAAATGACATTGTAAATGATGTAAAACAACTATATTTAGAAGAGTTTGAACAAGCACGACTAGAATATAACAACAAACAGACTCGTGAAGATAGAAAAATCAATGACTACTTCAAAAAAGTATGTGAATCTCAAAATGATATAGCTTGTGAAATTATAATAGAACTCGGAGATATGGACTTTTGGAATGATAAAGACGAAAGATATAAATTTAAAATGGTTGATGTTTACAATGAGCAAATTAAAGATTTGATTAAAATTGTACCAACTTTTAAAATAGCAAACGCAACAATACACTTTGACGAAACTTCTCCACATATACACATTGTAGGAGTTCCTATAATTGAAAATTGTACTAGAGGAATGAAAAATCAAGTTGGCAAAAGTAGATTATTTACTAAAACCTCACTAACTGAAATACAAGATAAAATGAGAAATGCTTGTATTAAGTCATATAACAAGTTTTATGAGGTAAATACACGATTAAAGGAAAAGCAAAAAGGCAGAAATCAAGATATAAATGTTAAAGATATGAGAGATTATAGAGAAATCAAGAAACAATTAGCTAAAAAAGAACAAAAACTTGAAAAAGCCAATACTCAAACTAAGAAACTTGATAATATCAGTAGTGATGTAGATAAAATTTTAAATAATTTAAAACCTACTCTAATGAACAAAAATAATATGGTTATTTCAAGCGAAGATGTCCAGAAATTAAAAAATTATACAAGAGACGTAAAAGATATTACTAAAACGGTTAGAAGTGTAAATGACTTAAATATGGCGATTAGCGATTTTGAACATTCTGCTTTTGAAATAGAAAAAGAAAATCGTTCCTTAAAGTATGAAATTGAACTAAAAGATAATGAAATTGGCGATTTGAAAATGGAACTATCTACCAAAGATAAAATTATTAGCAAGTTACAGACTGAAAAAGAAAAGATAAAACAAGAGTTACAGAAATTCAAAGGCTTTTGGCATAGTATTATGAGCCATTTTCATAAAAGAATATGCTATGATAAAGATAATAACTATAAAATTGTTAGTGATGACCTATATAAGAATGGTATATTTGACAACAACGATAATGAAATTGCAAATAATATTGCTAGAAGAGTAACTATACCAGATGAAAACAAGCAAACCAAGAATAAAAGGAAAAATAATGATACTAGATTTTAAAGGAGAAAAAAGTTATGGAAGAAAACAAAGTTGAAAATGTAATAAATATAATTAAAAATATGAATACAAAAGATAAATTAAGACTAGGAATATGCTTAACTACAAGCGATTGGACTAATATTTTATATAACAAAACTGAAATGTATGAAAAATTTGACACTATGCTAAAAGAAGTAGATGAAGAATATAGAACTACTCTAATAAATTTTGCTAAATATAAACTTCTAATGTTCACAATGGCTAAAATAATGGAAATGGAACAAGTTGAAAGAAATAAAGTTACTCTATATTTGTTTAATAGTGTAAAAAATTAAGGTTGAAAAATTCAAATAAAAAAGCATTTTTGTTGAAAAATCATGTAAAACATGGTAAAATATTTACATAATTTAATTATCTTGCTAATAAGCAAGTTTTGAATATAGTAACTTTTAACAATGATTATTGTAAAGGAGGATTTATTTATGAAAGAAAAACGGTATTATTGTGATTGGGCTTTGAGTCAACCTAACGAAAAAAGCAATCGTCTAATGTCTAAAGTATTGCTCATTTCTCTTGTTGTTGTGACAGCTATCAGCAGTTTGATTTACTATAATATTATGATGTATAATCATGGAGAGGATTTAGAAGCATATTCTGAAAGTGCCTATAAATATCTTTATGAGATTGCTGATAATGTTATAGGAAAAGATGGAATTAAAGAAGCTGCAATACCCGAAGATGTTGTTGAATATGAAATCACTTATAAAGATGGTGAAATTATATTTAAGTACAGTCTTGACAACAATAAAGGAAAAGAATTTGCAACTTCTGCAAGTATGATAGTAACATTATCAAAAGATTTTGAGGTTTTGAGTAAAGAACCTAACTATTCTTCAAAAGAGGAATATATAAAAATCCATAAAATAGGTTTTTACATTTGTATTCCTATATTCGGAGTTTTAACTTGGACGGTAATGGCTGTCGCAAGTTGTATTGTAATGGTAGTTGCGATTCCAATCTCTATGGTACACAAGAAAAAAGACATGAAAGAAAATCTTTCATAAAAAGTGCTGGGGGTGTTTGCCTCCAGCACTTTTATAACTCAAATCCTTTTAATTCATATTTATATTGGTATATTTTTTATGAATTTTTTATAAATTATAAATTTTCTTATGATTTTATTGTAATTTATAAAAATTGTGATATACTTTAATAAATTGATTGATATTTGTATCAATCGTTAAAGGTGTGAAAAAAAGTTGTAGATATCTACGCCGTTGGCACCAAGGAAAGTAATACCAAGAATTATTCTTGGTATTATTTTTTGTCTTCACCCCTTTTCCCTCAATATTTATAGACTTTTTTGTCATTATATGCTATAATAAATGTATATGGTGTTCCATAAATTTATTTATAAGAAGGATATATTATGAGTTTTAAGATTATTGAATTAACTGAAGATAATAAATCAAAATACTTAAATCGAGTTGCTGATTTGGAAGAAGTTGTTTTACATAGAATGGAACAAGTTGGTCAAATTGGTCAGCTATTTACAACTGGTGCAGAGGATATTTCATCATATGTTCATTCTGATGAAAATTCTGTATTTATTTCATTAGATGACAATGGCAATGTAAATGGTGCAGCTTATATTACTCAAGGTCAAAAGCCTTTCACTTATAATGATATTACTAAATATTTTAAAACTGGTGAAGAATATAGAAAATATGTAAGAAGTCAATATCCTACAGATTCAGATTACAGAAAAGATATGCTTTCTATGTATGAATTAAAATTAGATGCATTTAAATGTGCTAAAAGTAGCATTCTTGCTGAACATCCGGAATATAATGGAGATATTTTAGCTTTTTTGCAACATGAATTAGATGAGGAAAATAATCATTTTCATGAGAAAAGTCCTTTAAGAGAACAATTAAATGTACGTATGTCTGATTATATAAAGAAAGCTGCTGAGTCAAATCCTGATGCTATGAAAAAATATGAATGGTTCTATTGGACTACTGCTGATGATATTTCAAAAGAATTTAATAGGCCTGTAACTTTGCCTCATGATATGGTGGAGCTTGACTCTGTTACAGATATGGAATATTCTCAAATTTTGAAGAATGGTCCTTTACAAATTTATGAAAAGCCTGAATTTGATGTTACAAAATATTATGCTGCTAATACTTCTAATGCAGTAGAATTAGATACTTATATAACAGCTCCTGATACAAGAAGTTCTGGACTTGCTAAAGCATTAGTTTTACAAGGAATTATAAAACATATGAATAGACATTTTAGTGATCCTTCACAGGAAAATATTTTCTTATGTTCTACTTTACATAGAGCTAACTTATCTTCTAAATATGTTTCTGAATTTTTTGGATTAAAAGATAGCTTATATGTAAAAAGACGTGATGGAAGAAATAGAGAAGTTCATATTTGCGGTATATCAAGAGAAGATTATCCAAATTACATAAGACATATGCAAGAAAAATTGGCTGTACTTTATGGTTATAATCCAGAACATTTAACAATTTCACCAGAAAATGAAATCTCTATTTTACAAGAGCAATTAAGTTATGAAAAAGGCGAAATAAATAGAATAAAAAAAGCTAAATCATCTGCTTCTAACAAAAAATTTACAGCTAAACGTGCTACAACGCCAATAAGCTATTATAAAAGAAAAATTGATAAAGTTCGTAGTTTAAATAGAAGAATTAGTTCTTTGCAAAAATCACTAGGCTCAATTAATAATCCTCCTGAACTTGAAGATAGATAATATTAACTGTCAAGGGTTTCCAACTCTTGACAGTTTTATTTTTTAGGTGTATACTATTTTTTACACACTGCAATTTAATTTTCTAAACAACTGTTAGGAGGATTTATTCATGATCTTTGAAAATGTACGAAATAATATTAGGGATTTTATTCGGCTATTAGTTGGCTCTACCGACAATGATTTTGAGGAAGATGTCATAATTAGCAATCATCTTTCAATGTTGATTGCTTCTAATCTTGATATATTTGATACTGTTTCTTATTGTGTCGACCGAAAAATCAAAAAAATTGTTAGAAGCTCTGACTTTGCGCTTAACTGCTTTGCCTATGCTGTTCCGGAATACCTTGATGTCTACAGTAAAAATTTATCTTGGATTTCTCGTAACCAAAATGTAGATGGAATGTCTGACTCTTTTGTTAAAGCTTCCTGTTTGTTTTGGGCTATGATGTCTGAATTTACAATTAGAATTGATGATGAAAGCTATTTATCTGCAAATGATCGATTTAAATTATATCACTATAATTTCGATGTTGCAGTTCAATCAGCTCTAGCTTTGGTGTCTAATAAACCTGTAACTTATTCACGAAAAAAAGGCTCTAGAGTTTGGAACGAAGTCGTTCATCCTAGCGTACTTGTTAGAGTTCCTGAGGGACTGAATAAGAATTTTCCTCTCTATAATCAAATGAGAGAATATGTATGTGACAATATTATCAGTAGTGATGATTATAAAAAGTGTATTATCCCTACATCATGGTTTATTCAGTTATTATACCTGAACTGCCGTGGAATTTGACTTTTTCAAGATTGTTATCTTCATTGTAATGGAGGTGTTAAAAAAAGCTACAGGCTCACTATGAATTGATATTCAGTGAGCCTGTGGCTTATTATTTTTCTAATAATTTTTGCATTGTATACCATGCAAGTTCTGCGCATTTTACTCTAGCAGGCATATTTGAGATATTTTTAAGTGCTTGTGCTTCTTCAAGTTCATTTAGTTCTTCTTCTGATACATTTTCTCTTTTTATCATTCTTATAAAAATTGATATTAATTTAGTAGCTTGCTCTACTGTTTTTCCTTTTAATAAATCAATCATTATTGATGTTGATGCTTGTGAAATTGCACATCCATGTCCTGTAAATGCAAGATCAGTTATTGTATCTCCATCTTTTTTTATTTCTAGTGTTATGTCATCTCCACAGCTTGGATTGTGTCCATGTTCACTGTTAGTTGCATCTTGAAGCTTATGTTTATTGTATGTTGCTGTACTATGTTCCATTATAACATCTGTATAAATCGAATCTAAATCATCCATTATTTCGACCTCTTTTCTTATTCAATTACTTTATTTAATCCATTTTGCAAATACGTCTCTTGTTTTTATAAGTGCTTTTACTAGTCTGTCTATATCCTCTTTTGTATTATATACATAAAGGCTTGCTCTACATGTAGAATCTAGGTTCATATATCTTAATAATGGCTGAGCACAATGGTTTCCTGAACGAACGCATACGTCTTGACTATCTAATACACTTGCTACATCATGTGGGTGAACTCCATTTACGTTAAATGAAAATACTCCAGATCTTTTTTGTAGGTCTTTTGGTCCATATAGAGTTATGAAATCTAATTTTGAAAGTTCTTCATACGCATATTTTGTAAGTTCTTTTTCAATCTTTTCTATATTTTCCATTCCAATATTCTTTAAATAGTCTATTGCAGCAGATATTCCAACTGCTCCACCTACATTTTGTGTACCAGCTTCAAATTTAGTTGGTACTTCTGCAAATATCGTTTCTTGTTCATATACATATTCAATCATGTCTCCACCAAATAAAAATGGTGTCATTGAATCTAATAGATTATTTTTTCCATATAATACACCTATTCCGAATGGTGAAAGCATTTTATGGCCTGAAAATACTAGAAAGTCTGCATCTAACTTTTGGACATCTACTTTCATGTGTGGTACACTTTGTGAACCATCTACTATTACGATTGCTCCAACAGAATGTGCTTTTTTTATAATTTCTTTTATAGGATTTATTGTTCCTAAGACATTTGAAACTTGTGTAATTCCTACTATTTTAACTCCTGGTACAATCTTTTTATCTATTTCTTCTGTTGTAAGTTCACCATTTGAATTTGTGTACATGTATTCAAGCTTAGCACCATTTTTCTGACATACCATTTGCCAAGGAACAAGGTTTGAATGATGTTCCATTATTGATAATACAATTTTGTCATCTTTTTTTACATTATTAAGACCATAGCTGTATGCTAGTAAATTCAAGCTTTCAGTAGCATTTCTTGTAAATACAATATTTCTTGCAGATGGTGCATTAATAAAGTCTGCAACTTTTTGACGTGCATTTTCGTATACCTCTGTGGCTTGTATGCTTAGCTTGTATGCTCCTCTATGAGGATTTGCATTTTCACTTTTATAAAAATTATCTACTTTTTCTAAAACTTGTATTGGTCTTTGTGTTGTTGCTCCACTATCCAAATATGCTATCTTGTTTTCCCTTAAAATAGGAAAATCATTTCTAATTTCATAATTTGTCATATTGTGCTTCCTTTCTACACTAAATCTGCAACTTGCTTTTGTAGTTCTTCATTTGGAATGGTTCTTATGATTTGGCTGAAGTTTGCTTTTACTATTAGCTTTTTTGCGTCTTCATACGAAATTCCTTTTGTCATTATATAAAATAGTTTTGATTCTGCTAATTTTCCAGAAGCAACTCCATGTTCACCCTCAACATCTTCTTCATGGCATAGTAACATTGGAAGTGACTTTGACTTTGCTTCGTCAGATAAAATCATACAATTTTCATTTTCTATTCCCTTAGCTTTTTTGCAGCCTTTTTTAAAATCTATTGTTCCTTTGAAGCTTTTCTTTGCCTTGTCTTTTATTGCTCCTTGTGCTTCTATATTACATTTTGCATTTTTGCCATAAGCTTCTATATTATAGTTTATGTCAATAATATCTTGTTGTGTTCCTAAATAAATTGTTTTTATGTTATTTTCGGAAAAGTCTCCTGTTAGTTTTGAATAATAATTAGAAATTTTAGTATTTCCACCAAATTCAATAAGTGTATGCTCTATTTTTGCATTTTCTTCTACATTATTTTCAATAGCAAGGAAGCTTTTACTTTTATTTGATAATAAATTAGCTATTGTTATAAATGCTTTTGATTCGCTTTTTAAAGTATTTTTTTGTTTTAAATAATGGAATCCCTCATTTTCTTCTAATCCTTCGTCTTGATATTTTATTATAAAATTAGCTTCTGATTTTGCTTCCATTATAATGTTTATTTCATCTACTAATACATTATTGTCTTCATCTAAGTTAAATTCAATCTCTATTGGACTTGAGATTTTTCTGTTTTCTGGTACTCTAATTGTTATTTCTTCATTTTTATTCATCTCTAGTCCAATTTTGCTATTAAGCATTTTCTCAGATTCTATATTGTTTCGGATAATTGCCACATCGTCCATATCATATCCCATTATTGTTATGTTATTGTATTTCTTCACTTCTGGTATATTTAATTCTAATTCAATATCGTTAATTCCAAAATTATTAGCTGTTCTAACTGGTGTCTTATTTAGCTTAACCATGTTATTTTCCTTTCTTTTATCCAATTGCTCCTTCAAGCTCTAAGTTTATTAAATTATTCATTTCTACTGCATATTCAAGTGGAAGTGCTTTTGATATAGGATCTGCAAATCCTCTAACTATCATTGCTTTTGCCTCCGCTTCTGATATACCTCTTGTCATTAAATAAAATATTGCTTGATCTGAAATCTTTCCAATTTTAGCTTCATGTGAAAATTCTACATCATCTGTTTCTATTGTATTTACTGGAATTGTGTCTGATCTTGATTCACTATCTAACATAAGTGACTCACATGAAACAGTTAATTTTGAATTTGTGGCTATTGGTCTTACCCATACATTACTTCTGAATGTACATACTCCTCCATCTTTTGAAATTGATTTAGAATTTATTACAGATGAAGTATTAGGTGCATTTTGTATTATTTTTAATCCAGAGTCTAAATTCTGTCCTTTTCCTGCAAATGATATTCCTGTAAATTCACATTTTGCATTTTCTCCATTTAATATGCTCATTGGATATAACATTGAAATTTTTGATCCAAATGAACCTGTTACCCATTCAATCTTTCCATTTTTGTCTACTATTACTTTTTTAGTATTTAAGTTCATCATGTTCTTTGACCAGTTTTCAATAGTCGAATATCTTAAAAAGGCATTTTCTTTTACGAAAAGTTCAACACATCCAGCATGTAAATTTATTTCATTATATTTTGGTGCTGAACATCCTTCTATAAATTGAAGTGATGCACCTTCATCAACTATTATTAGAGTATGTTCGAACTGACCTGCTCCTGGTGCATTTAGTCTAAAATATGATTGTAATGGTATGTCTACTTTTACACCCTTTGGTACATATACAAATGATCCTCCTGACCACACAGCATAATGTAATGCTATAAATTTATGATCTGTTATTGGTACACATTTTGTAAAATATTCTTTTACTAATTCAGGATATTCTTTTACTGCTGTGTCAAAATCTGTATATATTACGCCTTGCTTTACAAGTTCGTCTTTTATACTATGATATACTATTTCAGAATCATATTGTACCCCTACTCCTGCTAGTGATTTCTTCTCTGCATCAGGTATTCCAAGAGCATCAAATGTAGTTTTTATATCTTCTGGGACATCATTCCATGATTTTTTCTGTTCTGTTCGTGGTTTTACATATGTTGCAATTTTACTCATATCAAGTTCTGACAAATCCGGTCCCCATGTCGGCATTGGTAATTTATCATATATTTCTAAAGCTTTTAGCCTTAGTTCAAGCATCCATTCTGGTTCATTCTTTTTGCTTGATATTTCTTTTATTACTTCTGGTGTAAGACCTATTGTTCTAAAGCTGTATTCATCTTTATTTTTTATATTGTATATATTATCATCAAATTCATCTATCTGAGTTTTCAAAACAATTTTCCTTTCTATTATAGGTTTTTGTATGCCTCATATCCTTCTTTTTCTATTTCAGCAGCAAGTTCGCCTGTTCCTGTTTTTACAATCCTTCCATTAACAAGAACATGAACATAATCTACATGTATGTCTTTTAAAATTTTTGTTCCATGTGTTATTATTAGAACTGCATTTTCATCGTTTTTATACATTGATATTCCTTTTGATACAGTTCTTATTGCATCAACATCAAGTCCAGAGTCTGTTTCATCTAGTATTGCTAATTTAGGATTTAGAGTTAGCATTTGTAAAATCTCGTCTTTCTTTTTCTCTCCTCCTGAAAATCCTACATTTAAATCTCTTGTGCTGTATACTGGATTCATGTCAAGCTTTTTCATATTTTCTTCAAGTTCTTTTTTGAAAGCAAATATTCTTACTGGCTCTCCTGTTACAGATGTTTTTGCAGCTTTTAGAAAATTAGTTACTGATATTCCTGGCACTTCTTCTGGTGTCTGAAATGACATAAATATTCCCTTTTTAGCTCTTTCATCTGTTTTTAAATCATTTATATTTTCTCCATTAAAATCTATTTCGCCCTTTACTATTTTGTATTGTGGGTTATTAAGTATAATGTTTGCTAATGTTGATTTTCCTGCACCATTAGGTCCCATTATAACATGAACTTCACTTTTATTTATTTGTAAATTTAAACCTTTAAGTATTTGTTTTTCTCCAGCGTTTACATATAGATTTTTAATATTTAATAATTCCATTTTATTGTTCCTTTCAAGTTGTTAGTCTTGTCTAACATTTATATATAATACCATTTTCCCTCTATTTTGTCAATGTTATACATAAAAAAATCCATGTGCAAAGATTTTCACTTCACACATGGATTTTGCCAATGGTTATATTCTCAAAAAATTTTCGAACTCTGCTTGCATGTTCCTAACTTGCTGTCGCTCTTTTCTAGATAGTGTTTCTATTCTTATCCTCACTTTACATTGTACGATCAATAATGTAGAAACCAATTCCTGTATCTTTTACCAAGTTCCATTCTTCATCTGTTGCACACATTATTAGCTCTGCAAGTTTATCTATATTATAGCTTTTCTCTTTAAGGCAATACTGTTTTTTCAGTATTGCAGGAATATATGTTTTTAGTTGTTCCTTGTAGCTAGAATATGCTTTATATACTAATGTTATAAATTCCTTCTTTTTGATACTCTTTGTTTCGATAAATATGATGTTCTTGTTATGCTTATCTGTGTTTATTACAGAATACTCTATCTTTATTAAGAAGTTTTCCTGTTGCATAAACAATAAGCAACTTAGTACACATGCATTGTATTCTTCGTATTCTTTGCTCTCTAAGACTTTTCTTTTAAAATCTCGTATAAGGTTTCTAAGCCGTTGTTCCATTTTTGATTTTTCCATTCTATTTCCTCCATATATTTATATGACTGAGTTTTCGTTTTGCGAAAAAGACTTTATTATTTTAACACATTTTTGCTTATAAATCAATCGTTGCATTTGATTTATGTTAATATTTATGTTATAATTAGGTATATAATTTGTAGTAAGATTAAGGGGGCATTCACTTGTTTATCTTCGGTATTACTCTTTTGGGAATTAATAAGTTTCCCATTTGGATCCAGTTAATTGTCTTAGTTCTTAGCACAGTTGGAGTTACTTTTCTGGTTCGCAATTTTCCGCCCAGAGCTAGCAATCTCTTTCCTATTTTACCTTTGTTACTATATCGTGTTTTTTACCGGTTGGTGCAGTTCATTACAACATGGTTACTAGTTCCACCTGATTGGTGCATTTGGATTGAGGTGATATTACTCATAGCAATGCTTCTTAAATGTTTCCGAGAATATGGTTTTCTTGGATTCATGCAATTTATAGTAAATGTATTAATTACTCTATATCTATACTTTGTAATTGATATGATTTACTTCTGTTTTGTCCCAGTACTTATTTTATACTTAATATTAAAGTATGTTCTTAAAGTGCTTGGATAACTTTAGCGGCAATACCATGGTCTCATCGGCCGTGGTATTGCCGCTTTTATGAAAATTGTATTGACATTCTTTACATAAAGTTGTATAATCTTTTTTACAATTTGTTTTTTGGAGGTATGAAGACATGGATTTGGAGGTAGCACTTTTTGCAGTAGTGAAGTTTGCAATCATCACATTTGCCATTGCTATGGCGCTTTTCGTGATTGCTCTCGTTATGTTGCTGGTTGAAAAAATCTTCAAACTTATTCGGTTTCTCTTTCTGGGTTACTGAATAACGTCCGTTTAATTCATTTCTGAATCATCAGCCCGCTAAAGGCTGACCCTCGAGACTAGCTCATGGCTTATCTCGGGGGCATTTTTTATATTACTTTTTTATTACATAACCTTTTTTATCTATTTTAAAATTATTTCTAAACATCAGACTAACTGTTACAAATTGATATATTGATGAACAAACTTGTCCTATTCCTGTACAATATGGTGTTTTAAGAAATGACATTGACATTCTCAATATTGAAGCTATCATTTTGTTGGATGTTGTTTTTATAGCTGAGTACTCTAATTGTAAATAACATGTTTTTATTCTATATATTGGATATAGCAAAAAATTAATTATTTCGAAAGAAAAATATACCATAGTGATTTTAAAGTTCAAATCATAAAAACTGTATAATATGCTAAACATTATTAGACTTGTTCCAAATAATATAACTAATAATTTATATGCATTTTTTATATGCTCCTTATAATTAAATTTCCTTTTACTTATATCTATATTAGATGCTACAACTATTGCATCTGCTGTATCCCACTGAGTGTCAGTTATTAATGATATGAATGTTAGCGCCGTTGCATATATTTCTCCATATTCTAAAGCATTAGATAGTCCAAATAAAAATATTAGAAAAAATGCTATGTTGTTAAATAATTCAACTGAATCATATTTTATACATTTTAATATATTGATATTTAGTTTAAATTTATTACTGTTTCTTATATACACATATATAGTAAATAAAATTAATGGAATTAAGGTCATTGTAATTATAGTCATTTGATTTTTAGTAATTAATGAAGTTCCAATTAATAGTATAAAGTTTAATAAATTAAATATCAGTGAATATTTATTTGCTAATTTATTTTTCTCTTCATAGTATAATTTATTTTGAATCATTGCAAATTCAAGAGAAATAAATAATTGCAATATTGAATATATTGTGAAATTTTTATATATTTGAGTACTCATATTCATAAAGTTAATATAGTTATCTACATTCAATAAAATTATTGTAAAAATAATAATTGATACAATAGATCCTATTAGTAATCCTGACATTACTGAGTCTTGGTTCTTGTCTTTTTCTTTACTAATGTTTGCTCCTGTTGAAAATATTGATTTAATTATGTAATATATGAATTGTAATGGATATGTTAGTGTAAATATGTTTATTAAGTTCTTATCAATTATTATTCCTAATAAAAACCATGATATTATTGGTATGAAAGATAATAATGATAAGTCAAAACTGATTCTAAGTAATCTTTTCATTTTTCTGTTTAACTTTCTATTTTTTATATTTCGTACATTTTAATTTCGCAATTCTTTAGTCCTCGTTTTAAAAATTTACCGTCATCTATTCCTTCAAAATATGCACTAAAAGCTTTTGACACTCCACTATGTGCGACAATTAAAACAGCATTATATTCTTTATCTTTTAGATCATCTAAAAATTCAAATACTCTTTCAAAAAATGTTTTTATGTTTTCTGATGTACCATATTGAATATGTGCATTGAAATTCCAATATTCTTCTCTATCTGTACAATTTATAGGCTTTCCATTTAAGTTTCCTGGATTTCTTTCTTCTAGCCTATTATCTAACAGAATTTTTTTATCTTGTGTATTTATTATTTCAGCTGTGTGTTTTGCTCTAATTAATGGTGATGAGATTATTGCATCATATTTTATATTTCTTATTTTTTCTTTTAGTTGCTCTGCTTGTATTATTCCTTTTTCATTTAAGTCTTCATTTTCATTGCTATATACGTTTCTTGCATTATGAGGTACTTCTCCATGTCTGACTATATATATTTTCACTTCTAGCCCTGCTTTCTTATTTTATATCGCTAATTTTACTACTTTCAATTATGTTTGTCTACCTTCAAATTTAATGATTTATATACTAATTGTGCAAGCATTGTTTCATCATATACTGACAGTTTACTTGCTTTAAGAAATTCTGAGCTTTCTACGTTCTGAATATTAAGTTCATATCCATTTTTTAAGCATAACTGTCTTAAAAATTCTCTTGTCGCTCTTCCATTTCCTTCTCTAAATGGATGCAATACATTAATGTCTGCCCAGTAGCTTGCAATTCTTTTACTTAATTCTTCTTTTTCTATTCCTTGAAGATAGTTTTCTTTTTTTAATTGTTCTAATAGTCTTTTTAATTCGCTTTCAATATATTGATAGTCTGCAAAACTAAAGTTATCTTTTGCAATATTTTCTGACCTAAATTTCCCTGCAAATTCATATAAATCTTCAAATAGATATTTATGAATTGATATAAAATGCTGCATATTGAAATTTCCTGTAATTCCTTGCATTTGAAGTGCTAATAGCTTTAAAGACACTATTCTTTTCTCATATTCATATAATTTATTTCCGTCTCTTATATCTAATTTATTTATTAATACATTGCTATTTGGATAACAATATATCGAATTTCTGGCTTCATACATAGTTTTTCTCCATTGTTTTATTATAAAAAAATACTAGCTTTTGCTAGTATTAAAATGTCATCTTCTTAAATGTTGATACAGCATCTTCCATTGTCATTTTGTTTCCTGCAAAGTCTCTTAATACTAATATCTCTTTCTCATTCAAGAATTGATTTTCCATTTCCATTGATGTTTTTATATTATTTATCATTTTATTTGTATCTAATTCATTTATATTCATTCTAAAATTCTCCTTCTATCAAATTTTAAAACCATTAGTATTTTTATTATACCACATTTTTAATAAAAAAGCAAATTTTACTAGACAATTTAAAATCGATGTGATATTATATTAAAGTATAATATTTGCAGATGTGCTGAAACTGGTAGACGGAACAGACTCAAAATCTGTCGCAAGTGATTGCATGTGGGTTCGATTCCCACCATCTGCACCACACAATAAATGTGTAATAAAAAGAATGTAATCCAAGTATATCAAGGGTTACATTCTTTTTATTGTAATCAAATTTTCTAAAAGTAATGCAATACTAATGCAGTAGAGATTTTAGAGTGCTTTTTCTAATTGCTCAAACGCAAATTTTTCGGACACATCTATATAGACTTTATTTGTAATTTCACTTCCTTCAACATGACCTGCTAAATACTGTATTGCATTCATATCCATTCCAGCTTCTTTCCATCTTGTAATTCTAGTATGTCTTAATCTATGGTTGTGTAATGTTTTAGATATCTTATATTTAGTATTTAATCTTCTTAACCACGCATTTATTTCTTTTGGAGTTATAAAAGTATTATCTTCATAATTCCAAAATAATAAACCATAAATATTTGTTACTTTTTGTTTTGTCTGTTCTTCTATAATTTCATTTATTTCATCATTAATAGGAAAGTTGCGTACTCCTTCATCAATTCCAGTTGTTTTATTATATGTCTTTGTATGTTCTCCTAAAATTGTATTGCCTTCATCATCTTCTGTCAAAGTGTTGTTTATAAGTAGTTTCTTTTCTTCTTTGTTAATATTATCTTTTGAACGAGCTAACACTTCTCCAATTCTCATAGCAGTAACTAATTCTAATTTAACAATATTTCTATATGGGTGTTTTCGTTCTTCATTATCTAGTATTTCATTTAATCTTTTTTCTTCTTCAACAGTCAAAGGTTTTACTTTTTCTGTTACTTTTTCAGATACAGGTTTTTTCAAATTTTCATCATCCATTAAATTATATGGTATTAGTCTATTAGAGGGAGAAGAAGCAATACGGAAGCCTTTAAATAATAATCTCCAAACTCTATCAATTCCAGATTTCTTATATTGCTTAATATTCTCTTTAGACTTTTCAATATCATATAAAGTAACTTTTTGAATAGGTTTATAAATAAAATTAGAACAACATTTTCTTATTTGCTCAAGAGTTTCTTTATCGCGTTTATATGAATTAGCACTAGTTATTCCATCTTTATTTTTTTGTTCAATATGTCTTTCAATAATTGTTTCTAATGTTTCTAAACTTTTACCTATATAAGTTCCATCATTTATTGAAAGAATTATTTTATTAAATCTAGCTTTAAAATCTCCAGTTTTTTCATTTTTCTTTTGATATACAGATTTTCTTTTACCATCTATGACATATTGACCTACATATAAGCCAGTTTTTGAATTAACATATATTGTTCCTTCGCCATTTCCTTTACTTTTCTTTCTTCCCATAATAAAAAATCACTCCTTTTTATTTACAAGAGTGAATTTTTATACTATAATAAGTACAGAAAGTCACTCTTGATTTTCTAAGTAGGATTATTTTTTGAGTATGTTTGGCGACTTGCACAAAAAATAATCCATTTTTATTTTAATCCACTTTAATAATACCATTTATTTTTTCTTCCTTCCAGTTGTGTGTGAATTTGCAACTTCATTTGTACTTTCATCATATTTTTTCTTTAAAAGTTTAGCTATTTTTTTTGCAATTTCACTAATCTTAAATAGATAAATGTATTCTTTTTGTTTTAAGAACTCGTTTATTTTCTCCACATCATCTTCAAGCTGTAAATCTATTTTAGAAAAAGAATCAATATCTATTTCTAAATGATTATTAGAAATAGATTTTACATACTCTTTATAAGCTTTTATGAGATTCTTAGTATATTTTGATATTTCTTTTGATCCAAAAATAGTATTTACAATAAAAATGTCTTCAGTATCTATATCTTCAAAAAGCTTGATAGTATCATCATTAAACCTAAGTCTTTTATTAATTTCTTTATTATCGGCATTTTTGCAAACAGTTTCATTAGCAATAAAATCAAGAGAATAACCAGTTACTTTTTGATAAGCAAGTAAATCTCTTAATGTCATTTCTACATTACCATTTTCAATATCAGATACTCGAGAATAAGAAATTCCTAATTCTTTTGCAAAGTCACGTTGTGATATTATTCTGTCTTCTTTATAATCAGCTCTTATGTTATAACATCTTCTTCCAATTTCTTTTAAAGAATTTTTTTTAATCATTTTCATATTTTACCTCCAGTTATTAATTTCATAACAAATTTAAAGAATATTATTTTTATTTCTAAAAATCGTAAATTTTAAAAAACGCTTAATGTTTCGTATATAATAACATAAGTTGATATTGTTATGGATAATATAACATAATTATTCTTATATGTCAACTAAAAATGCAAAATTTATAGACTTTTTAGAAAGGAGTGAAATAATCAATGAATATAAACATTGACACAGACATTGATTTCAACATAAGAAAACTAGATGAACTTATAGAAAAGCTTAAATTAACGGAAGATAAAACAAAAGCAATTAGATTAATCACAATAAAGGAATTTGCAGAGATTCGTAATTGTTCATTATCGTGTGCAAGAAAAATCTATTTACTCCCTAGCTTCCCAAGTGAAGACATAGCAAAAACCAAAGTAGCGGAGCTAAATGCCATTTTAAACTGGTATAGCCAGAAACGAGATAAAAAGTTAGAGTTGCTAGACTGCTCAAATAATGAACAGCACTTAAGAACGAGTCATAAGAAGCGGAAAAGGGGGTGATTAATATTAACAGAATTGATAACATTATTGCTAAATTAACTGTATCATATAAGGACTTAAATGTACTCACAGAAGATACACAAGAGTTAAGAGATGTTAATTATTTCTTTGATAGTATTTGTGACGGGAATAAAGAGCTAGAAAATCTATTATTTGAGATTATCGGTTATTCTTTGACTAAAACAGCAGAATTCAGTTGTGGATTTATATTTAAAGGAGATGGACGAAATCGGTAAATCGAAGATATTTCGTATATTGGAACATTTACTTGGAGAAAAGCAATGCTCTCACGAGCATTTAGAAGATTTATCTGGGAATAGATTAGGTGCAAAGTCAACGGTTAAACATTTAGAACGGCTCTACTGTAAATATAGCCGAAGACCAAATACAACCAAAGTATATTAACCATTCTCTTATTACAAGACTAATATCTGGAGAACCTATTGCAATTGACATAAATAAAAATGAGAGACGTTCTTTTACACCTTATGCAACTATGCTGTTTTCAGTAAATAATACCATTGATTTTAAAGAAACTAAAATCAACATTACAGATAGATTATTTGTTGTACCATTTACTGTAACTTTTGTAGATGATGATAATTCAAGAGATGTAAACATCTTAGACAAAATAACTAATGATAAAGCTTTACAAATCATCGCAACTAAAGCAGTAAGTGCATTTGAACAGGTGCTACAAAATGGTCGTTTTACAATACCAGAGATAGTTAAGGCTGCAACTAGTCAATACTTTTTTGAGTGTAATACCGTAAAGGAGTTTTGCAGTCTTTTTCCGATAAAAACTATTATGTTTAAGTCAAAGTACTATCAAGAATATGTTAAATGGTGTTGTGAAAATAATAAAGAGCAAGTTAATAATTCTCAATTTGGTAAGAATGTTTTAGCTTTGGGATACAGGGCAGAACGATATTCCTTTGGTAATAAGCGAAATACCTATTATGCTAATACAACTTTTGATAATACTAAAAGTAAAGATATTTATTATAAATATCTTGCTTATATTGGTATTAATGAAACAACAGATATCGTGTTTGGAAATAATCCAAAACAATATGAATGTGGTATTACATTTATAGAATATCTTTGTAAAATTCTTTATAATGAAATTGATATTGATTATAAAGATTATCAAATACAAGAGCTAAATTAAGTGTTTAGCTCTTGTATTTATGTGTATTTCACTATGCCACTATGCCAGATATAAAAAGCATATTGTTGTAATTTACTATGCCACTATGCCAGATATAGAAGCATAAAATGTGGCTTAGTAAATTAAATAATATGTTTATTTGCATCTTTTGTATAAATTTTTTCCCTATTAGAGTTATATCCGACCTCTAACAAAATTCTTATTCTCTCTCTAACTTCTTTTTAACTTTCATTTTGCATGAATGGTTTTAAATTTTCATCTTTGTTATAAATAATATTTTTTACATGATTTTCTAAACTATTAATTAAATTGATATTAATAATCTTCTTTTTAATATGTTTATTCTCTTTAATAATAATAATAATGATTTTTTAGGAAGCCATAAATACAATATTGTATTGTACTGTTTTATGATTTCTGAATACTATCTTATTAACAAATATTCTTTAAGCGCTAATAGGAATAATGCTAATAGATTAATTTATTCACTTCCATAATCTATTACGAAATATTTTTAATTATATTCCTTTGAAACAAAAAAATTTATCTGTAAAACTTCACAGCTTAGAATTTGTATGTATCATAATCACTTGTGGACTTCCAGTTATTTCTATAATTTCATTTATAAGTTCCTTACTCGCGTGTCCTGTTGTATGTAGTTCTTTTTTTATTAAGGTTATGCCTAGTTTCTTTGCTTCTCTTATAAATGTATTTATATCTTCTTTCTCTTTATAGCCACCCCACATTGAATAGATTAAGCAGGCATTAGTTAAAATATGCTTTCTTTTAAACATCCTTAAGTCGCCTAACATACTTGTTCTAATATCCATTGTAAATGGTTGATATAACATTGTATTGTTATTCTTATCATTAAAAGAGTTCAAATATTTACTTTTAAAGTACTCATCCTTTTTATTAAAATAGTATGGTTTATATACCATAACATTATCAAAACTAATTGGATTTGGAACAATTACATTATCTTCTTTGAATATTGTTGTTGCTAAATGTGCCATATAAATATCTTCTATTAAAATGTGATTCGTTTTGTTACAAGCCTTTAATATTGTTGTTATTCGGTCAATGTTAGAAGATGCCATCAAAACAAATACTTGATTATATTTTCTCATTATTGTTGCAAAATCTTCTACAAGGCTTTGTTCTTTTCTAATAATATGAGAATTGTCGCCTACATTTGTACCTTCTGTTATTAAGTAATCTACTTTTCCTATCTTCTTGAATGTAGGAATTAACTTATTACCAGTATATCCATTGTTCCTAAAATCTCCAGTATAAAGAGCTTTTTCTTTGCCATCATCTATTACAAACATTGCAGAGTTATAAGCTGAATGATCCACTTTAAAAGCTTTAACTTTTATGTTGTTTGTAAGTGCTATATCTTTATTAAATGTAAATGTTTCTACTTTTACTCTCGGTTTACTTTGAAAGTCGCAGATAATATCATAAAGCTTTTTTGTTGTTTCTTCTACATAAATTGGAATATCGTCAAGTATTTTATCAATAGCGCCTATATGGTCTAAATGATAATGTGATATAAATACTGCTTCGTATAGTGGTTTACCATAAGTTAAACCTTCAATTTCTATTTGTGGTGTATCATCTAAATTACTACCATAATCCAATATTAGTTTAGTGCTTCCACTTGTTATTTCTGTTATACATCCACCAATTTTATTGGCTTCATAAGTTTTTATTTCCATCATACTTCACCCATTATTTTAATAACAGAAGCATAAATTTGTTGCAACTTGTACTTGTTTTTAAGATATCCTTATAATAGAAGCTAAAGACTTTATAAAATAATGCACTATAAATAAAAAACACTATCAATAAAATTGATAGCATTACTTTTAATCTTATTCTTTTGTTAATAAGTCAGATATATCGCACTCTAAAGCATCGCATAATTCATCTAAATCTTGATATAAAACAGACTTATTTACTTGATTTATCATATTTTGAAAGTTAGTATAATTCATCAGTTTTTCGCCTTTTAAAGCACGAATGTTGTTTAATTTATTAAATAAGGCATATTTTGTATAACCTTTTCTTTCCAACAAAGCTAGAACATTTAATTTTAACATAGTAAATACCCCTCTCGTATAGATATTTACATACAGTTTATAAAATATACACAAAAAAGATAACTCTTTTAACAATACTCATTCAACTGTTTACTTTTCTTTGATTTTGTGATATAATATTTGTAGAAAAATGTCGAAATTTGTGGTAAAATATTTATAAAGGTAATTGTAATAAAATTATAATATTTTATTACAAAAGTACAAAGGAGTGAAAGCTATGTATTGTTCAAATTGTGGAAATGAAATAACAGAAGGTCAAAATTTCTGTAATAAATGTGGTAATAAAATAGTGAATGAAAAAAACGAGGTAAAGAAAGTTACAAATGGAAACACGGGTTTTACTATTGGAAAAAGACAAAAAGTAAGTTTTGTTAAAAAAATAATATTTATTTTTTTAACATGTGGTATAACCTATTTTTTACTTTTCTTTCTGTGTTTATTTGTAGGCACAAGTGTTCCAACCTTTTTGACAATTATGATAATAGGAATAGGTATATTGTTATGCTTATCTAGTATTGGTGCAGAAATTATATTAGGAAAATGTCCATATTGTAATTCGGATATATCAGTACCAGGAGATGCAGCGGCAACTAATTGTCCAATATGCCAAAAAAGAATAATGATAAAAGATAATAAATTTTATAAAGTATAAAATTCAAAAGAAAATGATGTAAGCTATAAAAAATGTAATAATTTGTTATAAAAGTACAAAGGAGTGAAAATATGTACTGTGGTAATTGTGGTAGAGAGATAAAGGATGATGATAAATTTTGTGGTAATTGTGGACAAAAAGTTGTGATAGAAAATATTGATATCAATGATGAAAAAGATAATGATACAAAAGGTACAATAAAGATATCTTTTAAAAACTCAATTATAATATTACTAATTATAATAATATTATTTAGTGTAATTATAGGGCGGAATTTATTTAAAATTTAAAAAAGATGCTTCTTTCGAAAATACAATTACGGACAAAATTTCACAAGAAGATAATTTAAGTGTTTTTAAATTCACAAAGTATCAACCTATAAAAAATGATTTAA
>ENA-OROM01001346-OROM01001346.1-human-gut-metagenome-genome-assembly--contig:-NODE-1346-length-23246-cov-6.928421_pt1 | contig 23246 bp, 20 predicted proteins | sample MGYA00242129_ERZ509050 | MGnify/ENA primary metagenome ERZ509050 (study PRJEB26280, sample SAMEA2338701) | human gut metagenome | biome: human gut; feature: human-associated habitat; material: faeces...
TCAAGACAAAAAAGGCGAAAATAGCCGAAAGGGCGCGCTGACAGGCGATACGAGTTCGGCTCTCGTCAGCTTATACAGCAGACCGCTTGTGTTGAAAAACTTTTTCAGCGGCAATCCACTCAGATTATGCCACGCGCGCAGCTCGGCCTCGGTGGGCTTATCGTCCTTGATATTCCGAAGCTCGTAGGAAACTCCGTTTGCGTCAAGCCATTTCTGCGCCTTCTGGCAGGTGCTGCATTTGGGGTAGCAAAGAAAAATCATGTTATCGATCTCCTACATAAGTAAAGCGCCGATACGTCCTGCCGTCGCGCTCGACAAGCTCGTTCCACATGCTCGCCGGGCGCACCCAGATGCCATATTCGCCGTACAGCGCCTGATACACCACCATCGGCTCGAGCGTTTCGCTGTGCTTTGCGACGTACAAAACGCGATATTCGTTGCCCTTAAAATGCCGGTAGCGGCCGGTTTTTATCTCTTCCACAACAAATTCCCTCAGTTCAAGATCTCAAACTCCATGTCCGTTTTCAGCGGATAGGCTATGAGCGCCGAGCCGTCAAGCTCCTCGCGGTTCATGTCAACGCCGACTATACTGTGATCATCATAGGTTTTATAGTAATAAATGCCCTTATCGGCGTTGCAGCACGAGGTGTAGATGGATATCTCGTACTTTCCGTCCGCCAGTCGGCAGCAGCCGCGCTGCTGATCGACCGAACCGAGAATGTGGAAAAACTGGCTGACGCTCGACTTCTCGTCGTCATCTGACAGCGAGTTCATTTTGGTGAAAGCAACGCGCACGAATCTGGACGCAGACGACAGGTCGCCGGGCAGGCCGATAGCACCCATTCCGCGGCTGTAAGCGTTCAGCTCAAGCTGCTCGGAAAATCGATTTTCCGGATTATCGACGGACAGACCCCTATAGTTATTAAGATTAAACAGCTGGATCGGGAACGGCGGATTGTTCGTCAAAACGCCAACGGGATTATCATAGACGAAGATCCCGTCGCTGACGCTTTCGAGCGTAATCGAACCGCTTCTGTCCGAAATGATCCAGTGCAGCTGCGCCGTGGGCAGATTCGGAGCAAACGGCTCGGCGGTGAGGTTTATCCGGGCAAGCAGAGCCTTTGCCTCGCTCACCGACGCGCACCGGGCCATGATCCACGGTATCAGCTCCCACTGGGCAAGGTTGTCCTTCCCCTCACGGCACTCGCGGTAATGCGCGTTGCCGACGAAATTCAGCCCGGCAATGCACAGCCCCTTTTCGTTCACCGCGTCGTAATACAGCGGATAGTTATCCGCGACATGCGCCATGCCGATGAAGGCAAAATGCCGCTCCGTTACGCCCATGTGGCGAAATTCAAGCCTGAAATTTCTCGGCGTGACGGTGACCGTTTCGCCGTAGGAAAATTCGTAGTCGAGCGTGCGGCCGAAATAAAGATCTTCTGTTTTATAAGTTGCTGCTGTACACATATTTTTCACCTCATTCTACATCCATGCTCGATCAGCTGCTCGGATGAGTTCCTCCGGTCTATTATATTTCACCTTAGCGTAAATGTCCATCGTAATCTTGCCGCTACGATCTCCGGCTAAATACCGTACCGCGCTGACTCGGAGCAGAAAATTCAATAACCGAAAAAATTATCCCACAGGTACTGCGCAGACTCAGCACCTGTGGGATAAGATGGATCTGATCTGAGGGGCTTAGAATGACGGAAGAAGAAAAACTGGACGCAGGACTTCCTTACGATTTCTGTGAGTCGGGCTGTAAGCTACGGAAAAACCGCACGGTTTATTCCGTTGTTTCCGGTCGGACGACAAAGGACTTTGGCGCATTCATGTTACGCGAAACACTATGGTTTCCTCCGCAATTTCCGGTCGGGCTACCAGAGATATATGTATCCGCAGCAGCCTCAATTCGCCAACGAAAAATAGGTGCCGCCGAGGGCGAGGAGCTCTTCGTGATTGCCCTGCTCGGCGATGCGGCCGTGCTCGATGACGGCGATGCTGTCGGCATTGCGAATGGTTGACAGGCGGTGGGCGATGACGATGCTCGTGCGGCCGACGCACAGCCGGTCGAGCGAGGCCTGAATGCGGCGCTCGGTGACGGTGTCCAGTGCGCTGGTCGCCTCATCGAGGATAAGCACGGGCGGATTTTTCAAAAACACGCGTGCAATGGATATGCGCTGCTTCTGGCCGCCGGAGAGCATCACGAAGCGCTAGAAGATGTAGCTGTCGTAGCCGTCGGGCATCTGCATGATCTCGTCGTGCAGCTCGGCAAGGCGCGCGGCCTCGACGATCTCCTCGTCGGTCGCGTCCGGGCGGCCGTAGCGGATGTTCTCGCGCACTGTCCCGGCAAACATGTAAACATCCTGCTGGATGATGCCGATGTTGCGCCGCAGCGAGGCCTGAGTTATGCCGCGCACGTCCGTTCCGTCAACGGTGACGCTGCCGTCGGACACGTCGTAAAACCGCATGATCAGCTGGCTGATCGTGGTCTTGCCGCCGCCGGACGGGCCTATGAGCGCGAGCGTTTTGCCTGCCTCGGCGCGCAGCGAAACGTGGTGCAGCACCTCGGCGCTGTCGTAGGTGAAGCTAACGTCGTTGAGCGCGATATCGCCGCGGATGCGGCCGATATCGACTGCGTCCGGGGCATCGACGATCTCGGGCTCGGTGCGCATGATCTCAAGAAAGCGCTCGAAGCCGGCAGCACCCTGCATGTAGATCTCGGCAAACTGCGCGAGCTTGCGCACGGGGTTGATGAAGGTCGAAACGTAAAGCGTGAAGGTTATGAGGTCTATGTAGCTGAAGCGGCCGTTCATGATAAGCACGCCGCCGACGGCAATGACCACGACGGGCATGATGCCGGTCGTGAACTCCATGCCGCTCATGAACGCACCCATGGTTTTGTAGTATTCCTTTTTCGCGCCGCGGTACATGTCGTTTGCCGCGTCGAATTTCTGCTTTTCAAGCGCCTCGTTGGCAAATGCCTTGGCCGTGCGCACGCCGGAAACGCCGTTTTCAAGCGCGGAGTAGATGACGCCCATCTTGCGCTTGACCTCCATGTTCGCATCCTTCATCTTCACGCGGCACTTGAGCGTGAACCACAGGCACAGCGGCAGCAGCACCGCAAGAACGAGCGTCAGCTGCCAGTTTATCGTGAACATGATGAGCATTGAGCCGACGATCGTCAGCGCGCAGATGATGATGTTTTCCGGGCCGTGGTGGGCAAGCTCGGTGATCTCGAACAGATCGCCCGTGAGCCGGCTCACAAGCGTGCCGGTGCGGTTTTTGTCATAAAAGCCGAATGACAGCGCCTGCATGTGGCTGTACAGATCCTCGCGCATGCGCGATTCAATGTTGACGCCCATGCGGTGGCCGAGCACGGTGATGACATAGTACAGCGCCGCCTTGAGCACATACGCCGCCGCAAGTATCGCCATAACGATGAAAAACGTCTTGTACATGCTCTGCGGCAGATAGGTCTGCATGCTGTTTTTCGACACATACGGAAATGCAAGGTCTATCGCCGCGACCAGCACCGCGCATATCGTGTCGATTATAAACAGCTTTTTCTCACGCACTATGTATGCGACGAATATTTCAAACGGTTTTTTATTCTTAAAATCCATTTTCAGCTGCGAATTAACGCTTCTCCTATACATTTATTGCGCGAACCCGGTATCGGAACAATGGTAGAAACCATGCTGTTTCGCTTTTTTAGAGGCGAACCGACTCCGTTTTTTGTTTTTATTGCGCTTGCCCGGTTCGGAACAATGGTGGAAACCGCGTGTGCCTCGCATCCCGGGAGTCTGGGCTATATTGGTGCAAAATCTATGCCTGCACCCATAGGGGCGAGCATTGCTCGCCCGTTTTTAATAATGTTTTTGCCTGACGGGAAAAGATTTAATAACACCTCATCTGCCGCAAGCGGCATCTTCCCCTCAAGCTCCGCAAGGGGAAGACATTTAGAGGCGTTTTTTTAGAGGCGCTTTAGCGTTGTACCGATACATTTATTGCGTCAGCCCGACCGGGAGTTGCCGACTAAACCATAACATGCGGATCGGATGAATCCGTTCCCTACGAGCGGCTGTTGGCCGCAGCGGAGAGCTAATAGCTGATAGTTAATAGTTTTTTAATTCAACCCCTCGGCAGCAAGCTGCCTGCTCCCCTTGACAGTGGAGCCAATCAGGTGCGGTGCAAAATTCAACTCCGCACTAATGTGTGGCGGGAGTTTTACGGTTTGGTCGGTATCTTCGACACCGGGATACCGGAGATGACCGTATCCGTAGGTGCGTCAAATCGCCTCTAAAAGAATGTGGCGACGGGCTGCTCGGGGACTTCACAGGGCGAGTCCTCGATGAAGGTGAGCACGGGGCCTTTTTTGCCGTAGGCGCGGCTGAACTTGAAGTTGACGCGCGCGGTGAGCACATGCCAGGAATCGCCGACGATGCTGTCGGAATCCTCCCACTGGCAGATAAGGCCCGCAAATTGGATATCTTCGGCGCAGCAGGTCATAACGTGGCGGCCGACTATGAAGTTTCCGGCCGGAACCTTTTTGCGCTTTAAATAGCGGCATTTGAAGCGAACGACCTTGTTTTCGTACTTTTTCGGCTCCTCGGACATATCGCGATACCACACGGCATAGTCGTCGTCGCCGATCTCGACGACAGGCGCATCAAGGTCAAACGGCAGGGGATCTTCGATCTCGTCGTACTTGACGGTGCCGTCGGCGTACTCATAGGCGATATCGCTGCGGCGCGAGGCGGCGCGCACGAGCTTGTGCAGCTCCATCTTGTCGATGGAGTCGTCATAGCGGTTGAAAACCGTCAGCTCCGCGCTTTTGAGCTTATCGTAAACGAGGTTGCGCATGTTGGCGTTGTAGCTGAGAATGCTGCGCGCATCGGCGAAGAAAAACTCCTGATACACCATCCACATCTCGGGCAGCGCCTGATACAGATCGTCGAGCATCCACATACCGTTGTACTCGATGACGCATCTCTCGCAGTCGTGCTCGTCGAGCCACTTGCGCAGATTGGCGCGCGTAAGCTCGGCCTGCTCCTCGACATTTACCATGAAAACGTTCGGCGCGGAGAATTTATCGGGCGCGTACTCCTCCTCGCCCTCCTCGCAGACGATCAGCAGCGTTCTCTCGCCGCTGTTGAAGCGCTTGTCCTCAAGCGTTTCCTGAATGAACTTGGTTTTTCCGCTCTCGAGAAAGCCCGTGAACAGAAAAACGGGAACTTCTTTAACCTTACTCAATACCGAACAACTCCTTGATACCCTGCTCGTTTATCTTCGAGCCGATGACGCACACACGGCCGGTGACGGCAGCGCCGCCGCGGCGGATGTCCGCCTCACCGGGAACGTAGTCGAAATAGATCCACTGTCCGTCGGTCGAATCTACAAAGCCCTTGGCACGCAGGATCGTGCCGTAGCTTGCATCCTCGTCGAACTCGCCCAGCGCCTTTCTGACCTCCTCCTCGGTGAACTTCTTCGGAGTCTCCACACCCCAGGAGGTGAACACCTCGTCTGCGTCGTGGTGATGATGGTCATGTCCGCAGCCGCAGGAGCAGCTTTCGCCGTGCTCGTGCTCGTGCTCGTGGTCATGGTCGTGATCGTGGTCATGGTCGTGATCGTGGTGATGCTCGTTGTGGTCGTGGTGCTCCATCTCCTGCATGGTGGTGGACAGCGAGTCGATACGCTCCATAACGTCAACTATCTGCTTGCCGTCAAGCTCCGACCACGGAGTGGTGATGACAGTAGCATTGGGGTTGAGCTGGCTGAGCATAGCGGTCGCGGTGACGACCTTGCCGTCGGCGGCGGAGTCGGTGCGGCTGAGGACTATAACGTCGGCATTGTGCACCTGATCGTTGAAAAATTCGCCGAAGTTGCGGATGTACATGCGGCAGCGGCCTGCGTCAACAACGGTGACCTTTGCACCGATCTCGCAGCCGGGGACGCTCGCAACGGCCTTTGCAACGTCGGAGAGCTTGCCTACGCCCGAGGGCTCGATGAGGATGCGGTCGGGGTGATATTTATCAATGACCTTCTGCAGCGCGGCGGTGAAGTCGCCGACGAGGGTGCAGCAGATGCAGCCGGAGTTCATCTCGGTTATCTCAACGCCGGCATCACGCAGGAAGCCGCCGTCAACGGCTATCTCGCCGAACTCGTTCTCAATCAGAACGAGCTTCTCGCCCTTGTAGCCCTCCGCGATGAGCTTGCGGATGAGCGTGGTTTTTCCTGCTCCGAGAAATCCGGAGAAAATGTCTATTTTAGTCAAGGTTATTACCTCCTACATTAATATTCTTGTCTGAAACTTTATTATAACACAGCTTTGCAAATTTGCAAACGTATAAAACAACATCGATTGCCGCTTGCGCCGGCAGTAAAATATATCTATAATATATGGTATAAACGGAAGCTGTGGGGAATAGATAATGATGAAACTGCGCATAACGGCACTCACCCTATGCCTGAGCCTTGTGCTGGGCATGGCGCTCCCCTGCGCCCTCGCCGAGGATGACGGCGCGCCGAAGCTAAAAAGCACTCAGTGCGCGCTGCTCGGCGACATGGGCAGCGGCAGGATACTTTTCAATATCGACGCATACTCGCGCCACGAGCCGGCAAGCCTTACGAAGATAATGACTCTGCTGCTGGCCGTCGAAGCGATCGAGGCCGGAACGGCTTCGACCGACGACATGGTTACGGCCTCGGCAGCGTGCAAAACCGGCCTTGAGCATGACAGCTCGACCGCGTATATCGACCGCGGCGAAACGATGAGCCTGCGCGACCTTCTCTACTGCGCGGCGCTTGCCTCGGCAAACGAGGCGTGCAACATTATCGCCGAGCACGTCGCAGGCTCGATAAGCGCCTTTGTAGAGCGCATGAACACGCGCGCAGCGGAGCTCGGCTGCTCCGGCACGCATTTTGCAAACACCCACGGCATGCCGGACGATAACCATTACACCACCGCGAGAGATATTTTTCTCATCGCCTGCGAGGGCATGCGCCATCAGCTTTTCGCGCAGCTTGTCGGCTGCCGCGAATACACGACGAGCGCGACCAACGACTCGCCGGCGCGCGTTCTGGAAAGCTCGAACGCACTCATAACGCCCGACTCGCCGTATTCGGACAAGTACGTTTACCCCGGCGCAGTAGGCGTCAAAACCGGCTACACCGAAAAGGCCGGCTATTGCCTTGTCAGCGCCGTGCAGCGCGACGGCGTGAACGTCATTGCCGTCGTCCTCGGCGCGGACGGCGACACGGCAAACAAGGAGTTTGACAGCTTTGCCGACACGGTGACGTTGCTCGACTGGTGCTTTGAAAACTATTCTTACCGCAGCATCGTTGAGCGCGGCTACCCTGCCGCGGTGCAGCCGATTGAAAAGGACGGTCGGCGCGGCGAGATAACGCTCGTGTGTTCGCAGGAGATAAACGCGCTTGCGGAAAAGGCGCTGGACGCAGCAAAGCTCAAAAGCGAGGTCACGCTCTATGCGGAGACGCTGACTGATGTTCCGGCAGAGGGCACGGAGCTTGGCGCGGTCACGTTTTCAGACCCCAACGACGGCACTATCTACGGAACCGTGACGCTCGTTTCTCATGGTGAGGCACAGTTTGAAGAGCCGGAGCCGCAGACCGTTCGGCCGCAGGAGCTGAGCCGTGAGCAAAAGCTCGCAACGGTCATCGTCTGCTCGATCGCGGTGTTTCTGCTGCTGGTGTTTATCCTGCTCCTCGTCCGCCGAGGCCGCAGGATGCGAGGAAAGCGGCGCTGAATTTAATGCCGCACTCGCAGGGATCGATGCATAGCTTTTGCACTAATATAGAACATTCCCCCGGGATGCGAAACGCCACGGTTTCCACCATTGTTCCGAACCGGGCACTAACATAAACGTATAGGAGAAGCGCTAAAGCGCTACTAAAAAAATGAGTTTTTTGTCTGTGGCAGTGAGAATACTGCTGGCGGTCGTAGTGGGCGGCCTGCTCGGGCTTGAGCGCGAGCGGCGCAGCTCACCGGCCGGATTCAGAACATATATGCTCGTGGCCATCGGCTCGTCGATGACCATAATGCTCAGCCAGTATATCGACCTGATGCTGTCAACGCAATGGGCAGCGGCCGCGCAGTCCGTCGGCGCAACGCACGACGTTTCGCGCTTCGGCGCGCAGGTCATAAACGGCGTTGGCTTCCTCGGTGCAGGCTCGATCATCCTGACCGGGCGCAAGCGCGTCAAGGGTCTGACCACGGCTGCCGGACTGTGGGCGTCGGCGTGCCTCGGCCTCGCGATCGGCGCAGGCTACTACGATTGCGTAGCCGTGTCGGTCGCGCTGATCCTCGTGTGCATGTATGCGTTCCCGGCGCTGGAAAACCGGCTGATACAGCGCTCGCGGTACATGAACATCCTCGCCGAGCTTGACGGCATGGAGTGCCTCGGCGGCATACTGAGCACGCTGCGCGAGCAGGGCGTCACAGTGTTCGACATCGACCTGAGCAAGCAGCCGGAGGACAGGCGCGCGCAGCTCGGCGTGCACCTGAGCGTGTATCTGCCAAAGGGTCTGAACCATACCGAGCTTCTCGCGCAGCTTGCGGCGCTCGGCGGCACGGTTTCGATCGAAGAAAGCCAGTAAGGAGGTGCAACCATGCTTTCATGCTTTGATTTTATAAGGGAATCCACAACGCTGGCCATGGCGCTGCGCCTGCTGCTTGCGTTCATATGCGGCGCGGTCATCGGAGCCGAGCGCGAAATAAAGCGCCGCCCGGCCGGCTTCCGCACGCACATCCTCATCTGCATCGGCGCGGCGATCACCACACTTACCAGCCAATTCCTCTATCTTAATCTGCATTACTACACGGATATGGCCCGTCTGGGCGCGCAGGTGGTGGCAGGTATCGGCTTCATCGGCGCCGGCACGATCATCGTCACCGGCCGCCGCCAGGTCAAGGGTCTTACCACCGCCGCCGGACTGTGGGCCTCGGCCATCGTCGGCCTTGCCTGCGGCGCAGGCTTCGTCGAGTGCGCGATCTTCGCGACCGCGGTCATACTCTTTGCCGAGATAGTGCTCATAAAGTTCGAGTTCAAGTTCGCCAAAAGCAGCAGGCTATGCACACTGTATATCGAATACACAAAGCCCGACACCATCCAGACCGTGCTCGAGATGATGAGCGAGCGCTCGCTCAAGGTCTCGAACCTTGAGGTCAGCCGCACCCAGGGCGAGGACGAGGAGCACCGCTACTACGCGCTGCTGTCGGTTCAGACAACGCCGAAGCTCGGCGGCACCGAGCTTGTCCCGGCCATCACCGCCCTCCCCAACGTCTTCGCCGTCGAAGAAATGTAATTTTAGAGGCGAATTACCGCAGTTACTGATACGCATATTGCCGGTGCCCGGTGTCGAGGTTGCGGAGGAAACCGGGAAACTGCCGCCATACGTTAGTACGGTGCTGAGTTTTGCGGTCGCCCGGTATCGAGACATTGGTAAAAACCGTAGCTGCTACGCAACCCGGTAGTGCGAGAGTTTTGCTCCGCACCTTGTAGGGAACGGATTTATCCGTTCCCTACGAGCGACCGTTGGCCGCAGCGGAGAGCTAATAGCTGATAGCGAATAGTTTTTTTCAACCCCTCGGCAGCAAAGCTGCCTGCTCCCCTTGACAGGTGAGCCAATGTGGTGCGGCGGAAAACTCAGCACCGCACTTGTGTAGCGCGAGAGTTTTTCGGTTTCGTCGGTAGCCTCGACACCGGGCTACCAGAGATATATGTATCCGTGACTGCGTCAAAGCGCTACTAAAAAAGGAGAAGAATGGTGGACTATACAGAACTGATATCGAAAATGACGGACGAGGAGAAGGCCTCGCTGTGCTCGGGCGCAGACTTCTGGCACACGAAGGGAGTTGCGCGCCTCGGCATTCCTCAGATGATGCTGACCGACGGGCCGCACGGTCTGCGCAAGCAGATCGGCAAGAACGATCACCTCGGCCTGAACGCGGCGTACCCGGCGACATGCTTCCCGACTGCGTCCGCGGCGGCAAACAGCTGGGACGAGGCCATGATCGAGCAGATGGGCCGCCGTCTCGGCGCGGAAACGCGCACGCAGCGCGTCGGCGTGATCCTCGGCCCGGGCGTCAACATCAAGCGCAGTCCGCTGTGCGGCCGCAATTTTGAATACTACTCCGAGGATCCGCTGCTGGCCGGAAAATGTGCCGCAGCGCTCATACGCGGCGTGCAGTCAAACGGCATCGCCGCTTGTGTCAAGCACTTTGCCGCAAACTCGCAGGAGACGCTGCGCATGACCAGCGACTCGGTCATGGACGAGCGCACCCTGCGTGAAATTTACCTGCCGGCGTTCGAGATCGCGGTCAAGGAAGGGCGCGTTAAGTGCCTCATGACCTCGTACAACATGCTAAACGGCCAGTACACCAACGAAAACGAGCACCTTTTGCAGGATATCCTCACACGCGAGTGGGGCTACGACGGCCTCATCGTCACCGACTGGGGCGGCGATAACGACAGAGTTCGCGGCCTGATCGCCGGCAACAGCCTTGAAATGCCCGGCACCGGCGGTGAGACCGACCGGCAGATACTTGAGGCCGTGCAGAGCGGCACAGTTAAGCGCGAGCTTCTTGACGAGCGCGTTGCGCGCTTGCTGCGTCTTGTTTCCGATGCCGAGGAGGCATTCGGGAACGCGCCCGGCTGCGACATGGCCGAGCATCATGAATTTGCCGCGCGCTTTGCCGAGGAGTGTGCGGTGCTGCTGAAAAACGAGGACGGCATTCTGCCGCTCAGGCCCGGCGCGCGCATCGCCGTTATCGGCGATTTTGCGAAAACGCCGCGCTATCAGGGCGCTGGCAGCTCGCACATCGAGCCGACCAAGCTCGAATGCGGCCTTGACGCGCTGCGCGCAGAGGGCGTGAACGTCATAGGCTTTGCGCCCGGCTTCAGGCGAAGCGGCGGCGAGAGCCGCAGGCTGCGCGAGCAGGCCTGTAAGCTTGCCGAGAGTGCGGACACCGTACTCATGTGGCTGGGACTTGACGAGGGCAGCGAGGCCGAGGGCGTTGACAGGCAGCATATGCGCATCGCCGAAAACCAGATACGGCTCCTGCGCGAGGTGAGCGAGGCTAACCCCAACATCGTAGTCATTCTGTCCTGCGGAAGCCCGGTGGAAACGGATTGGGATAAACACGTCAAGGCGCTGCTGCACGGGTATCTGGGCGGTCAGGCCGGAGCGAAGGCTGTAGCACGCCTTGTTTCCGGCAAGTCGTGCCCCTCCGGCAAGCTTGCCGAGACCATGCCGCTCAGGCTGTCCGACACGCCGTGCTTTATACGCTATCCCGGAGCTGAGCGCACGAGCGAATACCGCGAGGGCATTTTCGTCGGCTATCGCTATTACGACACGGCGAATAAGGCGGTCAAGTATCCGTTCGGCTTTGGTCTGAGCTACACGAGCTTTGAGTACACCGGCCTTGAGCTTGCTCCCGACGGCGTGAGCTTCACGATAAAAAACGCAGGCAGCGTGCCGGGCGCGGAGATAGCGCAGGTCTATGTTGCCGCGCCGAAGAGCGGCGTGTTCTGCCCCGAAAAGGAGCTGCGCGGCTTTGCGCGCGTCGAGCTATCGCCCGGCGAGACAAAGCGCGTTTTCGTCCGGCTGCCCGAGCGCGCGTATCAGTATTGGAACGTTTCCGAAAACCGCTGGGCGACTGCCGGCGGACGATACGAGATCCTCATCGGCGCTTCGTCGCGCGATATCCGCCTGCGCGGCAGTGTCGAAAAGCCGGGCGACGGTGCGACCGACCCTTACGCCGGCCCCGTTTTCGCGCCGTACCGCCATGCGGCGGTGCAGTCGGTGCCGGATGAGAGCTTTGCCGCGCTGCTCGGCCGCGAGATACCGCCGCATCTGTGGAACAGGGATGAGCCGCTGGAGTTTAATTCCGCGCTCGTGCAGGGCGCTTTCCGACCCGGCATCGGAAGACTGCTTTATCGCGCACTGCGCCTTGTCTACGGCTTCTTCCGCATGACCGGGAACACAGAGGGCGCAAACAACACGGAGTTTGCCTTGAACCTGCCGTATCGCGGCCTTGCACGCTTCACGGGCGCCGTCACCGAGGTTCAGGTCAAGGCGCTGCTGCGCGCGGCAAACCGCGAGAAAGGCGGCCTGCACGGCCTCGTTTGCGCATTTATGCGCAAAAAGTAGGCTTGCAGTTTTTTCTTTTTGACATATCGTACACTTTGTGCTAAAATATTTTACACTGTATGATGGAATACGGTTTACAAAATGTAGCTTAATGTGGTATAGTTACTGCATCTGAACAACAAAGATTAATATGGGAGGAAAACAACATGTGCATTAAGGCAATCGCCAACTTTGACTACGAGGCTGCGAAGGATAACCTCGTTGAGACCGTTAAGTACCTCGACGCAGGCAAGATCCTCGGCGTTGCAGGCAAGCTTCTTGAGATCAATCCCAAGGACGTAGCCCAGAAGATCAAGGACAAGGTCACCGATGAAGACACTCGTCTGTTCGTCCAGAGCAAGGTTCGCCTCGTCGGCGATATCCTGAGCTGGCCCATCAGCATGATCTCCAGCTTCACCTGATATAACGAAACGTAAAGCTCCAAGGCAAAATGCCTTGGAGCTTTTTAGTTGCGATTTGCCACACCTACGAATACGCATATTGCGGTAGCCCGGTATCGAATATGCTGAGGAAACCGTGCGGCTTTGTCGCAGCTGAGAGCTGAGAGCAGAGAGCCATTGTAGTGCGGCAAAAAACTCAGCAGCGCACTCATGTTACGCGAGGCAACTACGGTTTTGTCGGCAGTCTCGAACCGGGACACCAGAGATAAATGTATTGGTAGCTGCGTCAATGCGCCACTAAAAATGCGCCTCTAAAAATTCGTGGAGGGCGGAGAGGTAGGCGGGGCGGTCGAGCATATAGCTCAGGCCGTGGCCGGCGTTGTGGACGATGAGCAGCTTCTTGTGCTCGGCGGCGCTGGCCTCGAAATTTTCACGGCTCATGCGGCAGGGCACGAAGCGATCGTCATCGCCGTGAATGAACAAAACGGGTATGTGGCTGCGGCTGAGCGCATCCGGCGCAGAGGCTGAGTCAAGATCAAAGCCGCAGAAGAGCCTTGCACCGAGCTTCGCGACTGCGTAAACCGGCGCTGCCGGAACGTGATGATCGCGCAGAACGGAGCAGATTATAGCCTTCGGCGAGGTGTAGCCGCAGTCGGCGACAATGCCGGACACCGACTTCGGCAGCGGCAGCGCCGAGGCCATGAGCACGGTCGAAGCGCCCATCGAGATGCCGTATAGATATATCTTAACATCATTTCCGAAGCGTTCGGCGGCGTAGCTTGCCCACGAAAGGCAGTCAAAGCGCTCGTTCACGCCGAAGGTAAGGTACTTGCCCTCGCTTTCGCCGTGGGCGCGCTGATCGACCAGCAGCACGTTGAAGCCACCGTCGATGCCCTCGCGCAGACCGCCGCAGAAGTCGCGCTCGGCCGAGCTTTTGTAGCCGTGGAACATGATCTGCACCGGCGCTTTGCGCTCGGACGCGGCATAGAACTTCGCGTGCAGGCGCAGCCCGTCAAAGGACGTGATGAACACATCCTCGTACGGTATGCTCAGCGTGTCGCGGATCATTTTTTCCGACTGCGCGCGAAAAACGTTATATTGCTCCGTATCGGGCATTGAGAAAACGTCCTCGTCGCAGCGCGGCGGAACATAGCATCCGACACGCACCGCGGCATAAGCCGCCGCAAGCGTCAAAACGCCTGCGGCGGCCGGGATAATCAGCCATTTCATCACGCGATAAGCCCCAGAACATGCTGCATTGCAAGGGCAACGCAGCTTATGCCGAGCCAGCAGCAGAAGCCGAGAAGCAGCGGCTTACCGCCGGTTTTGACGAGCTTGACTGGGTTGGTGTTAAGCCCCACCGCAGCCATGGCGAGCACGATCATGAACTTGCTCAGCTCCTTGAGCGGCGAGAACATGCTTGCGTCAACGCCCAGCGACTGCGCGACGGTCGTGATGACCGAGGCAAGCACAAAATAGAGGATGAACATCGGAAAAACGCTCTTGAGGCTGACTTTCTTGCCGGCTTCACCGGCCGACTTTTTCGAGCGTACGAGCGCGAGAACGAGCGTTATGGGTATTATCGCAAGCGTGCGCGTGAGCTTAACGGTGACGGCCTTATCAAGCGTCTGCGAGCCGAGCCCCCACATGCTGTCCCATGTGGATGCGGCGGCCGTGACGGACGAGGTGTCGTTCACCGCGGTTCCGGCGAAAATGCCGAAGGCCTCGCCGGAGGTCGTTGAAAAGCCGAGAAGCGTGCCCATGAGCGGAAAAACGAGAGCTGCGATGACGTTGTAGAAGAATATTACCGATATCGCCTGCGCGACCTCCTCATCGCTTGCATCGATGACGGGGGCGGTGGCAGCAATTGCGGAGCCGCCGCAGATGGACGAGCCGACGCCGACAAGGGTGGATATCTTCGAGGGTATCTTCAGCGCCTTGCAGAGGATGAACGCAACCAGCAGCGAGGTCGTTATCGTGCTGAGGATTATAGGCAGCGACTGCACGCCGGTCTGTCCGATGACGGTCAGGTTCATGCCGAAGCCCAGCAGAATGACCGCCCACTGGAGGATCTTTTTCGAGGTGAATTTGATGCCGGCGTCAAACGGCGCGCGGTTTTTGAGAAACATGCCGACGATCATGCCGAGCAGGATGGATATAACGGGGCCGCCGACGACGGCAAACTTGCGGCCGAGCAGCCATGCCGGAACTGCAATAGCAAGGCACAGCAGCAGTCCCTTGATCTTTTCTTTCATTGCGGGAAACTTCTTTCTAAGCGAATTTGATTACTAAAAATACGACTGCCGCGATCTGGACTATGGCCAGAAGCGGAAAGCCGATGGCAAAGGTCTTGTGCAGCGTTTTGTGGCGGAAGCCGTACATGCCGAGAGTACCGCCGAGCGCTCCACCGAGAACGGCGAAGGCAAACAGCGTTTTTTCGGGAATGCGGCGCTTTTGCAGCTTTGCAAACAGCTTATCAAGCCCCATCAGGGCGTACAAAACGACGTTTATCGCTGCCAGATAATAGGTAAGGTACTGCATCAGAGCTTAAACAGGTTAAGTCCGACGTCGGGATCTGCGTATCTGTCGATCTCGCCGTCGATGACGTTGACGACCATTTCGCAGGTCGCCGATACCATGGCACGGTTGAGATGACCGCCGAAGACCTCGCCCTTGTCGTTGCCGGCAGACATGTGGATGTGCGTGTAAAACTGTCCGTCCATTGTGTTTATGGTACCGGTCAGGGATACTATCTCGAACGCGCCCTTGAACTCGTTCGAGTAGTATTTTTTCTCGGCCGTGTTGAAAACGCCGACGGTGAAATCGTTCGTTGCGCCCAGCGCCGAGACGGAGGCAAGCTTAATGCTCTCGCTTTCGGCAAGCTCGCATATCTTATCGAGTATCTCCTCGCCGCGGTCGATGCGTGCGACTATCGTGTTTCCGAATCTTTTGTACTTCATGCGGTTCACTTTCCTTTCTTCTTGCTGCCGGGCTTTGCGTTTTTCTTGGGCTTGGGCTTTGCCCAGCCCTTGGCATAGCCGGCTTTTTTCGTTATCTGCTGCTTTTCGGGCGCTTTGGGCTTCTCGGGAGCCTTTTGGCGCGGCGGACGGTCGGGACGCACAAGGCACTCCGGCCCGTAGCCTATGAGATCCTCGCGCCCGGCTTCCTTGAGCGCCTCGATGACGAGCTTACGCTTATCCGGCCGCTTCCACTGCAAAAGCGCGCGCTGCATCGCCTTCTCGTGGAAGGTTTTTGCGACGTAGACCGATTTCATCGTCATCGGGTCGATGCCCGTGTAATACATGCAGGTCGAAACCGTGCCGGGGGTGGGATAGAAATCCTGCACCTGCTCGGGCTGACGGCCTTTTTTGTTGAGGTATTCGGCAAGCGCGACCGCGTCGGCGAGCGTGCTGCCCGGATGCGAGGACATCAGATACGGCACGACGTACTGCTCCTTTGAAAAGCGGTTGTTCATCTTTTTGTACTTGTCCATGAACTTTTCGTACACGTCGATGTGCGGCTTGCCCATGTAGTCGAGAACGCCGTCGATGCAATGCTCGGGCGCGACCTTGAGCTGGCCGGAGATGTGGTATTTGACAAGCTCGGCGAAGAAATCGTCGTTTTTATCCTCAAGCATGTAGTCGTATCTTATGCCGCTGCGCACAAAGACCTTTTTCACGCCCGGTATCTGCCGCAGCTTGCGCAGCAGCGCCAGATAGTCGGAGTGATCCGCGTCGAGGTTCGGGCAGGGCGTGGGCGCAAGGCAGCGCCTGTCGGCGCACATGCCGCACTTGGCCTGCTTTTTGCAGGAATGATGCCTGAAATTGGCCGAGGGGCCGCCGACGTCGTTGATGTAGCCCTTGAAATCGGGGAATTTCGTGAGCGCCGTGACCTCGCGGATGATGCTTTCATGGCTGCGGCTCGTGACCATTCTGCCCTGGTGGAACGCAAGCGCGCAGAAGTTGCAGCCGCCGAAGCAGCCGCGGTTGTGTATGACCGAGAACTTGACCTCCTCGATGGCCGGAACGCCGCCGAGCGGCTCGTACATCGGGTGATACTGCTTGGTGTACGGAAGCTCGGCCACGCGGTCAAGCTCCTTTGTCTCCAGCGGCATCGCCGGGGGATTTACGATGAGATATCTGCCGTCGTGCTCCTGTATCAGCGCCCTGCCGCGCACGGGGTCGTGCTCGGCGTATTCTATGCGCGTTGCGTCCGCGTAAAAGCGCTTGCTGTCGCAAACGTCGGCAAACGAGGGCAGCGTCACCGAGTCAAACGTGCATTCGGCTGCATCGTGAGCCAAAAACGCAGTGCCGCGGATATCGCGCATCTCGGAAACGGGGATCTTCTTTTTAAGCCGCCTTGCTATCTCACGCTCGGCGTACTCTGCCATGCCGTAAACGAGCATGTCCGCGCCCGAATCGACGAGGATCGAGCGGCGCACCTTGTCGTCCCAATAGTCATAGTGCGCAAAGCGCCGCAGCGAGGCCTCAAGGCCGCCGATGATTATCGGCACATCCGCGCCGAAGGCCTCGCGCGCGCGGTTTGAATAGACTATCGTGGCTCTGTCCGGGCGCAGTCCGGCCTTTTTGCCGGGCGAGTAAAAGTCCTCGCTGCGGCGCTTTTTGGCCGCCGTATAGTGCGCGACCATGGAGTCGAGGTTTCCGGCTCCGATCAAAACGCCAAGACGAGGTCTGCCGAAGGCCGCAAAGTCCTCCGCCGAGTGCCAGTCCGGCTGCGCGAGCACCGCAACGCGGAAGCCGTCGGCCTCCAAAACGCGGCTTATCACCGCCGGGCCGAAGCTCGGATGATCGACATACGCATCGCCCGTTACGAGCAGAAAATCGTACCACCACCAGCCGCGCTCATGCATTTCATCCTGCGAAACAGGCAAAAAATCCTGATCTTCAATCATATCAGCTCTCCCCAATACCAGCCCGACGTGCCCTTGTGCTTGACAAGATAGCCGCGCGAGGTCTCTTCGACAACGCTGACCTCGTCGCCGGCTTCAAGCGAAAGCACGAGGTCGGTCGAATCGTTGCATTTGCAAAACTCCTCGTCGGAGTAAAGATATTTCGTGAGTATCTCCATCTCATAGCCCGTGCGGACATGGCGCACGAGGGAAAACTCCTCGCCGCGGCGCAGCACCTGCACGTCATTGTCACCCCAGCGGATGTAATAGCTCTTTCCGCCGCCGCACTGCGCGCTCTTCACCCTGCGCACGGGGAATGGGTCATACGCTTCAAAGGAAAAATTCTCGCTGCCCTCATATGGGATGATAAGTGCGTTCAGCTGCCCGTCGTCCTTGAGCGAGCAGCCGCCGTCGATGGAGATGACGTGGTGCTCGCGGTCGATTATCGGGTTTGCGCAGACATGGTCGGCAAGATACAGCATCACCGGCCAGTGTCCGACGATGACCCACTTATCGAAAGTGTAGCCGTAATCCATGAATGCGTCAAACTTCATGCAGTCGCCGCCGAGCTGCCGCTCGATGGGGATATCGGGCTTTATGCCGCCGTGAGCAAAAATATAGTGCGGTGTTTCGATGACGTGCGGCATGGCATGCAGGAAGTCCCACTCGGGCTTGAATCTTTCGGTAATCTCCGGGATAAGGCGCTCAAAGTCCATATCCTCGCGTATCTCAACGCCCATTTCCGTGAGTATATCCCACATAAGGCCGCTCTTTTTAAACAGCATGTAGCTCACGATGCGCGAGCTCCAGTATTGCCGCTCGGCGTCGAGCACATCGGCCCATGTGTCGCAGTTTCCGCAGACAACACGGCAGTTGCCGCGCTCGGCAAGCTTCATTATAAAGCGCAGCGTTTCAAGGCTTTTTTCGCCTTTTTCGAGAAAGTCGCCGTCAATGATGAGCTCGTCTGCGTCCGAAAAGCTTATTTTCTCAAGAAGCCCTCTGAAATAGGGCATGTTTGCGTGTATATCCGAAACGGCGATGATACGCCGATCGCGCGTGTCAAGCTTCTGCACACGCGCATTAATGTTCCACATTGACATTGCTTATTCAAATCTCTTTTCCATGAGGTAAAGCGGAGCGCCGGCACCGGGCTCGCTGCTGAGTATCTCAAAGCCGAGATCCTCGTAAAATTTTATCGCCGAGGCGTTTTCCGACGAAACGTGCAGCCGCGCCTTTTGTCTGCCGAGCATCTCGTAGTTTGTTATCGCGCGGCCGACAAGCTGCGTGCCGAGTCCGACTCCGCGCAGAGGCTCTTTTATGTACACAAGGCTTATCCAGCCCACGCCCGCGCCTTTTGAGCGCTCCGTGTCCGTTTCGACGATGCCCGCAAGCTCGCCGTCGGAGCGGTAGGCCTTGAGTATCGCCTTGTTATCCGCGGCAAAATGCCTGCGCGCCGAGGCAAGATAGGTTTCCGGATAAAAGCCCTTGAGATCGCCGTGCGCGGCCTTCCACGAGGCCGCATAGAACTCCTTGTATGTTTCGCCCTCGCGGTTCGGGTCGAGCGGCTCGTAATACAGATTGTTCGGATCTGCGCCGCGCGTTTCCTTTTTCCACCAGCTCTGCCGGGCGAAGGTCGAAAGCTCGGGCGGCAGGTGGGAGTTATCGTTGTAATACTCAACGGAAAAGACTCCGTTATCGAATATGAGCTTGCTCACGGCGGTGTTGTCGCCGTGCGGAAGCGAGGGGATATCGCGGCTTGCGACGCCGAGAATGTGCGCAAGCAGCGAGCGGATGGCCATGCCGTGGCTGACGACGGCGACGGTCTTACCGTCGTTTTTTGCCGCTATTTCGGTAACGGCCGAAACTATGCGCTCGGTGCATTCGGCAAAGGTCTCAGCCCCCGGAGCGCGCCACTGCGCAGGATCATTGTTGAAATTGCCCATCTGCACGGGATCAAATTTATACATATCGCCGAAGCTCATACCCTCGCACACGCCGAGGTTTATCTCCCTCAGGCGCTCGGTGAGCTGCATTTCCAATGCGTGATACTTCGTTATCGCGCCTGCCGTCGTCACCGTGCGGCGCAGATCGCTTGAATACAGCGCGTCAAGCTGCACGTCCTTGAATCTCTCCGCGAGGCAGGCTATCTGCCTGTGGCCTCGCGGCGTTATAAAGCTGTTGTGCTGACCCTGCACGATGCGGTAGAGGTTTCCCTCCGCCTCGGCGTGGCGGATCATGTAGATAGTTGTCATTTGCCTTGACCTCAATTAGTTATTAATATATAATGATACCATCGGTTAACAAGGGCAAATACGCCTGACAGCATGCCTTTTCGGCGCTTTTTGCCCTTTTCGCCTTGACGGGCGTCAGCCCGCCTGCACCTCAAAAAACAAAAATCACTCGAAAATTCATTGCTGACAGGTGCAAGGCAGTTTTGCCGGTGCAGAAATGCGGACAGACAAGGAAAGACCCGAAGAGAATACTTGCTGTATTGTCAAGGGGCTTGACGCGGTATGGGCGTATTTCTGCCCGTCAAAACCGTGTCTGTCCTTGTCAACCGATGGTATAATGATATTATATATTATCTTTCCCTGAGAAACAAGTGGGGGTTAACGTGAGAGTTTTGCATCTTATCTCCGGCGGCGATTCGGGCGGCGCAAAAACGCATGTTCTGTCGCTGCTGCGCGACCTTAACGATAACATCGACGCAGACCTCGTCTGCTATATGGAGGCCGATTTTTCAAAAGAAGCGCGCGAAATGGGCATACCGACGAGGGTGTTCCCCGGCAGCTTCGGCGTGGGGCTGAAAAAGACACGCGAGGCCATAGAAAACGGAAATTACGACATCATCCATTGCCACGGCAGCCGCGCAAACCTTACGGGCGCGCTGCTGAAACGGCATTTTGACATTCCCTTTATCAGCACCGTCCACAGCGACTATAAGCTCGATTATCTCGGCCGGCCGCTGGCCGCCATGACCTACGGCAGGCTCAACAAGCTTGCGCTGCATCATATGGACTACCGCGTCTGCGTTTCCGACAGTATGCGTCAGACGCTCATCGACCGCGGCTTTGACCCGAACGATCTGCTGACGATATATAACGGCGTTGACTTTTCGCACCCGGCGCCGAGCATCACGCGGCGAGAGTGGTTTGGCAAGATCGGCTGTGATTTTCCCGACGACAGCATAGTTCTCGGCATCGCGGCTCGCTTTGATGCGGTCAAGGACGTTGCCACCACCATACGCGGCTTTGCCGGAGCGGCGGAGAAAAACGAGCGGCTGCGCCTGCTCATTGCCGGCGACGGCATGGAGCGCGAAATGCTCGAGGGTCTGTGCGAGCAGCTCGGTGTGCGCGACAAGGTGTTTTTCGCAGGCTGGATAAGCGACGGCATGGACGGATACTATGCCAGCATCGACATAAACGCGATAAGCTCCCTGTCAGAGACATTCCCCTACGCCGTGACGGAGGCCGCGCGCGCCGGAAAGCCGACCGTTGCGTCCCGAGTCGGCGGCCTGCCGAGGCTCATAACGAACGGCGAGACCGGTATGCTGTTTTCGCCGCGCGACCACGAGACTATGGCGCGCTGCATCCTCGCCCTTGCAAACGACGAGGCGCTCCGCAAAAGGCTCGGACAGGCGGTGTACGAAAAGGCAAAGCGCGAATTTTCAACGGAAAGCACCTGCCGCAGGCAGCTTAAAATATATAAAACCGTTCTCGAGCGCTATTCCCGGCCGCGCAGCGGCGCGGTGATCTGCGGCGCATACGGCCACGGAAACGCAGGCGACGAGGCTCTGCTTACGGCCATTGCCGCCCAGCTGAGAACGATAGATCCCGACATGCGCATAACGATCGTTTCCAAAAATCCGAAGCACACGAAGTCGGTGCACGCACTCAGTGCCATAAGGCGCGGCCAGTTTATCCGACTGCGCCGCGAGCTGAAGCGCTCGAAGCTGTTCATAAGCGGCGGCGGCAGCCTTATTCAGGACGTCACGAGCCGGCGCAGCCTGTGGTTTTATCTGCACACGATATCGCTTGCGAAAAAATGCGGCTGCAAGGTGCAGATGTACGGCTGCGGCATGGGACCGCTCAATTATGATTACGACCGCCGGCGCGCGGCAAAAACGATAAACCGCTGCGTTGACGCGATCACCCTGCGCGATCCGCTGAGCCTTGAGCTTACGCGCGAGATCGGCGTTACCGTGCAGGAGGTGCTCGTCACCGGCGACCCGGTGCTGAACATGCATTGCAGAAGCGACGCCGACGCCGCGGCATTCATGCGCAGCCACGATATCGACCCCGACGGGCGCTATATCTGCCTCGGCCTGCGCTCGTGGCCGGGCTTTGACGAAAAGTGCGGCGAGATACGCAAGGCGCTCAGGGCCTGCTATGATAAGCATGGGCTTACGCCGCTGTTCATGCCGATGAACTACGATCTGGATCTTCCCGTGTCCGAGCAGGTAGCCGGCGGCCTTGGCATTCCGTTTAAGATAATGCCGAAAACGGAGGATGCGGAGCTTGAGATCGCGATCATGCGGCAGATGAAGATGTGCGTTGCGATGCGGCTGCACAGTCTGCTGTACGCGGCCTGCGGCGAGGTGCCGTCGGTCGGCCTGAGCTATGATCCGAAGGTCTCGGGCTGTGCGCAGTATCTGGGCATATCCTGCGTGGATTTTGACAAGGTCACGGCGCAGGGACTTATTGATGAGATCGACGCGGCGCTGTCCGAAACAGGTGCGGACATGATAAGCCGGCGATTTGAATATATCAAAAACGTTGAAAAGATGAACATTGAAACGGCAAAGCGCCTTCTCGGCGAATAAGGGGGAAATTATATGATAAGGGCGGCGGCACTCGTCTCCGGCGACGGAGCACTGCTACAGACGGTTCTTGATTCTATGTACTTCGGTGAGATCCCGAATTTTGAGCTTACCGCGGTAATATGCACGGAGTCGGACGCTTATGCGCTGCGCCGTGCGCGCAATTCCGGCGTTGAGGCCTTCGTGGTCGAGCCATCGCTTTTCCCCACCAAGCTCAGCTACAGCATGGCCATATCCAACAAGCTGCGCGATATGGACATTGACCTTGTGATCCTCGCAGGGTACAATATGCCGCTCGGCGTTATATCAACGCAGTTTCGCAAGCGCATAATCGGAGTGTACCCCTCGCTCATCCCGGCGTTTGTCAACTGCGACGATGCTCCCGAGCGCGCCGCACTCGAACGCGGCTGCCGCGTGACCGGCGCGACCGCGTTTTTCGCGGATATCGACGGCAACATCGGCGCGATAATCGCCCAGCAGGCCGTTGACATTCTCCCGAACGACACACCCGAGAGCCTGTCGCGCCGCATCCTTGAGGACGCGGAGTGGAAGCTCCTGCCCCAGGCCATAAGCCTGTATTGCCAGGGCCGGCTCGAGATCCATGGCGACAGAGTCATAATAAAATGAATAGTTAATAATGAATGATGAATAATTGCGGTGTGCGCAACCCGGTGGTGTGATGCCGAATTTTGCGCCGCACCTCGTAGGGAACAGGCTTGCCTGTTCCGCATGTACCGGTTTGGTCTGCACCGAAAACAGCGTTGTAGGGAACGGATTTATCCGTTCCGTATGTCATGGTTTAGTCGGCGGCTCCAGGTCGGGACACCGCAACAAATGTATTCGTACAATGTGAATGCGCCTCTAAAAAAGCGCCTCTAAAAAATGTGTTTGCCTGACGGCAAAGATTAAAATAACACCTCATCCGTCGCAAGCGACACCTTCCCCTCAAGCTACGCAGGGGAAG
>ENA-OROM01001356-OROM01001356.1-human-gut-metagenome-genome-assembly--contig:-NODE-1356-length-23069-cov-5.075867_pt1 | contig 23069 bp, 28 predicted proteins | sample MGYA00242129_ERZ509050 | MGnify/ENA primary metagenome ERZ509050 (study PRJEB26280, sample SAMEA2338701) | human gut metagenome | biome: human gut; feature: human-associated habitat; material: faeces...
AACTCCATCATTCATCATGCTTAAACGGGCGGTTGTTGAAGTCAGCGTATCGGATAGGTCAAATACCACCCCAACGGTCTGAACCGTGGCATAGGTTGCAACGGCACTCTTAATCGTATTCATTAGGTTATCGGCGTTTGCCGTACCCTCATTGATTTTCTGATTAAAACGCCCCTGTTCGTCCACGTTGTCACGGATATAGCGTTCTGTGCCGCTCACGGTTTGCGATAGCCGCAAGTAAGCATCATTCGCCGCCTGTACGTCCATATTGTCAACGGCACTATTAAGGGCTTGCTGTGCCTGTACAGCTTGATCCAACTGCCCCCGCAACTGTTCCAACTCCGAATTAGCGGCGTTAGTACCCATGTTTAAGGGGTTGTTCTCAATCTGCACGATACGATCTTGAATCGCCTGTAAGCGGGCTTGCATACCGCTTAGATCAGTAACCGCATTCGCGGGGAACAAGTCAACGCTTGCCGCCGTTTCTGCGATCCGCTGTTGGGTGTCATTCAATGCGTTAAGCATTGTGTTAGCACTCTCTATTTCCTGCTGGAAACGCTCTATGCCCGTGTTCTCAAACACGTTCATATTGTCAGCTTGCCAGTTGAACGGAACATTTACCGGGGCTTGCGTAGGTTCAACCTGTGGGGCATCCTGCACGGTGGGCGTTGCGCTGTACACCTGTGAGGGAACATTGCCCATTAAGTCATTAAGCCGCTCCTGCCGTTCAATCACGTTGTCAATCGCGCTCGACAGACTGCCCAACTGCAACTGTGCAACGGACGAATCAAGATCAAACGGATTTGTTTTCAAGTAATCAAGCGCGGTCTGCATTTGGCCTAATTCTCGGTTGATCCCGGCGATCTCTGCCGCCGAATCCCCCGGCATAACGAACAGGTTTTGACCCACGTTGTTAATTGCGTTCTGATAGTTCAAAATGTTGTTCAATCTAGTTGAAATATCTTGAATCTGCTTTTCAGATTCAGACACGCCAGAAAGTTCAACAGGTACGTTGATCCCATCGGGAACGTCAATTTGCGGCTGACTTTCCACAACGGGAATCACCGGGACTGTAATGTTTGGAGTTGTACCACACAAATCTGGTAAGGTGGTGTCCACATCTCCAAAGGAAAAAGATGGTGCTTCAATGGCTTGCATCGTGTTTTCAAAAGACTGCATTGCCGCCGTAGCCCGGTTAATACCGCTCATATCTACGCCCGCATTCATCGCGGATTGCACGTTTTCAATAGCGATAGTGCCAGCGTTTGCGGCGTTGACAATATCCATCATAGGATCGGAAAAATTGTCATACAGTTCGATTGAAGTTTTGATAGAAGCCATTTAATCACCGTCCTTTCCGACTTGCTTTCCTCTCAAGTTCTTTTTTCTGCCTTGCATCATCTTCTTGTTTGATCTTGATGGACGCGATCACGAACGCTTTTTCCCGTTCGTCCATTTCAAGAAATTGGGATGGTAAGATGTGCAATTTCAAGAGGGCATAGAAAGCAAAACTCGCTTCCCAGTCCCCTTCTTCAATTAGTTTTTTGCTTCATCCACCAGATCGTTGAAAGAGGTGTTGAAGCCCTGAAGATTCTGGACAAAGGCAACCAGCGCGTTATACTCGCCCGGATCGTCCACCATTGCCATCAGCAGATCATCCGGCTTTTTCACGCCGTAGCTGTTCTGAAGTTCGACATTGTACAGATCGGGGGTGACAATGGACTTGATAAGCAGTTCCTTAGTATACTTGCTACCGTCCACATGGGGGCGGTACAGGTTAGGCTTACCAGTGACAGGAACTTCTTTGGTGCAATCCTCGCGGATTTCATCGTTTTCCTTAGAGGTGATATGCCGGAACTCCCAATCAAGGGGCTTGCCGTTGGCATCGCACAGAGAAGCGGTAACAGGATGGAAAACATTTTCCTTAACCTTTTTGTTCGCTTTCATAAAATAGGAAAAATTAGACATTTTCTGTACCTCTCATTCTTTACAAAGAAAAGCCCCCGAATGGATACATTTCCACATCCGGGGGCAACGATCTTAGTTAGTGGCGAAGCCGTCCAGTTCGGTGAAATCTTCCGGGATGGAATAATCATCGAACGTGCCGGAAATATCCTCATCCAGATACTCCGAATCGGCATCGAACTTAGCCAGCGTGCCGCCATCGGTCAGACAGTCGTAGAAAACAACAGTCTGACGCTGTGCCGCACTTGCCGGGTCATCGTTCGTGACCTGAATTTCAAAATAGGTGTCCTCGCCCGTGCGCTTGAAATCCGCCAGACATTCACGCATTACGGACTGATTGTAATGCGCCTTGCCGGAGTAAGTGCCTTCCTGTGCAACAGACTTGTGGCCGATCATAATAGTGCCAAGGCGGGGAACTTTGGATTTGGTCTTGTCAATCTTTGCTTCAAAGTTGATGATCTGCATGAAGTTATAGCGGCGATCACCAATAGTGACAAAGCATTCCGCCAGACGCGCGGAAATCGCGTCCTTAGACTTCATAAAAACATTAGTAGGCTGTGCCATATCGCGTTAACCCCCTTTCTTTTTATGCAACGCAAACAGTCATATACATTTCAGACATTGCGTTGACAACGGTAATGTTATCGGTGACAACCACGGATTTCTTAGTGTCACCCTGCGCGACGGTAATATCGGAATCCTTGAAACTCTCAATCGCGTTGATCTTCTGCAATTCGGTATGAATCTTAACCAGATCAGACCAAAGAGAAGTTCTGCCGGAATTGATATTTGCCACCGCACCCATGTACTTAGTTGCGAACACAACCGCAACGTCATTTGCGATCTGGTCACAAACTCTGACGGTCTGATTGTCCTTGAAGTCATCGCCACACTCATCCGTAGTAGATACCAGTGTGTTAATATCCTTGAGGACACGGGGCGTACCGTTGACGCTGTGAAGCGTGAACTCGCCAGCCTTGATAGCCTTTTCAAGTTCGTTCTGCGTATAGTTCAGGTCAGGGGTAAACTCACCGTCATAAATCTTATTCTGATTAGACTTATTGACCGCGCATCCGCCGCTTACGCCGGTGACCCAATAGACAAGGCTTGCTTCATCCGCGCCATCGTCCAGCACCTTGTTTTTGACGCTGATCGTACCCATGTAATCAGCCTTTTTGTACTGATACAAAATAAGCTGAAACTTTGCGCCGACCTCATCACGCATACGCTTGTTGAAAGCGGCGAACAAGCCTTTAGTGGTTTCATCATTGACAACAACACCCATTGCATTGAAAGAATAGGCTTCAATCTTATCAATGTAGTTCTGGTATGCGTCACCTGAAACAGTGCCGTTCTCGCCGCCAGCAAGCGGGGTAGAAGCGGTAACTGTAAGCGTAGCATCCTTTTTGAAAACAACATAGTTGTTATCAGTCAGTGCGCTTGCCTTGTCCACGGTCTGCGCATCCACCTTAGACAGTTCCATATAGGTAGACACGTCAAACAGAGAATCGTTATCCGCGTTCTTCTGAATAACGATCTTCAGAGCGTTGCCGCGCGTACCACTGTACTTTGCCGTAGCAAAGGTGTTGCTTGCTTTCTTGCCGCCACCGTTCAGACGATAAGCATACAGGGTCTTTGCGTTCAGGAATAAGTCACGCAAGCCTTTCATCTTATCGTCGGTATACGCGTAGCCGAACAGCTTCATAGTGGACTTTTGGAAATCACCATTAGTGACTTCAAAAATGCCGTCCTCATTGCCCCAATCCAGACTAAGGGGCATGGTGACAACGCCGCGATCAGACAGTTTAGCCGAAGCCTTAGCCGCCGAAACAAAGTTCATGTAACTACCGGGAATAACTTTGTTCTGCGTTACGAAAGTACCGCCGCCAAGTGCCATTTTTCAGTCACCTTTCCTTTCTTCAGATAGGTTTCTTATAGTAGCTTTCAATAAGCGCGTCCACCTGTTCAACGGTGTACGTCTTATTATCTTCCAACAGCGCGTTAAGCAGATCACGCCGACCTGCATACCGTTCAGCGAAAATAAGCTGTTCTTTGCTAAATTCGTTCTGAACAGTCGCATCAGTAGGAGTAGTGTTTTTGACTGCCATAATTCAATCTCCTTTCAACGAATTTTTGAAATCCAATGTTTCCATCAGTTCATCGTTGCGTTTCTTGATGACGAAGCAATCATAATTCACGAAGAAATTCAATACATTATCCACGATCTTATGATTCATCTTATCGCCGTGCATCAAATCCCCATCAACCGTGATAGTTTCAAGACATTCTTCTAGTCGTTCAGCTATATCGTTGCACTCTGCCTTTTCTCTGCTCCGATTAGCGGGAAAGAACTGGATGCAGAATTGCTGTTGCTTGAAATATCTACGATCATGGAAAAGGTTGTGCGTAGGCTCTAAGGTAGAAATGAAAAAACAAGGCTCTTTCAAGCCTTGTTCATCCTCTTCTGTATATACGGTATATCCATCGCCAAAGTAAGCAACTAGGGTGAAGCTGATAGCTTCAATGATTGAATTTATCATTTCATGTACTCCCCTAAAAACTGCTTAATCTTTGCTTCAAGGACTTGCGGGGCTATCGTCTGTATTTCCTGTTCGGATATGGTAAGCATGAATTGACCTTGCACCCAACCTGTGTGATTAGCTGTTCGGTGTCCATACTCCACATAAGAAGCGTACTCAACGGGATTCACAATATTAATCGTCAAGAGGTTTCCTTTGTGATTGATCTGCAACGAATCGGCGTAGGCTTTGGCATCGCCCCGGCCTTTACCGCTTGCCGCTTCTTCATGCGTTGCTGAAGTCCAGCCCCGGCGCAACGTGCCTCCCATCTTTCCAGAGGGGTTTACACGTTTGGTGTAGGTGTCGCCCGCCTTGTGGTGTTTGGAATCCTTTTTAGCAACCACCGTTATTTCTTTGGAGTAGTCGCCTACGGGTGTTCGCTTGATAACTTTGGCAAGTAGTCGGGCGGCTAATTCTTTTGCACAGGCAGAAATGAACGATTCAACATCTTTTTGTTCAATCTTGTTCAATTCCTGTTGAAGTTTTTTCAAATCCCCGGCTGAAACCTTTCCCATTCGTGCCATCAAGCCCACCGCTCAAACAGTGTGAGGATGATTTCTTGATGGGTGGGGTATACAGCAGGAACGCCGCTTGCGGAATAGGCGTTTTTTACTCCGTCTTGCTCCACAATGATCTTTGATCCTGCCTTGATTTTCACATCCGGGGGGAGAAATAGCTTTGTGCCTTGTGTAAGGCTTGCCGCCGTTTCGGTTTGTGCTGTGGCATCCAGCTTTTCAAAGGACAGCTTGCAGGGCTGATTTTCGATTACTGTTACTTCTGATTTATGGGTGATTTTGGTTTGCTCGTCCCTTACATCCCGGCGTTCCACAACGGAACAAAGCCCGGTATAGTAAGTTTTTTCGATTGCCTTTCGTGCCGCTTTTCGGGCGGCTTCAAGTGCGCTTACCATCGAATCCGCCTATAACAAGCAAATTCGCCTTTCCCATAAGTCAGAAGATAACTGATAAAGGCCGTTAGCCGCTGTTCAGCGGTTTGTGACCCCTCTCCCGTGGCAAATACAGTATTGGTATCACCCGTCTGTATCTGCTTCACAGCATAATCTAAATCAAGCCCTGCAATGCTATCCGGCGAAAAAGTTTTCTTTGCCGTTAAAAACTCGCCTACTGCCATATCAACCGCGATGCAAACCAGCCCGTCCGGGATAGAGGACACGTTGCAATCGTTCTTGATAGAACTTTCCACCTTTTGAATACAAAAATTCAAAATGGTTTCATCCCCATCTTTAATCTCATATCCAAAAGACTGCAACCGCGCTTTTACCATATCCAGCACTGGAAACACCGCCTTACTTAGCCACGGGAAATGATACGGGCGATAGGAATGGCCTTGTGGTTGATGGTATCAGTGCCATTGCTCACCAGAGACCAGTTCTTGCCGTTTTCCAGTTCCGCGTTGGTGGGACTGTTCGTAGTCTGCACCGCCTTGAGGTAAGAGATACCGGCAACAGAAACGGCGTTGCGCTTACGGGAAATCAGCGTATCCTCGCCGCCACGGGTCTTTGCATCGCGCACCATCTCATAGGGGACTTTTGCGCCAACGGATTCAAAACCGATTGCGCCCTCACCCAGAACATAAGTGGTGTACAGGGTAACGTCACCGCCAGTTTCGCCCACGTTCTTAACCTCGGCGGGCATGGAATCGTCAATCAGCACAAGACGACCATTCCAAGTACCCATGCCAAGATCACGCTCCACGCCCTCACTGTCGGTGTACTTCAGATAGCCCAGCAACTTCATGTTCTCAAGGTTAGTTGCAACAGTAGAGTGGCAGATCACAAGGCTAAACTTGCTCTTGTTGTCGCCGCAAGCCTGCTGAATGGCACTGTTGAGGGTAGTTGCGCTCACCATCATATCATCGGTAGTCTTTGCATCCGTGGTGGGGGCGGAAATATCGTAGGTGTGGGCGGACACAAAGGCGGCGTTAGCGGTCTTAATGTTGCCCGTGCCAGTGGCGGACATAGAGAAAATACCCTTGAGGATAGCAAGGATAGTGTCCTGATCCCGATCATTCCAATAGCGGTTGATCTGGTTTCGGACGTTCGCCATGAAGTCCACGCCGCCAGTCACATCATAGGAGAAATCGGCTTCAGTCCAGCCCATCATACGGCCATAGGTGAAAACGCCCTGTTCAAAGGTATCAGTCTTTTCGGGGGTGAGGTTAGACACACCATCATAGTTCTGTGCGTCACCGCCGATCAGACCGAAGTAGGGCAGGACGGCGTACACAGTGCCAGTCTGTCCGTTGTTGACGAAAGTTTCACGAAGTCGCTGATCTGCGACAATCGCGCGGCTCTCACGAAGTTTGTTCAGCTTCACGTTGGGAATGGCGTTCATGTAAACACCAAAAGCCCGCTCGTTGAAACTCTTTGCATCGAATTTGCTCATTTGTGTTCAATCCTTTCTTTGAATTTTTGAACTCTGTTGTTAGGTTGCCGCATCCGGGTTGGCTTCAATGTAAGCGGTCAGCTCTTCAAGGCTCATCTTAGACATATCCACCTTAGTACCGGGCTTCACATCATCCGACTTGCCGGGATTGAAACCCTTGATACCCTTGTTTGCGGGCTGTTTGGCGTTGAACAGGTAAGAATCCGACTTCTGAACAGCGGAAATCTGTTCATCCCAGCCCGACAGCTTGCCATCCTCACCCAGCTTGACCTTAGACATATCAAGCAGGGCTTTAACGGCCTTACTGTTCTTAGCACCCGCCGCCGTAAGCGCGGTATCAACCGCATTGTCCAGCTTCAACTGTGCCATTTCAGCAGCATGGGCTTTAGCCTGTTCGGTGTTCTTCTTCTGAAGTTCCTCGATCTGTGCTTTCAGTTCGGCGTTGTCGCCGCTGGACTTCTTCAGATCGTTCAACTGCTTGTCACGGTCAGAAACGGACTGTTTCAGCGTCTTGTTTTCCTCGTTAACCTCGTTAAAACGGGTCTTAGTCACAAAGTCACCGTCCAGCCCGGCCATAACCTTTTTAACCTGTTCATCGGTCAGACCCCAACTAATCAAGTCCTCACGTTTCATTGTTCATACCAGCCTTTCCGTTGTTTACCGTGGGTAACGAACCACGAATTTGATCTTGTTCTTTACCGTCTGCAATACGAAAAAGACGATTCACTATTTAACCCATAGTTGGGAGATAGGTTTGGATCACCGCCTTTCTACTTGCCGACAAACGGACACGCCATGATCTCACCCCCCTTAAAATGGCATGAAAAAAGCACCCTTGAAAGATAACTTTCAAAAGTGCTTAGTTAGCGATGTGCGGTTTTAGCGATCTTTGAAGAAGTCCGCCCATTCGGGGTTTTCTTTATCAAAAATCTGTTTCTGTTCCGGGGTTAGGGCTTTGGGGTAGTCAGCGAACATATTGAACACGGTCTTTTTGTCGAAACTAAAAAGCCATTCGCCCACACCGTCCGGCGTGTCTTTCCACCAAATAACGTCCGTAGGATTGTTTTTATACCAGTCATCGAACATCGCCCAACGCCCCCTTTCTCTGTTTATCAACTGCCGTATTGATATAACCTAGCAACTGTTCAAATTCTTCATTATCTTTGAACGAATCAACATCCATTAGAATCACAGTCCGTTCCCAAACATAACCAAACGACTTATCAACCGTCTTTCGGCATCCAAACCGCTTGTTAAGGGTTGTTGCCATCGAACCATAGCGTTCAAAGGGCATCCAACCGTTTTGGTACTTAGATTGCAGTTCCAGATATTGATAACCAGTGTCCAGCTTTCGGACAATGGCGGCGTGTTTACCTGTTGCAAGATAATATTCTTTGTTCAGTTCAAGATTTTTCAATACGTCAATCGTACCTTGAACTTCTTTTTTTACTTTGGTGATCGAACCCTCAACGCCGGGAAGTTCCAGCATCTTCATAATGTTCTTGTTCATGGAGAATACCCGGCGACTTCCGCCATCTCTGAAATCAAGAACATCAAGGCCGTTCTTGTTGCCAATATAAGCGAACGCCAGAGAAGAGCAAGAACCCTGTGTCATATCGCCACCCGCCAGACGTTCAATGATTTCATCGGACGTTAGCTGTTTGGGGAGTGCTTGAACGGCTCTATGTTCTACATTCTCTGTGGTGCAAGCCTGTTCAATGAACTTTGCGGCTTCACTCTGTTCTTTCGGCTTAATTGTACCACGTTTTTCCGTCCTTGAGAAATGGTTTTTCTGAACTTCAGCAAACCCGCTCTTGTCACCGTCTACAAAAGCCTTTTTCCATTCGGAATAGGTTACATCGTCCGGCACATAGTAGGTTTTCCCATCTGCTCCACGCGCCGCCCGCTCCCCTGCATCGAAATTATCTTTGAAGTGGGGGGCGGTAGTGGAACGGCAATAGACGTGGAACGGCGGAGCGGTAACACCCGGCTTGTAATCGCTCATCTTGAACACTTTGCCATCCAGCGAACGGCAAATATCAGAAGTATGAGAATCCAGCGTTGCCACAATCTCATATTCTTCAACGTCCAGATCATTGAAACAATCCTTTTGCGCCGCGCTACTGAAATAGGCTTGCTCGGTCATTACCAGCCGCCCGGCGTTGCTCTTAGATGTTCCCATCTTCTTTGCAAGGGAATCAATGGCCTTTTGCGGATCAGCACCCGTTAGCAGATTTTTTGAAAGTTCATTGTGAACTTCTCCGATCAGCTTTGTTTTGCTGTTCCAAATGCGGGTTGAAAAGTTGTAGCCATCCACAGCCCACGGCTTAGACAGTACCTTTTCGATTTGCGCTTGATCCAGCCCGGCAATATCCCAGCCCAGCCCAAAGCCCTGTTGTACGGCGTAGGCCGTGTGATAGTACCCGCTTGCGTAAACATCGGATAACGCTTTTTTCATCGTTCCCATCTGCTGTGCAAACATGGTTTCAAGGCTGTTCTGTGTCTGGATTTGCAGGGCTTCAAGGCGGGAAATGTGAAACTTAGAAGAAGCGTTTTCAAGTTCCTGCATCCATGCGCCGTTTATGGCGTTTTCCTTGCCGTACTTGATGTACTCTTTTACATCCCACTTAAATTCCGCCAAATCCTGCCCTTTGAGCCATTGTTTAGCCTGTGCAAGAGAAATACCGTTGCTGTCAGCGAAACGCTGATACCACCGCGCTATTTGGGCTTCTAACTCATTCTGCGCGGCTTTGTACTGCTTTTCTATTTCCAGATAAGCCCCCGCGCCTTTTCGGTTTTGGGCGGCTTCTAGCTGTGTGAAACGCTGTTTCCAGTATTCCGCATTAGTCATTGTTCAGATCACCGCCCTGCCGTTGCTGTGGGGGTGCGAACGGATTATATTGCTGTTGCGCAATGCGATCCTGTTCTTTCTGTTTCTGATCTTCCAGCCGCTTCATTTCGGCGGCGGGATCGTCAACCCAAGGATGATTTGCCACAATGGTTTCATCCGACAGAATACCAACGCTATCTTTGCAATTCTGGATTACTTCACCCTCATTGATGAGGACATCCCGGTTGAAGATGATTGTTACATCCTCGCCGCTAAAATCGCCCATGCCGGAGTTAGCAAAATGGGTGTTGATGAACCAAAGCAGTTCCTCGAATGCGGCTTGCAACTCGCTTTCCATATCGTTAGCGTCAAGATCAACGTCCGAATACATAGACCGAATGTTCATCTGGTTGGGATTGCCATTCAACCGATCATCTTTCGCATCATAGCCCATACCGTTTTCGATAATGGCTTTTTTCAGCAGTTCAATAATGGCTTTGTAATTCTCTGAATTGACTTGAATTTCAAGTGTTTCAACCCCACCGTCTGCACCATCAACCGTGCGAACCTTGACAACGCCGAACGTAGACAAGTTTTTGCGGAACTCGCCCAAGTTCGTGCCATCGTAATTTTTCAGCACAAGTACAGTGTTTCGGGGATCTTCCTGCATATTGTTTTCAAAGTCCGACAGCATGACGTTTAGTGCGTCCTGCAAGGTCTTTACTTTCTTCAGCAGGGGGATTTCACAATCATTGTACTTGATGGGGATGAGCGGCACACGTTCCCAGTTCAGGGGAATAGTGTTGCCGTTTTCGTCCACCATGCTTGCATACGGGGCGGTGTTGCTGTCCGCTCCCTCTAAGTCGGGGATCAGTGCGCCGCCGTCCAGAACGAAGCGGTGAACGCCCTCTAAGTCGTAGATTTCGACCTTTTCAATGACAGTCGGTGTAGTGCCTTGATAGCCGATCACCAGATACAGGCGCACAGCGGCTTCAAGCTGTGTGTGTTCCGTGTCTTTCCAGAACGGCAGGATTTCATAGCCGGGGAACGTCCTAAAGGCAAGTTCTCCCGTTTCAGTGTAGTAGGGGTATAACCAGCTAATACCGCACTCAAGAGCAAGTTTCCCGGCGTTCTTCAGGGTTTTCATAAACTTCTTGTTGAACACGTCTTTTAACAGTTCAATATACTGTTCATTCTCCCCATCAACAACAAAGGGCTTGCCCAGCAGATAGTTAGCTTTCTGATTAACCAGCTTTGCAAACTGATTATCTATTAGGCGGTTGTTTGGCACGTTGTCCACGTCAACCAGCTTTCCATCTTCACCGATCATCTGACGCTTGCGGTGTAAAATATCGTGATCGTTGTCGTAGTATAAGTGACCCTTGATCTGCATAACACGCTGTGGGCTACCTTTCCACTTTTCGATCTCACGTTCCAAAAACTGCTTGTCGGAAATCTGCGCACCTTGCAAAATCAGGTTTGAAACTTTGAACATCATTGAATCTACAAAACTCACGTTGTTCACCCCCTTTCCAGTTAATCAAAGCTGAATGTATCAGGCATAAGCACTTTGGTGACGGCGTACCGCATCGAATCCATACCGTGCGAAAATTCGTGATCCGGCTTGTCCGTGGGTTTTCCGTCTGTGCCTTTCGCCCAACAATAGTTATCTATCTCTTTTTTGAACTCCACGCAACGGGGATGCACCACGATCTGATAGTTTTGAATCAACTGTATGCCGTGGTTTACGCTGTCCTTACCCTTTCGGGAAGATTCAGCCCTCAACCCCTCATCTTGCAATTCTGCAATGGACTTTGGCTCGGCAGAATCACAGATAAGGCGTTGACCGCCGTACCCCATGCGCTTGATCTGTTCGGCTATGATCTTGTTCGTAACCCCCGTTTTATACCACTCATCGAAAACATAGATTTTCATAGCGGTGTTATCCACCATGCAAGCGGTAAAAGCGTTAGGATCAGTAAAGCCAAAGTCAAGGCCGAATGCGGATTTGATGCCGGGGATAGCCCGGATTTGGTCAACATCGAAGTCCTTAACAATGACGTTGGTGTAAATCAGACCATCCGCAATGCCCCAATCCCCTGCGCCCTCAATGCGATAGCGGCGGGGATTGTTTTCTTTCATTCTCAAGAAAATATTGCGGTCTGCATCATCAAGCCATTCGTTACACTCCCATGTTGTAGTTTTGGTAAACACTGTATCATCCGGCGTATCGAAAAACCGGGACTTCAACCAGCTTGTTGCACTCCACGGGTTGAACGTAAGTGTAAGCTGTTTGAAGTACCCCGGCGGAACTTCACCACGGATTGACATATCTAGCTTGTTGAAATCATCCTCATTGCTGATCTCATAGGCTTCTTCTATCCATACCCAGCAAAGAACGCCCTTATCAACGGAAATAGAGGTGATTTTTAAGCCATCATCCAGACCGCGAAAAAGAATCTTCTGCCCGGTTGAACGCCGGGTGATCTGCATAGGTGACACGGTGCAATCAAAATATGCATCTACTCCCAGCTTATGAATAGCCCATTTCAAATCCGAAAACACGGAATCGCGCAAAGTGTTTGAAAAACGCCGAACACAAAGGCCGTTGCTCTCTGGATATTGAAACAGGCGATAGATCATATTCAGGGCAGTTGTTTTGCTCTTTTTCGATCCACGGCTACCTTTGCATACACGGTATCGGGCTTTCGTGTTCCAGAAGTCCACATAGCCGCGCCCTACGGCTTTCTGTAATGAAATCTTCATTCCGCCAAGTCGTTTATCAGTGTGATAGGCTCGACCTCAACAGCAAGCCCATCTTTGAACATTCCGTACCGCTTGCCGATCAGTTCAGCGGCCTTGATACGGTCTTTAGCCCCAACGTCAATATCGGAGATCGTTTGTACACCATCACCGATCAGCTTTAGCACCTGTTCTTTGTGTTCCCCTCGCATAACAGAGGTTAGATACTCCAAAACTTCCTGCGCGTCCGCTGTTTTTGCGTTGTGCATCGCTTCAAGTTTTGCGTCAATATAGGCTTTCATTTCGGCGTTGAACTTTGAAGTAGGTTTTTGTGGGTTTCGCTCATTTATCCATTCTGCCGCAAAACGGGCAGTCTTAGGCGAATACCCCGCTCGGATTGCCGCCTGTACAGCGTTGCAGTCAATCAAATATTCATCACAAAATCGCTGTTGTCTTTCGTTCAAGATATTCACCTCCTTAAAACAAAATAAGCCCGATGAACGGAAGATCACTGACTGCCTACGATCAGCTACGATGATTCACCGGGCAAAAGAAAAAGCCGTAAAAGGTTTTCTTTTACGGCTTCTTGCATTATACATTTTATCACACTTGACACATGAAGTTCAATGAAAAAGACTGCAACTTTTTACATTTTCAAAACTTTTTCCGTGAAATCCTTTAGTGCCTGTCCGTGAATCGTGTAAACATTGCGTTCCGAACACTCTAACTCTACCGCGATCTTATCAAAGCCCTTGTATTCAACATACCGCTTGAACAGCACTTTGATAAACTGCGGGTCTTGCAAACTTTGAATCTCGCCCGTGATCTTACGCTTCAGGTCAACATACTTGTCAATCTCGGCGTTGATCTCTTGTTCAAGCATCACGATTTTCAGCACCGGGTTTACAAACGGGGCATCGCCCGTACCGCTGGACGAAACACGATCCTTGCCGTAATCAATCGCCCGAACGCACTTAGACAGTTCTTCAAGATCAGCCTGTTCTTTCATCTTCTGTTCTATGATAACATCCGCGCGTTCAAGCTGTTGTAAATACTCTTTCGCTGTCACTTCTCAAACCTCTTTTCTTTGCGTAACGCTCACTTTACGAATTATCGTTATTTTTCTAAAATTATGTGTTTCACGTTTCGGTTACGCACCCTCTATTTACTATTATATATTATTTTTTATATGTTGCACCGTCACGCGATAACGCAACAAGAGAATCAATATATAAAGAACTTCAAAATAAGTGTACAAACCGAAACAAACGTAACAAATACGTTTAATCGTTCAAAGATAGAAACATTTATGAAACACTTGTGAAAATCAGTGTAACACTTTGAATCTTAACTTTCAAAGCGTCCCGCCCTGCCACTCTTGAGCGGGCATTTGGGGTGCGGCTTTTCCATCCACGGGCAAACGCCCACTTTCGTGATCTCGCACCAATAACGGAACGTCACAACGCCCGTCTGTTTGCTCTTGCAATGCAAGCAGTCTTTACAAAGCCTGTTACTCATCGCCCTTAGCCCACCTTTCGTGCATCTCTCGCCAATGTTCCAAATCCGTTCTGTAAGTACAGAAGTCATTATATAGGCGTTTGTATTCCCGGTACGCTCTCCCTCGTTTTCTCAGAGAACGCAACTTCTGTTTTATGTTATCTGCCGCATCCAGCACCTTACCCACAAGGATCAAAAAGAAATAAAAAAGCCCCGCACAGCCAACTATATTCTTTGCCAGCTCGAAAACATTTTGAAGTAAACCAGTCAAAATTTACACCCCCACAATGTATGCCGCCATATCTGCCGCGTGTGTGTACATGACATTCGGAAACTTTGCAACGGCGCGGGTGTAATACTCCCAATTATTCCGATCATCAAACGCGCCCATGTGCCAGCGGATGCAAGCGATTTCTTCATTTGTCAAAGCATCGGGGGCGATATTCTGAAGCATGATGATCGACTTTTCGCCGTGGCCGGGAAGAATCATATTCGGGTTATACTTCCATTTTCCATCCACCACTTTATAATTATCGCACTTGCACAGATCGTGGAACATACCCACAATGTAAGGGCTTCTCGCATCGCTCCACGTCAAGCCCATCTTGTCCGTATAGTCCAGCAAAGCACCCGTAACGGCAAGAGAATGATCGAACAGTGCGCCGCTGTATGCGCCGTGATGATTGATCGAAGCGGGCGCATCGAAAAACCCCATTTTATCAAGCCGCCGCACAATATTGGGGCGGGTGTAGCATTCCAAATCACCTTTCACGTTGTACATGATGATTTTATACTGATTGATCCGATCCTGCTTAGTCAATTTGAATCTGTCCATTCTTTTCCACCTCATCATAAATTGCAAGGCTCATATCTACTTGATACGGCTTGCCGCCGATAAACTCCGTTTTGAGCGTGTCACCCTCTGCCCGGACGATCAGCGCACAGTTATTGAACACCGTGACAAACTCTGTACCATCGGTGATTTGGGTGTTTTCCCCAAACTCTTTCTTATACTCTGCAAAAGCGGCGTTTACCGCGTCACTGATTTGTGCAAGCATCCCCATTGTTATCACCCCTTAATGAACTTAAAAAGCATATCAAAGAACATCCGCAAATGCCAAACGGCTTCCATCCAATAGCCCTTGCGCCTGTCCTCTTTCTTGCGCTTGCGCTCTCTCCACTGCTTGATATACTCAAGTTGGGCTTCATCCTCCGCCGCCCGATAGCGTTCATCAATATTCATTATCTGAACTCCTTTCCAGTTTTCACGTCACGAATCTTAACACGTTCAATCAGTTCAAAGCCCGTTGAACGAATAATGAACTTTAACACCTTGATAAGCTCATTCGCCCGCCGTTCGGTTTCAGATTCTTCCCGAACGATTTTCTGTGTACCATAAAACGCCGTTGGATCGTCATACCCCTCTGCGTTGCATTTGGGATTAGCCGGATTGTTCATAGTCAGTCCTTTCAATCTTTCCAGTTGGATAACCATTCAAGTTCTGTAACCATATCGGAAACAATTTTTAGCGCGTCATACATTGCCGTATGTTTGGCAACATCTTCATGTAACCTATCCTCGCAAGATCGTTCATCCAGATGGTGACAGGATTTCAGCCTTTCGCTATCCCTTTCAATATCCGCACGCAACTTTTCAATCTGCTTTAGGATTTTGTTTTCAGTACGGCGAAGAACGGCTTTTTGATATTTGGCGATTTCTGCACATTGGTTTCTAAGGTCTGGATTGTTCCCGTATTCAATCGCTGAATCCGGGTCAAGGCCGTTTTCCCCGCAATAGGTTTCGGCATCGTGTAGGCTTCTAAAAACCTGTTTGCCTACCTTTGCATACGGCAAGTTCACGTTCTTCTTGAACTTAGTTGAATAAACGTGCATTACCAGTTACGCCCCCGCTCTACAATATCAGCTTCAAGCTGTTCAATCGGGGTTGTGGGGTGTATCTTGTGATACAGTTCTTTTGCCAGCTTCTTAGCCGGGGCGGGATTGATAGCGGAAACCATGATAATATCCTTGATCGTGTCCTTAGTGCCTACGGCTACCGCATACAGGCGCATCTTAGCCGATTCAAGGCGGGTTTCCCAGCGTTCCATCTTCTCACTCTTGATACGGTCAATTTCCCTGTACGCATGATTCACGCACTGTGTCGCCATCCCGTGAAAGAAAATATCCTCGCAAAGCTGACAGTCCGCCAGTTCTTCAATTAGGTTGTTCATGCCCGTATCAACGGAAATAGGCGTGGGGTTTGCCCCATCCATAGCGCGGCGCAACTTTAACGCCGCCTGTGCCGCTTCAGTAAGTTCCTCTGCCATCTGTGCCAGAACTTCAGCTTTGGGCAGACCATAAACCAACTCATACTCCATAGTGTTCCATCCTTTCTTTTAATCGAACCGACCTTGTGCGAACGGCTCTTTGAATAAATTCGGCATCATCCGCAATCGAACGAACGGACGAATTATCTGAACGAATCTCAAAAGAAGCGATAATAAATCGCTTTAGATCATCGGGGGTGAAATCCTCAATGGATTTTCCGAAATAATTTGTTAAAATTTGTATCACGGTTTCTTCATGTTCTGCAAACCAGCACCCGGAAACTGTATGAGTAGGGGCAAAATATACCCAGTAAGCAAACCGCCTTTTATCAATAGTCGCCTTAGCTTCAAGGGCTGAAACGTCTGTTTCTAAAAAGCTAATTGCTTTATTGGTGATCTGCATCAACTCTTTTTCTCCGATAACGCACCCATTCGGAAAGGCTTCTTCCATAAACCGTTGAAAAAGACGATCTCCTGTGTCACCGTTAAAATACTCATGCCACACCGCCCCAAGATCATCCATCCTGTTTCCCTTTTCAAAAAGGATAGTGCAACCCAGCTTCACAAAATTAGCCGCAGATTTTGCTTGAAAGTGAAGTTTTTCCATGCTTAATTCACCCATTTAATGATGGGATCACCACAAAAGCCCTTTTCCCATACGAACCACGCATACGCAACGGCGTTTTTGCTTTCAAATTTGCCGTTCTTCCCACATTCCAGCCGGGAAGAACTAACATATACGACTTTGGGCGGATTCTTCAGGAAGAACGCTTTGCGGGCTTTTCCCTCAAGAAAAGTTAGCTTCAAAAACATTGCAACTTTACGCCCCTGCTGAACGATGTTCAAAGCGTGTTCAACAAATTCAAGGGCGTATTTATAAGGCGGGTTTGTGATAATATCGCCGCTGAAATCCACAACATTTTCTAATAAAAAATCGCACGGATTCAAACGGCCATATCCACGGTATACTAAATCGGTGCTAACAACATTGTACCCGTGCGATTCAAGCACCTTAGAAATATGCCCCTCACCACAAGCACACTCCCAAACCACCGGGGCAAAGTGTTCTTGCTCAAGCAAAACTTCCGTTGCCTTTGGCTCAGTGGCGTAGTAATCGTGTGCTTCAGCATTCTGGTTGCGCCTGTTACCGACAAAGTAACCATGCTGTCCTCTCTCTCTCTCTCTCTCGGTAAAGATCAAAGTATTCACCTCTTTATTTCTGATCCCCTGCAACATAAAACCGGGCTGTCTTTTTTCCGATCCGCCTAACCTCTGTGTGAAGATGCAGATTTCGGGCGATCTGCCGGGAAAAGGCGGTTTTGCTCATGGCCTGTAAGTTGTTAGCTAAGCAGTATTCTTGATACCGCGAATAAACAAGATCAGTCGTGTTATCTTCAATATGAAAATCTTCATCCTCGCATTCTTTGAAAAAGCCCAAAATCGGGTTGTTATCTTCCTCGTATTCGTCCAGAGCTTTCTTTACCTTGTCCGAATCGGTAAAACCACGATTTTCAAGAATACGCTTCAGGCCAGCAAGCCCAAGATTGATAAGATATTCCATCGTATCAGGAGATTTCAGCTTGTGCTTGATAGTGGGATCAAAGCCCGCCTTATCCTTTGAGAAATTGGCATCGAACGGGATAATAACCAAACGCCGCTGAACTGCGCCCGTTTTGTCCTTGATACGGGGAATCTGGTTTGCAGAAAACAAGAACTTTGAATAGTTGTTGAACTCAAACGGGTTTTGCCCCTTGCGTTCAGCAGACACGCGATCACCCGTTACCAGCTTCTTAAAAACGGCGGGGTTTGCTATAAACTCGTCGCCTATATCGTCACCAATGTTCGCCAATTTGCCGAACATTTCGGCGGTCTTAAAGCGATCTCCAAGTTCTTTCAAGTCCAGAGCGCAAATGTTTTCTTCACCTAAAAGATTTTGCACCATAGACAGATAGGTTGATTTACCGTTGCTTTTGTCACCTGTCAGGATAAAAGCCTTTCCAAGTTCGTTCCAGCGGTAGAAGCAATAACCAATAGCTTCTTCCAGTAGTAAACGCACCTGTGCATCATGGCAAGCAATGTTATCAAGGGTCTTGTCTGCCAGTTCGCAATAAGCCCCCGGCGTATAGTCCCAAGGAATCTTATTGGTGATAATGTGTTCCGGGGTAAAGCCCGCAAAAGAACCATCAATGATGTTATACAGGCCGTTCTTAAACGCGATCAGGTGCGCGTCCTCTGGTTTAGTGTTGTCCCGGATCAGCAGATCAAGATAATCAACGACTTCAGACCGCTTTGCACGGTTTAGATCGGGGATGTGCTTAATCATGGCGGCTTCAATCTCGCCATATCCAGCGGTATAGATACCGTCCTTGTAAATGTGCAACTGATTATTGATCTTGATGATATGGGCGTTGTTCTTCAGGAAGATAGCGAACTTATCAAACAAGAACGTGCTACCGTTGTAGAAAACGGGTTTCTTGAACGAATCATCCCGCAAGATCGTTTCAATCTCGCTGTCTGACAGCGGAACTTTCAACACATACTTATTGATGATCCGAATGGTTTCCCGTGCTTCTTCCACGGTAAAATCATTGCTTTGCAGGGTCAGAATGTAATTAAACAGGGCTTGATTTCGTCCGTCCCCCTCTTCCATATCAAGAAACGCCATCTTACTACGAACGGGAAACAGCCACCGTGGGAGCGGTTGCGCTTGCTCATTTTCGGCGGTATCATAGAGGATTTCACGCTCTACGCCGCCGTATTTAAGCACTTCATAGGAACTTTTAACGCCCACCTTAATATCAGCTTTCAAGCCGATTGCAAGGGTGCAATGGGTCTTACAGCCGCCCACGCCGCTATTTTTGAACAAGAAGTGCTTGCCCCGCGTGGTACGATAAACGCGACAATTCAAAGAATAATCTTGAACAACTTTGAACAGAACATCCGAACTTTCCCCATCGTCCAGATCAACAAGGATCGTATCTTCTGCCAGAATCCCGGCGAACTCTGGTAAAGACTTCACCTGTTCATAGGTCTTAAAGTCCGTCCTGCCCTTGAACTTCTCCACGCACTGTTTATCTTTGGTTTCAACATATCCGCGAAAGAACAAAATTCATCACCGTCCTTATTCCCAATACTTACAGCAAAACGAATCTTCATCGGCAAGTTCTACGGAAAGCCCGTTCACGCCCTCAAGTTCATAATTGATCTTTGCGCTCACAGCATTGTCAATAGCCATCGCCCAATCGCGTTGCATATCTTCAAGTTCCTGCAAGAACTCTTGATAGAACAAATTCGCCTTTTTCTTTGAAAGTTCACTTTCAAGATTCCTTTTCAGGGTTGCAAAGGTCTTATCGGAAAAGGCTTCCTTGACCGCTTCATAGATGATCCCATCATCTAATCTGCACTCCGCTTTGAGGGAGTCCACGGCAAAAGTGCCGCTGTGCTGACACTCGCCGTTCTTATTCCAGCGACACCAACGACAGGTTTTATAAAAATCGTCCATTTTAGCTTACTCCAAAATCTTCAAGACGTTTGTTTGCAAAATTGATGTACCATTGGCGATCCAGCTTGTCCGGCACTCGAACATCTTTTACATCATCGTTATAGATGAAACAGTGTTCCGGGGAGTTTTGCAGTTTTTCCAACCGACCATTGGACGCTTTTACTTTTTTCACGCCGGGATCGTTCGGATCAGTAGAAGCAAAAATGCGGATGCACCGTTCTTTCAACGGCTTATCGCCGTACATGATATGCGTATACTTGCTACTGATCCGGGAAACAAGCTGAAATTCCCGTAGGTCTTGACACTCTGAAATCGTTCGGCGCACCGGGATTTGATGGATCATGTAATCAACAAGGGCTTTGTTTATGATGGGGAGATCATAACTTAGATCATCCAGCTTCATAACATAGCCGCCCTTGCGCTTTACTGCACCCGTTTCTCGGTCAACCAACAGATAATTATTAACGTCTTTCTGATAGATCGTTCCAAAGTAAGTATCAAAATCCATGCGCATACCTGTGCGCTGTTCCCACTCCCAAACAATATCATCCAAAACTTCAAAATCCCGGTCATAGTCCGCGACCTTAACAATGATACCGTCTGTGTTGTTCTGGATCAGTTCACAATGCCCCTCAAGATGTTCCACAAGGTCAAGCAAAAGCAACTGCCCGTTGATACAGATAGCGTTGTTGCTCATGGGGTCATACAGGGCAGATGATTTTTGTTTCATCTGCCCGGAAATGGCGTTATCCATGATCTTGAACGGCTGACGGGCTTTCTTGTCGCCCTTGCGCTTAAAGGCTATGTTGGAATCGTGGATAAACTCAAAATTTTCAGGGTGATCCATTACCCGATAGCCGAAGTGATATTGTTTCTGCAAAGACGGGTAATAGGCGGTAACATCAATGATGATGAACACGCCATCGGCGGAATACTTAGCCCGCGCACCGTGTCCACCGCCCCATGCAAAGGTATGTTCAACCCCGGCGATCATCTGCTTACCCTGTTTTTTCTCGTAATCGTGGTTTTCAGGGTTTGCGTACCAGTCCGCAATATGCTTGTACTTGTTCAGGCGCAAGCACGGTAGAATCGGGAAATCAAATTCATCATCAAAACTTGCGCCTTTCCTGTTGCCGCCCAAAATAGTTGCGGCAAGCTGTGGTTTAGTTTTGGAAATGTATTCAATTCCTAGTTCAAAGTGTTTGATAAAATACATCATGGTGTTGAACTCTTGCGTTCGGCGCATGAAAACTTGTATGGTCTGCTCAACGTCATGGGTACAATAAAAAACGGTTTGCTTGATCTCTGCATCCGTCAACTTGCGGTCAAGGTTAAAGGGTACTTCCGTTTCCCGAATATCGTTACCCATGAAACCCTCAAAGGACTTCAAGCCCACATCGGTATTCAACATTACATCGTAATTAAGAAGCGGGTAACTCTTTAAGAGGTTGCTATACTGCCAGCCGGGTTTACCCTTGACAATGATGTAATCATTTAGCTTCTTAGCGTTGAATCCGCACAGAATCCCCTGTAAGATGTATTGATCGTAGTGGCGGCTGTTGAATCCTACCCAAATTCGGGTTTTATGCGCTTCATAAAAGGCCTCAAGTTCCGCCTTGTCGTTGATAATGACATGGGTTTTCTTCTCCACCATATCAATAATGACAACAAGCCAGTCATAAGCGAAAACCTCAAAATCGTAGAATAAAATAGCAATCACCCTCTTTCTTTGAAATTCCCACCATACCCACCCGCCTGTTTATCTTGTCAGGTCACAAGCCGGGGCTTAGTCCTCAAGAACGTAAGTTTCCTTGATCTTGAACGTGTTAAAGCCCTTTTTGTTCTCGCCATACTCCAAGCTATACTCATAGTTCCCATCAATGGCTTCCATAATATCCATAATCAGGTTGTTGTACTGATTGTAGGTCTGGAACGAAACGAGGATCGGCGCGTTCATCTCGGCCACAAGCGAACGCAAGAACTCGTCCACAATGCCGATCTGGAAACCCTGCGTCACGATCTGGTTCATAAAGATCAGACTTCCCTTGTATTCGCCCGCCAGAATCTTGAACCAGCAGGAGAACATGGGATCACCCTTTTTACTCTTGCCAAGTTCCAGCTTGTTGATTTCCACCTCATAAGTACCATGGGGGACTTCACGGCGGGTGTTGCCGTTCTTTGCGGCTTCAGCGGCATCTTTCGCCAAGCCAGCGGTATCAAAGTTAGCGTCAAATTCATCGAAAATGCTCATTGTTATAGTCCTTTCTTACAGTCGGTTGTGATTAGGATTCCCGCACTCTGCGCTTACGGCGGGGGTGTTCGGTGGGCTGTTCGGGCTGTGCATTGGGCGCGCTGACTTCAACCGCGCCGTCCATCGGGGGGTTGCCATCATCGGCATTTTCGGCGGGTGCGCTCTCGCCCTCTGCGTGGGCTTCCTGCGGGGCTTCTTCTGCGGGTGTATCGTTTACAGGTTCGACCTGTTCCGGCTGTTCCTGCGGCTTCTCTGCCGGGGTGACGGGCTTTTCCTCTGCCTTACGGCGGGAACGTCCGGCACGTTCGGTGGTTTCGGTCTGCGGCTTGCTTTCAGATACGCCGTTTGCGGCGTTCTTGTTAGCTTCATCGTACACGGCAAAGAGTGCATCCACATCAAGCGGAAGATCCTTTGCGGCGACACGCAAGCGGCCACCGCCAAAGACAACCTCATTGGACTTAAAAGAGAACGTGCGGGTTTCGCCATCAGCCACGATACGGGCAACCACGTCAACCATACCCGCAACCTTGTTAGCCACCTTGTCAGGCAGTCCAGCGGGCTTAATAGCCGTGATCTTGTCGCCGCCCTTGCGGGTAATATCCTTGCTCATATCCTCATGGGAAATAAGCACGATGTTTTCATAGTCCAGCACCATAAGCCGCTTCATGGTGTTCAGGTACTCACCGCGCACCTTATCCCATGCCCGGAAAGAATCATCGGATTCATGGGTAATGCCCATCTGCTGATACATATAGACCCGGCAAGATTCATAAGTATCTTCCAGCAGGTCAACAACGATGGTCTTAAAGGTGTTCTGCTTCTTTTCCAGTTCGGAAATGGTATCCTTGAACACTTCCCACGCAAGGGTGCGCTTTGTCATGCGCCCCTCAACCTTGACGTTATCGCGGATAGGGATATAAGGCGCGTCCACGTTCTCAACATTACCGTCAGTGTTGAGCATGAGCGGATCAG
>ENA-OROM01001373-OROM01001373.1-human-gut-metagenome-genome-assembly--contig:-NODE-1373-length-22729-cov-9.281335_pt1 | contig 22729 bp, 30 predicted proteins | sample MGYA00242129_ERZ509050 | MGnify/ENA primary metagenome ERZ509050 (study PRJEB26280, sample SAMEA2338701) | human gut metagenome | biome: human gut; feature: human-associated habitat; material: faeces...
TCTACCTGCTTCGCAGTGGTGAATACATGCCTCTGCAGGTAAATCTGCCTCCTACCAGCATCAAGCCCTTCAAGGAATTTCTGAACCGGGCCTTCATGCTCCGCCGCCGCGCCACTTACGGCAGTATCGTGCAGATTGGTCTCAAGCGTGAGAACAACGGCACCAATGACTACAGTGTTGCTACCTTCAAACTGCTGCAGGATTTCCAGGGCGAGGAGCTGGCTCAGATCCGGGCTTACGCCAACAGTTTTAAGGAGCAGATCAAACTCCTGCTCCAGCAGCGTGCCGAAATCACTGAGGAGCAGCGCGACACCGGCTGCGATTATGTAATCGAGCCTGGCGCCATGACCAACGAGCCGGCAGATGGTCACTATACTGTCAGCCAGATCAATGGTGACTGCGAACAGCTGCCTGCATAAGTATCTTGATGTGGTTTGTGCCACATGACACATAAACAAAGGGATGCCTTCGGTCTAACACACCGGAGGTATCCCTCTTTTTTTATTTAAGGAGGAAACCACTATGTTATGTGAAGTACCATTAAACAAAGAACAGCAGGCATTTGCCGCCGATCATCATGGTCTAGTCTACAAGTTTTTAAATGAAAACCGTCTGCCGGAAGATGAGTTTTACGATGTGATCATTTTTGGCTATCTCCGAGCAGTGTATCGCTATTTCAACGAGCCCAAGCTTCAGAAATACTCCTTCGCCACAATCAGCTGGAAATCAATGCAGGGGGCTTTATCTAATTACAATCGATACCAAACTCGCCGCAAACGCAATATGGAGGTTCTCAGTATTCATGTCGGGTTATATCCCGATGGTGCGCCTTTAGAAGATACCATTCCTGCCCATGACCCAATCATGCAGCAGTTGGAAATGGATCTTCTTCTCCACGAGCTGGCCGGCAGAGTCTCTAAGCAGCAAATGGATATTGTGCATCTGAAACAGGGCGGCTATGGCATCCGTGAGATTGCCCGCACCCAGAAGGTTCCTATGCGGCGCATTAAAGAGTTGCTGGCTGAAGTCCATGATGTGCTGCTGGATATTTGCTATGGATGAACCCATTACAGATAAGAAATACCCTTACATCCACATTTTCAAAAAGATTGGAGGTCAAACCGAATGAAGAAAGAAAAGAAACAGATCGTTTTGAATGGTTCTCTGCTGCGTCCACTGTCTGTTGGACGGGGTGCGATTCTGCACGCCGGAGGAAACATCTACCATACTTCGCGTGTGGTGGCGATTCTGGAGGAGTCGGAGGATTGCGTCCGTTTTGAAACGCAGAACTCCCACTACCATCTCTCCATGTCCCCTTTTCCGCTGGCGGCTGTCAGTCCGCTCCCTGTGAGATTGGCCGCATGTGCGTGAAGGGGCTGTAAATGGATTGGAACAGCCGGCTCACGCTGACTATTCCACAAGTTCTGGCCGTGGCGGATACCATTCCGTCACGGCTCTTTTTATGGAGGAACAAAATGAACGAAGAAATCATGAATGAGATCCAACCAGTCCGCCCCAAAGACCAGTTTACCTTTTCCTGCCGTCAATGCGGGGCGTGCTGCCGCAATATCGAAGGCTGTGTCATGGTGGAGAGTCTGGACGCCTACTGTCTGGCCCGCTACCTCCGGGCAAAGGGTGAGCCCATCGAAGGAATAGAGGATTTCCTGTTCCGTTACTGCGAACCAGAACCACTGACTGAGGAAGGCTTCCCTATCTATATGCTCAAGACAAAAGTCCCTAACGGCTCCTGCATCTTCCTTACGGATGGGCGCTGTTCTGTCTACCCTGCCCGTACCCGCACCTGCCGTATCTATCCTCTTACCGTAGGTCCAGGGGAGCGTGGCCGCGATTTTGAATACTGCCTGTGTCTGGACCGACACCAGAGCCACTTTACCGGCAGCCGGGTATCCGTCAAGGACTGGCTGTATCAGAATTTTAAGCGGGAAGACAAAGAATATGTGAAGCGGGAATATGAGATTGCTACCGAACTGGGCAAACTGATGCGCGCCATTGACCCTACCATGCGGCAGGGCATTGTATTCAAGGTGCTCTACTACCGCTATTACAATTTTGATTTAGACCAGCCTTTTCAGCCTCAGTATGAGCAGAATAACCGACACCTGTTAGCAGACCTGCACCGGATTGCCGGGGAACAGTAAAAGGCAAATGGCTTTTAGAAAGGGGGCCTTATTTTATGAATTTACACGAAACAGCGATGGGGCAAAGATTTTTTAATGTTCAGCTCCCCGCACTGATCAACACACTCAAAGACATTGCGGCGGCGCTTTCCCGCCCTGCACCATCTGCTATATCCTTTCCGGCAGACCAACACTTTCTCACTTCGCTCTATTATGGTGAATATGAAGCAGATGTGTTCAAGCCCGATAAACGCCTCGCGCCTTTTAATCAGGCAGTACAGCAGAAAGAAAAAGCTCTGCTTCCGCTGCTCTCCAACGAGGCGTCCATCGCTTTTGAACAGTATCAGGCTGCGGTACAATGCCGCAATTCTGCTGTATTGGAGCAAGCATACGCCTCTGGCTACCGTACCGCTGTGCAGATGTTTGCGGCAGGCTTAGGCCCACAGCCGCCAGTACCGGAACATGGGGAGGATAATAATGGATGAAAACAGACTGCCCGAACTGCCCCAGGAAGCTTTTCGGCCAATGATCGCGCAATCAGTCCAACTGGAACAGTTTTTAGGGGAAGAACTGACTTTTTGCTTTCGGGATCTTGATGGCGCCCATACCTTTACTACCTGCTATGGCGATATCTACAAAACGGTCAATGCACTGCGGGACTATGTCCGGCTTCTGGAATCAGTGTGCGATCAGTGGGAGCTGACTGGATTCCATCGTGCTACCTACGAGTACCATGCAGAAAAACTGCGTAAAATTGCGGATAAACTGCAAGCTGGTATCGGCTACGACTATGACAAAGCGGTGGAAAAATGCAAAAAGAAACGCGCCAGAAAGTCCCACAGCAACGATGTCGGGGAAGATGCCCTTCTACTGACGGTACGGGCTGCCGGCAAGTCCGCTGACAATGAAAAGGAGGCTGCGCCTTATGAGGAAGATACCCCTTGGGAACCTGAACTCGAATAACCCTATAAAAACACCTGTTAAAAAGTATCATGCAAGCGTTGCCCGACAATCCCCCAGAGAACGGAACCGATTGCTGGCTTGCAAGAATTTTGCGTTTACCCACGCCAATGTGCATAAGCACTGCCGCCACTTCCGGCGCGGATAACCGCCCGGAAGCTACCCACGGAGGATGCCTATGGAACGAGATGAACTACGCACCACTTTAGTGAACCATCTGGAAACCCTGCGGCGCAACCTGCAGGTCGTATCCATGGAGGTGCTGAAAACCAAGTACAAAAAACCATTTGATGTCCTGCGGCAAGACATCTGTAAAGCCGCTACCGCCTATACCCGCTTTCTGGTATTCGATGGTATGCGGATCAAACACAAATACTTTGATGAGGCCGTACCCTATATTGATGCAGCTGTGAAGCAAACCAAGCGGCTCAAACAGATCTCAGATGCTGCCTTCCAGCGTCAGGATATTGACGAGATCGAATCACTCGCCCTTGCCCTGCGCAAAGAGATAGAAGCAGCTCTGCAGCCCTTCTATATGGGACATATGTGCCTTTATGTGACGCCGGAATGCTTTGACGACCCGCCCAAGACGCCAGAAATCTACAACAATGCAACCGCCTGCGTCTGGAGGGATGGTACATGGCAACTCCTGGAGGATACCAGCAAAGGGTTCCTGCTCTTTGTCCAATCCAAATCCAAGGAGGAATCTGCCGCATGAAAGAAACATCCCAACGATATCTAAACAGCGAGGCTCACGGTTATCTCATGGAGGCCAAAGCCTGTACGCTTTTGCTCAAAGACTTGGAGCGCATCCGCGCCAAGCTCAGGCGGCACATCGAAAAGGAAGCCGCAGACCGCGAGGCAGAATTTGAAGCGGCCATGCAATACCATAGCGAAAGCGACATCCAGGAAGCCTACGGCTGGGAATTCATCAGTGAACAGCAGTATGAGCGCTATCTGGAATTGTTCCGTCAGGGCCGCAGGGAACTTGATGAACACAGCCCCACTGTTACAGAACTGGCTCTCTCCATCCTGAACCGTATCTTTCAGGATATTGATAGAGACTGCCGCCAATGCGAGTTTGAAGCCCTGTCTCTGGAAGAACAGCTTGCCGAGTTGAAGCGTGCTGAGGAATCCAGGCAGGCATGGAGGCAGTATATCGCCAGTCTGAAGGAAATGATCAACCCCTCCGCTGCGCAGGAATGACCCTTAAAATCGCTACTGAAATTTACTTTGCAGACTGCCTACTTGCAAAATCAGATTTTTTCGGCTAAAATAGGTATATAATAATATATCAGCCGAAATCGAGAAAGGAGGAACGCCTGTGTATATCACCCGACACATGGAGAAACCGGTGATGGAGCTGAATGAACAGTATCCTGTGCTTCTGCTTACCGGACCAAGGCAGGTTGGAAAAACTACCATGCTGGAACATTTGATAGAGGTCGAGGGCAAGGGGCGCAAGAAGGTCTCTTTGGATGATCTGACGCTGCGGGAACTCGCCAAGACGGACCCAAAGATGTTCTTTCAGCTGTATCAGCCGCCGCTGCTCATTGACGAAGTGCAATACGCACCGGAACTGTTCCCATATATCAAAATCATGGTAGATGAACGCCATCAGCCCGGCGATTTCTGGCTGACGGGTTCTCAGCTTTTCAAGATGATGAAGGGCGTACAGGAATCTCTGGCAGGCCGGGTGGCTCTGCTCCACCTCTCACCGCTTTCCCAGAGTGAGATCATGAAACGGCCCCCTGAACCACCGTTCAGCCTGGAGCTGCCTCTTTTGTCAGAACGGCAGAACGGACGCCAAATGCTGAACACGCCAGAGGTCTTTCAGCGTATCCATCAGGGCGGGATGCCTGCCCTGGTCACAGGAACTTATTCCAATGCCTCCATCTTCTATTCCAGTTACATTGACACTTACATGGAACGGGATGTGCGGCGGCTGTCCAATGACATTGACAGCTTGAAGTTTTTGCGGTTCCTGCGTTCTGTTGCCGCCAGGACTTCCCAGCAGGTCAATTACAAGGGCATTGCCGATGATGCGGAGATCGACCAGACCACGGCCAAAAACTGGCTTCATGTTCTGGAGGCGCTGGGGATCATCTTTTTATTGGAGCCCTATTCCAATAATGTCCTCAAACGCACCGTATCCACACCCAAGCTCTACTTCTACGACTCCGGCATTGTCTGCTACCTGACCCGTTGGAGCAGTCCGGAGACAGCCATGGAAGGAGCCATGAGCGGCGCACTACTGGAAAACTATACCGTAGCGGAAATCATCAAGACCTATCAGAACGCCGGTCAGGAGCCATTCCTGTACTATTACCGGGATAAGGATGCCAGAGAAATCGACCTGATCCTGGAGCGGGACGGAAAACTGTTTCCCATCGAGATCAAAAAGATGGCCTCGCCGCCAAAGAAATTGACGAAGGTATTTGACCTGATCGACAAGTCCCCACTGCAGCGCGGCACTGGTGCTATCCTGTGCATGGCTGACCAGTTGGGCGCTTTTGATCAGAACAATCTGATCGTGCCTATCTCTTTGATTTAACGAGGAACCCTGCCGCATTACCTGCGGCTTATAACCGAAAGGATCGACAGACTGCATTTAGCGGCCTGCCGGTCCTTTTTTCATTTAGGAGGAAACACCTGATGATAAAACGACAAATATCTTTTCTGTTTGAAGATCCCGGATTCTGTATAGATGTATTCTGCACCATTGCAGAACCGGTACGCTACTACAACCGGGATACCGAAAGCGGCGCATGGTACAGCTCTACACCGGACTGGAATGAAAATGGCAGTCTCATCCGGGAAGACCTCATCTTTGAAGTGATTGCAGGTGGCGTAGTCTGTGCACTGGACGGCAATGGTAACTTTGAAGGCAAGAAACCCTTCGTACCTTTCTGCCAATTCCGCCAATCGCTGGTGCAGTCCGTTCATACACAATATCCGCACCTGCAGAATCAGGAAGCACTAAGGGAAAAGCTGCTCTCCCTGCCGGATGCCAGAGAAACGGTTGGGCATGGTTGGTACTGGGAAAACTGGCTCTTTGCCACCGATGTTGAGAACACCGCTGAGGAAGCAGTAGACTCAGCCGAATGGCTAAATAGTCAGTTCCACATTCTGGCTGTCCGCTATACCCACAAGCCCACCGGCTTTGTGTTTACCAACTACCGTTTCCGGGACAAAAGAACCGAAGCCAAATCTTCCGGACATGACCTACTGCTCTATGACTGGAAAGACCAATGACCGCACTGCGTCAAAAAATGCAGCACCTATACACAAGGAGGATACAAAATGAAAATCCACGAAGATCGTTCCCATATGAATATTGATACCAGATGGTTTGAAAAAGGCTATGCCAAAGAAGACGTCCACTCCCTGCGCCTGCAATCCCTATGCACCGAAGCAGAGGCCGCAGCCAACAAACAGTTTTATGACAGCCACACCCGCGAAGAATGGGAACAGTATATCCGTCAGGCAAGTTTGGAGAGCAGCGCAGCAATGAAACCCGTCATGGAAGCCATCGCACAGGACTTTGTCTGCTACCAGTATGACGAAAATATCCCTGTGTCCTATGGCAGCGACCGATGGGATCTGTACTTCTGGTGTAATCCCTTTAGCGGCGCCGCAGACGCATCCGAACGGGATTTCTCGTATTTCACGCTGACCTTTAACGAGCGTCAGACGCTGGAGAAACGGAGAAAAGTCTGTCAACAAGTGCTGGATCTCCTATGCTCACGCTTTCAGGAGCATCCCCATCTCCATGTAGCCGTACAGTATTCCATATGGTTTGACCACCCGAAGATCCACGATGCTGTGGAGCGCGCAAAGCCCCGTCTGCATGGCCTGCGCTGTATCCAGGACCAAAAAGAAGGAAAACTGCTCCTGCAGGACGGTGCCCTGCTCTTCAAGCCAAAATACGCAAAGAAATATTCCCGCACGCTGAGTCAGAGCCAGATTTTGTCTCTTAGTTGGGAACTGGGCGTGGCGGACGAAGAACCGGATATCGATGCGGCACCTGTTACCTTGCCTTACAAGAAATTTGGCGCCACGCACCCCATCCAGCTGCAGGTGACTTCCTACCTGAATGGAAACCTTGCCATACAAATGGTGACATGGGAAAGCGGCGACCCGGAACCCTGGGCGACTCTCACCGTCAACCTGCCCGGCCAACGGCAAAAAGGCCATGCCTTTATCGACACCAATGCCGATTCGGAATTTCCCACTTGGCTCATACGACATGGTCTGGCTATCCCAACCGGTCGCACCATGCAGAGTGGGTTCTGCACCTATCCCGAATATCGTTTTCGTGCCAACCGGCTGCAGGAGCTGGACCCGGAAGGGTATGCAGGCTACCTGAAAAACTTTGAAAGGCGGTGCAGCGCATGAAATATAAGGCAGTTTATGATGTACTGAATGAAAGGCGGCAGACTACCCCCGGTTTCTGTTACCATGACCGCAGCGGCTGGCGTGCTTACCCCCAGACCTACATGACCATGCAGTGCCCTTTATGGATTATTGCTGAAGATGCTGCCACGGGCAGGCGTCTGTGGATCACTCAGGAGGGCCCCCGATTTAGCATTTCCATTCGAAGGATGGATGAACAGCGGCACAACTATGGCCCTACCTATCGCATTACTTGTGAAAACAGGACAAAACTGGCTCAGGTTCTGCGCTATCAGTTCGAGTCAAAAACTTTGGCTGTGTAGCTGACGATGACCAGAGAGGAACTGCATTCCTCTCCCTGCTCCGGGTTCCTTGTCCGGAACACACACTAAGAAGCACCGGCAATCTGCATTTTTGCAGGCGTCCGGTGCTTCTTTGGAGGAAAACGCTTATGAATACTCTCGTATTTACACTGGGCGAACACCGATCCCAGCTGACTTTGAAAATCAGTACCTATCCCAACGGCAATCTCGCCATCAAGCTTTATGAAAAGGATCACGGCATCCTGATTTTTTGGGAAACCCTTACCACCAACTTAACCGGAATCCGGCCCGACCACTGCGCTTTCATCAATATAAAAGCCGCAGACGGACTTTTTCCAGTCTGGCTGTCAGACAATCACCTTGCGGAACCTACCGGGCAAATTCTTGAATCGGATGGCTGCCTTTACCCTGAATACCTGTTTAATGGCAAAGAACTGGATGCCCTGGATCATGAGGGGCACACCCTCTACATCCGGCGGCAGAAAGGCGAACTTGGGCGCCGCTTTGAGCGGCTGTATCTTGCCCTGCGAAGACTGGCGCGAGAAATCAACGGATTCAGCTACACCGATTACAGCGGCTGGCGGTGTCTGGATGGGAGTTCCTCCACCCTGCCCCTCTGGATCGAGGCATTTGACCCTTCTCATGGCCGCAAATTCATCTTCACGCAGAAAGGTCCCGCACTCCAAACTACCATCCTCTATGCAGATGGTACAGAGAAGCAGCGCATCTATCGGCGTAAAGAGGACATGGCAACCGAGCTGATGGCCATGTTTCAGGAAGAATTGCGTGTCTACCCTCCCTGGTCTGAAGACCGGAGGAAACGGTACGAATATGAAAGACAATAAAATAGGAGGACATCATCATGAAGATCCGTATCTATCCCAAATCCCTGTTGGAAACCGTATGGCAGCAGGACAAACTGCTGTTTACCCCAGAGGCAGAGCAACCACCCCTATGTCTTCGGTGTGGTCAGACGCTGGACCGCAGGCTGGTCATCAACGCCCTGAGCCGCTATGCAGATGTCCATATCTGCGAGGCGTGCGGTATGGATGAAGCCCTGCGTGATGCCAACCGTTGCCCACTCCCTCTAACAGAATGGGCAGCTGTCAAAAACGGTTTGAGCCAGCAGCAGACCAATTTTGAAGATCCGCTACTGACTACTTCCTGCGCCTTTGAAGATCTGTTTCAGCAAGGCTCCCGTCCTGCCAGCGAGATAGCCTATTCCCGTTCTGATTATGATGGATGGAAATGGTGGACCACCTGGCATCAGTGCCAAAAGGATACGCCTGTTCTGGAAGTTGCCCGTGAAATTGATGCTTTCCAGGATGCGCTATTCCAACTGCCGGAGTTTCGGAATTTGGACACCTTGACACGGTTCTGCCGAGGGTACGCCCAACCCACCAGCGAGCCCACCGAATTCAATTTGTATTCGGAAACTGCTCACTTTTATATCTGGCTGCGGCTGATTACCAGGCGTCGAGATTATAATGTGTATGTACATTACTATCTGAAAGGTTAAAAAGTCTGCAACGCACCGGATACAGTATGCCTATCAGCTCTGTATCCGGTGCGTTTTTCTCTCTTCTTATATACCGCACCATAATCATATCCAAAATATTTATGAAAAATTGGATGCCACAAATTCTATTGAGGAATAAAACAAAGCTATTATTTTAGGATACATTAGCCCCTTAATGTAACCCAGTGATAAAAAACGCCGGCGAAAAGGTGTAAAATTCTCCGCATCTGCCTCTCCTTTTTGTCCATTTTCCCGCATTTAGAACCCCGTTTTGAGGGGAACAGGATAACTTTATCCACCTGCCTGCCGACCATGCGGAAAAACCCTTGATTTCCGTGGACTTTTACCGCCCTAAATGCGTAGACAGGAGGTATCTTTTCCGCTGGCGTTCCGCCTCTTTCTTCCGGCGCATAGCTGTCTCTGAGTATGTCCTATACTTATACTGTATTATTCATATTTCCGTCTTGTACTATCGTTGCAGGGCAAATATAATAGATATAGTGAGGGGATGTCTGGAAATGATAATCCCATCATATTTGCTGGCTTAGGAAAATCTTAATAAAATCTGATGCAATTCATTGGGATTTTCCTAAAAAGTATTGGTATGCTATAAAAGAGTTATGCTGTATGAGAGGAAGAAATTGGATGGCTGAAAAGGTCTTAGTTGTAGACGATGAACACGATATTGCAGATTTATTAGAAGTTTATTTGGGAAATGAGAACTACGATGTTTTCAAATATTATTCGGCAAGAGAAGCCTTAGATTGCATTGAAAATCAAGAAATAGATTTGGCTATTCTTGACATAATGCTGCCGGACATCAACGGTTTTTCTCTTTGCCAGAAAATACGAGAGAAATATACCTACCCCATTATTATGTTGACGGCAAAGGATGAGGAAACTGATAAAATTACTGGTCTGACTTTGGGCGCGGACGATTATGTAACAAAACCTTTTCGTCCACTTGAATTGATTGCAAGAGTGAAAGCCCAGTTACGAAGATATAAAAAATACACGCCAGTACAAATTGAGAAACTTTCTCCCTCCATACTCACATACAAAAAACTAATGCTTAACACGCAAACGTATGAGTGTAAATTAAACGGCACACCTGTATCTTTAACCCCAACGGATTTTTCTATTTTGCGTATTTTGCTTGAAAGACAAGGAACCGTTGTTACCCTTGAAGATTTGTTTCATCTGGTATGGAAAGACGAATATTACAGCAAAAATAGCAGCACAATCACCGTCCACGTCCGGCATTTAAGAGAAAAGTTGCAGGACACGGCAGAAAAGCCACAATATATTAAAACGATATGGGGTGTTGGATATAAGATATAGTCCGCTTGCGATTGGAGATTGAAATGAAGAAGAAAGAAAAGCTAAATTATATTGTGCCAATTCTATTTTTACTATATTTGGCACTCCTGATATGGATTATCTTATTTAAGTTGCAATTTTCTATCCTCGACTTAGATCGAGTACGGGAAATCAATCTAATTCCATTTTATTATGAGCATGAAGTTACTTTTCACGCAGCAGAAGTTTTACAGAATGTGTTGATCTTTATGCCTTTTGGAATATATATGTGTTTATTATTTCCTAAAAGTCGGTTTGGCGTGAAATTGCTTTTGATTTCCGTAGTAAGTTTGCTGCTGGAAATCTGCCAGTATGCCTTAGCGATTGGCCGGTCAGATATTACAGACCTTATTACAAATATCTGTGGCGGTCTGTTCGGTATTATTCTGTATAAAGCAGCCATCCGGCTGTTTCGGAACAAAAAACGGGTAGACCAAGTAATTATCGTTTCAGCCGCGATTGTAACAGTAGTAGTTGGTGGAGGACTGCTGCTCTTGCTCACAGCAAACTGATGGAGGTGAAAAGCATTGAAGAATAAATGCTATTCCATAGAAAAACGGCTTCGGTTGCGGTTGTTCCTGCTTCTGTCCTTATATACGGTAATCGGTTTTGCCGTTATGTTGCTTTCAGATTATGTTTTAGCGTTATTTCCGTTGCCCATTAGCACATGGATTTTAAGTCGGTTGGATGTAATCTTTGCCCTTTACCTTATCTTTGGTTTCGTGGGAATTTTTTATTTCTATTGGAAAAAACCGTGGGAATATTTGAATGAGGTTATCAGCGCAACGGAGATTGTTTATGAGCAGAATGACCATGCGATTGAACTATCTGAACCACTACGGAAAGTGGAAAGCCAGATGAATCAGATTAAAATGTCTGTCCTTTTGAGCCAGCAGGCTGCAAGTGAGGCGGAAACAAAGAAAAATGAGTTGGTTATGTATCTGGCACATGATATTCGCACACCTTTAACAACGGTAATCGGGTATTTGAGCTTGCTTAATGAGGCACATGATATGCCGGAGGGACAGAAGGAAAAATATATCGGAATTGCACTGGATAAATCGGAGCGATTGGAAACTTTAATCAATGAACTATTTGAAATCACGCGTTATCATACAAATACCGCTCAAGTGAAAAAGCTACCGGTTGATCTGTATGCCTTACTGTCCCAAGTCATTGATGATTTTTACCCCGCACTTTCTGAAAAAGGAAATACAACCAAAATATCTATGCAGGATGGTTTAACCATCACGGGTGATCCAGAAAAACTTGCCAGAGTGTTCAACAATTTATTGAGAAATGCAGCATCTTACTGCTATCCAAACACTGAAATCAACATAATTGCGAGCAAGAAAAGCAATTATGCTGTCGTAATTTTCAAAAATCATGGACCAACTATTCCGGCAGATCAATTAAGCACAATCTTTGATAAATTCAGCCGTTTGGATGAAGCCAGAACGTCCGACACAGGCGGCGCAGGCTTAGGTCTTTCGATTGCAAAGGAAATTGTAAACCTTCATGGCGGAGAAATCACGGCACAGAGCCAAACGGAAGAAATTACATTTACGGTAACGCTACCTCTTTCAAGTAAATCTTAGGAATTTCTTAGGAGTATTCCACATTAAAATTAGAGATTACAAAGCCCCTGTTCGGTAGAATAGATACTGAACAGGGGCTTTGCCTTTTAGAAAGAAAAAGGAGTGATGATTATGGAGCTGAAAATTGAGCATTTAAGTAAGCGGTTCAAAGATAAAACCGCTGTCGATGATGTAAGCCTGACGCTGACAAGTGGAGTTTGGGGGTTGCTCGGTGCAAATGGAGCAGGAAAAACAACCCTTATGAGAATGATTGCAGATATTATGACGCCAACTAGCGGGACCGTCTATTATGACGGAACGGATATTCGCAAAATGGGAAAAAGCTATCGGGATTTGTTTGGCTTTTTGCCGCAGGATTTTGGATATTCTCGTGATTTCACGGTCAAAGACTATCTTGAATATATGGCAGCATTAAAGGATGTTCCGGCAAGGGAAACATCAAGGAAAATCAATCACCTTCTGGATATTCTTACGCTTTCAGATGTGAAGCGAAAAAAAATAGCAAAACTATCCGGCGGTATGAAACGGCGTGTAGGCATTGCCCAGGCTATGCTGAATGATCCAAAAATTTTAGTAATGGATGAACCAACCGCAGGACTCGACCCCGGAGAACGGGTACGCTTTCGCAATTTTATTTCCGAGTTTTCTCATGACCGTATTGTGCTGATCTCCACACACATTGTTTCTGACATTGAGTATATTGCAACACGAAATGCGATTATGAAAGATGGAAAAATTATTGATGTAGGTACAACAGACGAATTGGTGAAGCAGATCGAGGGAAAGGTCTGGACTTGCACTATTCCAGCAAGAGATTTAGACAAGTATGAAATGCGCTTGCGAATAATCAACCAGCGCGGGGAAGATAACAACCAAGTATCTATACGGTATCTGTCTGATAAATCCGAAATTGAGGGTTCGACCACCATATCACCGCGCCTTGAAGATTTATACCTTTGGCTATTCCCTCAAGCTGATCTTTCAAAGGAGGGAAATTGATATGCGCTTATTTTGTTTAGAAGTAAAAAGGATTTTGAAGTCACGCCGCACCTTGATACTGCTTGCAGTGGCTTTATTTATGGCTGTCATTATGGCTTATTTGCCCATTAGCTTCGAGTCTATCAACCGCCCCGGCGAAAATGGCACTATAATTGAACTGAATGGCTTAGATGCTATTCAATTTAAGAGGGAATACCGACAACAAACTTATGGAGAAGTTACACCAGAGAAGGTGGCAGATGCCTTACGCATATACCAGAAATATGTGCCGGAATATGGTACAGTAGATAATATTCCACTGGATGTTTACACGGAAAATATTATGGCTATCCGGCCGCTTCTCGACCGCTTACCAGAAGCCTTTGCTGATCCCGATACGGGCATAGGTGCTGATCTAATGGAGATCGATCCAGATATGGTAGAACAAAACCTTTACGGACAATTTGCATCTCACTTGAATGACATAATGAACCTCGAACAGAAAGAACACCCGTCAGCCAGAGAATTTGCCACAGCAAAGTATGCTGAGGTTGATAAGCCTTACCAGCTTTATTCTGGTTTGAGCCGAGATGCGTTTGATTATATCGAGTTGTATATTTTTATACTTTCCATTTTGTGCATTGCAATGGTGGTACCAACATTTGCTAATGAATACCAGACCGGAAGCGACAGCATTATGCGCTGCACAAAAAACGGACGTGTGAAGTTCAGCGTGATTAGGATACTTGCAGCAGGTGTTATTTTTACAGTCGTATTCATTGTGGGAATGGTGATCCATCTATTTATCATCAATCTTGCCTTTGGAGCAGAGTGTTTGAAAACATCTTTCCAGATGTTATTTTCCGTCATAAATCTTGCCAATCTCAATTTGGGGCAATTACAAGTGATTTTGGTATTAGCGGGACTTTTATCTTTATTGGCAAGCATTAGCTGCACACTCTTTTTATCTGCAAAGTGTAGGGATTCGTTGAGTTCATTATTGATTTCACTTGTCGTTATGCTCTTACCAACCATCATTTATACTGCGTTGGGCGGCTCCGTATGGCTTTCCACAATTTTGCCCTCTGCTGGTATTGGCCTGCAAAATAACTTCCTCTATCAGCTTTACGGTTTCAATTTCTTGTATATTGGAGATATGAGTTTTTGGACACCTTACATTATTCTTATTTCAGCAGCGATTGAAATTCCTGTTTTCGTCTTTTTGACAATACGCTCTTATTATAAGCATCAAATAGCGTAAAGAAGCAGTTATTTGATGGAAAAAAACTTTGATAAGCTACTATGTAGCAGGCGTGGACATTATTGGCGGTAAAGCCGCAGCGATTTTGGCAGTTACGGTGCTAAAGAGTGCATTGAATGCCTCCTCTATGTGGTTCTTTACTCTGAACATTACATTGGTTCCTGTTCTGGTCATTGGTGTGCTTTATCTGCTGCTGGCTGCGGTTATTCCGCTGATCGTTCTCCACTTCTTTAACAAGGGAACTGTGGTGGAACGGTTGAGGACTTCGGAGTGAAATATCGCAAAAATAACATGTGAGAAAGGATGTGAGCAAAATGGGTAAACTTCTGATTCTGTCCGTTCCTGATCATGAAGAACATATAATCAACAAAATTATGGAGCTTATTGCGGACGAGCCAGAGTTTATCCACCTTGCTCCATCCCTCCCTCAGTCTGCACTTTCCTTCCCCGGTCTTGAAATCCGGCTGAAGGAGCAAACGGTATCCTGCAGCGGTCAACTTGTTACACTGACTCACCATGAGTTTGCTGTCCTTACATATCTGGCTCGCCATCCTGGCTGGGTGTTTTCTGCCTATCAAATCTATGAAGCTATATGGTGCAAGGACGGTGAAAACTGCGGGACTGCTGTTGCCAGTGTTATCGGTCAGATCCGGCGTAAATTGACGCCGGATACACCAAGGGGTGGCTATATTCGCACTGTACTGGGTAGTGGATATAAATTTGAATCCGTGATATAGGAAATGCCGGACATAGGCTTATTGGCTCTGTCCGGCGCTTCTTTTTATATAAAATAAGGCTGCAAGTATTGCTTCCTGTGTTACTTGAAAAAAACATATATAAATTCGACAAACGGCAGTCTACTCTTCCCCAAATAGACTATTTACAGTTTTGAACCACAAGGCGGTGTAATATCCAATCCTTCAAGAAAGTGTATTCCCCAGTTACACATAGAATCTAATACCGGAATGATACTTTTTCCAAAGGCGGTAAGTGAATACAAGGTTTTAGGTGGTTTTTCTGGAATTACTTCTCTGTGAATCATGCCGCATTCTTCCAAATCGCGAAGTTGTTGTGAAAGCATTTTAGGTGTGGCTTTTGGAATTAAGCGTTGTAATTCCATGTAGTGCAAAGGTTTTTCTATCAAATGCCAAAGAATGAGAGGTTTATATTTTCCTCCAATCAGAAAAAGTGTGGCTTCCACTGGACAACTAAATTGATCTTTTTGATAATTCATTTTTATATATTCACTCCTTTTTGGGTACTTTCTTTGAGGGAAGTATCTACCTGAAAAGTGCAATCTTGTTATTCTACTGCACCATGTTAAAATTAGTACGACGATTGAACATGTCAATTAAATTATACAGCACCAAGAAAGGATTGACCATGATGAATTTTATTGAGATTGCAAAAAAACGGTATTCTGTACGCAATTACAGTGGCAAAAAAGTGGAGAAAGAGAAGCTTGATAAAATTTTGCAGGCTGCTCATGTTGCACCAACAGCAGCAAACCTACAGCCGGTTCACTTAATTGCAGTAGAAAGCAAAGAGGGACTGGAAAAAATCAGCAAAGGGGCAAATATTTATAATGCTCCTCTTGCAATTATTGTATGTGCAGATCATAACAAAGCATGGGTTCGCCCCTTTGACCAAAAGCAAACCGGAGACATTGACGCAGCTATCCTAACAGACCATATGATGTTGGAGGCAACAGAATTAGGTTTAGGTACCGTATGGGTATGTTACTTTCAGCCTGATGTTATCCGGAAAGAATTTGATTTACCCGATAATTTAGAGCCAATCAATATTTTGGTAATCGGTTATGGAAATGAAGCGCCAGCAGATACAGAAAGACATGAACACATGAGGATTCCACTCACTGACTTAGTTTCGTATGAAAAACTGTAACCGAGTATGACTCGATTTCCGAAATACTTCCGAACTATCTTCAGCTCATTGCTTCCAAAAATAGTTGATGTTATAATTGCGGGGAAACAACTGAATAAAAGTGTCTTCGGGGCAGGGTGAAATTCCCGATTGGCGGTAAAGTCCGCGAGCGTAAAACGCACGATTTGGTGTAATTCCAAAACCAACAGTATAGTCTGGATGAAAGAAGATATGGTTAGATTTCCGCAGATTTTAAGGGGCTTACTTTCTTTTCTGTGGCCTAATTATAATGTTAACACCCGAAAGACCTTTTCTTTTGGGTGTTAATTTTTTGCCACGGAGGAAAGCAATTATGAACAGTAAAACAAAAAGAGTCACCACTATTGGGATGCTATGTGCGATCACTTATGTCACCATGGTTGTCGGCAGGATTCCGATTATTCTATTCTTAAAGTATGACCCATCCGATGTTATTGTAACTTTGGGCGGCTTTATTTGGGGACCGATGACTTCTTGTATCGTATCTGTCATTGTGGCAACCCTTGAAATGATTACAGTAAGCGATACCGGAATATTAGGTTGTATCATGAATATCGTACAAACACTATCTTTTGCGTGTACGGCGTCTGTCATTTACAAAAAAAAGCACACTTTATCTGGTGCAGTGATTGGTCTGGCATCGGGATGGCTCATAACGGTTGTTGTTATGCTGTTGTGGAACTATTTGGTAACGCCGCTTTATATGGGGTATCCAAGAGAAGCAGTTGTAGAATTGTTACTTCCTGCCTTTCTTCCATTTAACTTGTTGAAAGGTGGGTTAAATGCATCCATTACCTTTTTACTGTATAAGCCCATAGTTACCGCTTTGAGAAAAAGCGGATATGTTGCTGCTTCGGAAAATGAAGCAAGACAAAAGCATACTGGTCTGCTTATATTGGCAAGTTTTATTATTGTAACTTGTGTTTTGATTATCCTGTCAATGAATGGGATTATATGAGGATCGAAATGAAAGAAAAACTAAATGAGCCTATTTACACACTAACAGGAACCGTTATACATGGCCGAGGTATTGGAAAGCATGTGGGGACACCTACCGCGAACATAGCAATCGAAAAAAAAGATTTTTTGCCAAAGACAGGAGTATATGTGGCAGATATTCTTTTAGGCGATAAGAGATATTACGGTGTTACCCACATTGGGACGCGCCCTACACTTGATAATGATAGCTTTGTTTCAATCGAAACATATATTTTTGATTTTGATAAGGATATATATGGGTGTACGATAACTGTCAACCTATATAAGAAATTGAGGGAAGTCAGAAAATTCAATGAATTATCCTTGCTGCTTGAACAAATTGCGAATGACCGGACAATGGCACAAGAATTTTGGGGATTAAAGCAAACAAATCACACCTTACACATTGATGTTAACCGGCATTGTGTAATATTAGAACAGCAGGAAGTTTATTTATCAACAAACGAATTTGAAGTCCTTTATCTGTTACTGCAATCTCCTCAAACCGCATTCACAAAAGAACAGATTTATGAACAGATTTGGCATGAACCCACAAATAACCATTTGCATGCAGTAGAAAACACGATTTTTCAAATACGAAAAAGGCTAAAGCCATATTGCATGGGACACGAGTATATAAAAACAGTAATTGGCTATGGTTATAAATTCAATTCCGAGTAAGGTGGTAAACACAAGAGCAAATAGCGCCATTCTCAAAATTTTGAAGTCTTCGTGTTCAGCAACCTTTTATAAACAGAAACGGCTCTGATACTATCCCCCAGTTCATTTAGGTTTCACCAAAAACAAGACCACTGCTTATTCATATAGAGAGAAGAAAGGATGTGAACAATATGGGCAAATTTTTAATATTATCCGTTGCAGACCATGAAGAACACATACTCAATAAAATTATGGAAGCCCTTGCAGACGAACCAGAGCTTGACCATATTGCTCTCCCACTCTCGGATGACACTCTCCCCTTTCCGGAGCTTGAGATTCGCCTGAAGGAGCAGGCAGTATTCTGCAGAGGTCAACTTGTTACACTAACTCATCATGAGTTTGCTGTCCTTGCTTATCTGGCTCGCCATCCTGGCTGGGTCTTTTCTGCCAGACAGATCTATGAGGCTGTGTGGGCTGCGGACGGTGAACACTGCGGAACCGCCGTTGCCAGCATCATCAGCCAGATCCGGCGCAAGTTGACGCCAGATACCCCAAAAGGTGGCTATATCCGCACTGTACTGGGCAGTGGATATAAATTTAACAGTTCTCCCTTTTAAGTCAGCAAGAAAGGCTCCGAGGCCGTAATGATCTCGGAGTCTTTCTCATTGACTTAAATCTTAAACAACTTAATCGCCTTCAACAAAATAATACTCAATTCCTGGTACAAATCCTCATCCAGCACACCATCAATAATGGCATACTTGAGCAGCAATGGTCGATACATCTGTAAAATCGCCGTAATGGCATCCTCGTTTCCGGCCTTGGCACTGAGAAGCAGACATTCAAAATTCATCTCTTGTCACCTCCTTCAATGCTCTTTCTGATTTTCTGAATCGTCCTATAGTAAAGCGCAGCTGCCCCTTTATAGGACAGTTCAAACTTTACTCCCAGAGTTTCAAAATCTTCTTCCTCCAGCGTTCGAGCCAGAAATATTTGGCGTTCCCGTTCATTGAGTTTCTGCAACGCCTCCAGAAGCGCTCCATTCTCAATGACATCCATAAGCGGCAATCTGTCCAAGACCACCTCCTCTGAGCTTGGTTCGGACTCATAGACCACTTCCACAGTACTCTCTATACTGCTGCGCTTATAAAGCTGGATCAAATAATCTTTTCTGCGGCGCTTGACCGCCGAAACTAAATATGCTGTAAACCTGAATTGCAGGTCATCTTCTGCCTGCCCATTGTTCCGTTGCCACATGGCTTTACCTCCAAAAGTCTCAAGAATTCCGATGGATTTCCTGAGCTTCTGGCGGTGACCTGCACCGGACAAAACTTGGCTGTGATAGAGAAAAACAGCCAGCTTTGTACCAATGGACAAAACCAGCTGTTCCTTGAATTGCTGCATCGAGCAGTTCAATAGATTCCGTCCGAGCAGGTGGAGGTTTTTCCTTATGTGGAGAAAACTCTCTTGTCCTGCCGCGACGATATACCCCTATTGAGAGCCGTTCATGAAAAGCCGTGTGTCCTGGAGTTATGAAAGCAATGAACTGCTCGATGTTGTGGAATCCTTTCTCCATAACATCGTTACTCCCTGTCCGCAGTTATGCGGACGGCACACAGGCGGCCTGCATCATCCCCTTTCTTTCGCGATATGGCAGCGCAACGCTGCCGCCCTGCTAATAATTATTAAATTGTGAAATAATACTTTTTTCAAATGCTATTCCAGCTATTCTATTAAATTAAAACAAAAGGCGGCCTCCATCCTTATTGCCAGGATAAAGACCGCCCTCTTCTTCCGATTTTCATTGGGTACTGTACTGATCTCATACCCCCACCTCCACTTATCGAGTTTTCATTGGTTTTGGGATCACTGCCATAATCACAGTGTAACTGACAGTTTTCGGAAACTCTTGGAGTAGCATTGGAATCGCTTTCGAGCAAAAAGAAAATCATTCGACATTATATGACAAAACAAGCTCTAAAACGGACACACTACTTTGCAACCTTTCTCAGTGTTCCGCTTTAGAGCTCTTCCTTTATTTTTTCCATAAAGTTGTATCTTCCATCGCTACCTGTGCTGTATCTGGATGGATATAAATGATTTGGAGTCCTTTCTTCTTGGCGTAGTTGACCGCCTGCTGGGTTCCAGACCGCATATTGTGTGCATTATCATAGACAGCTATCATATATCCGGCCTGCTCCACCATATAGTAATTGCGTTTCTTATAGCTTTCACTTGATGGCGTTTCACACAGTATTAAGACCTTTTCAGCATATCTGCGAATAAAATCCATCCTCTTTCGGTGCCAGTCATCCCAGTCTGAATCGTAACCCTCAAAAGGGAGAGCCAGGCACAATTCCACATCTTGATACGCCTGCTGTTCTTTCATGCGCAGCAGGATCTCCGCTGCCCACATATCAGCGCCCATTGCCCCTCCAGCCCAAAAGCATCGTACTCCCTGGTTATAGAGCCGTATGAGTTGCTCCTGCAGACACTTTTTAATCCGCTGACAACGCTTGTCCTTTTCGTTATATTTGAACTTAAAACGGGTCGGTCTGTGGCCTGTAATCACACACGAAAAACTGTTCATATGGTTCTCCTTTCCCAGCATACTTCTTCGTCTATTATACTTGTCATAGACGAGATAAATCAACCATGACCGCTTAATAATCCATGTCATAGAGGATAAAATGTAACTATAGCATGGAGGTGACGCATGGATAATCTACTGAAAGATATGGGCAAACGGATCTTCGACCGGAGGAAACAACTGAATATGACCCAGGAAACTCTGGCAGAGCTGGCTCATGTCACACCACAGACCATCTCCACCGCAGAACTGGGGCAAAAGGCTATGCGGCCTGAGACAATCCTCAAAGTCTGTGATGCACTTCACATCAGCACCGAGTATTTGTTGCGAGGCGTCATCACAGAAACAGATTCCTCCCTTCTTATGGAGAAGATTTCCACATTAACGCCCAAACAATACAGGCATTTTGAAGATATTTTAGACAGTTTTATCGCGGCCATACAGGAAGAGGCATAGGAGCATCACTGGCTCCCATGCCTCTTTTGATTATCCCCTGCTGCGGAACGCAGACAAAGTACTGGCAATCAGGCTGCGTGTCCTATCGTCCATTTCCGGATCATCGTCCACTTCCTGTGCAGCCGAAAGCATCACAGGCGCTGCAGGCTTCTCCACCAATCTGGCTGTGGGAATCTGCTCTTTTGCTTTTTCCTGTCCCATACCTTCCTGCCGCAAAATCTCTTTGACGATAGCTACCACCGCTTCTTTGCTGATAATCGAAGCATTTAGCGGCTGCGGCTCCTGCCCAAAGTGCTCATTATAGTAGACCACTGCATTTGCCACATATTGCGCTTTTGTGCGGGGACTCTGTAACTCCAGTAATCCAATGGCAGTCTCGTGTATGGGATCGCCCTCATTAAAGCGCAGCGTAAACCGTCCTCGTTCTTTTTTCTCGCCCATACCATCACCTGCCTGCTGTTTCAATCCGGTACAGATACTCATAGCCATCCGCATTTGCATTGATTTTCGGTACGAAGAATGGTGTTCCCACCTTGCCCGAAGTTTCGATCTGCCGCTTCAAAAGAATGGCGCCACCGCCTACAAATACTACCTTGCAATATTGCAAGTCCAACATTCGCTCCCTCAGCGTGCTGAACAGGTCATTGATAAATTCCTGCGCCATCTGTTCTGTCAGCCGTATGGCTACATCCGGATATTGCGTCTTTTTCCCCATCAGTATGGCATCCACATCTCCTTCATCCAACAACAGATCCAGCTCCGAATTCACCTTTGAACGCACCTTATTGTACAACAGGATCACGCCATTTTCTAACGAATCACAGGAGGTAAGGTCAATCTCTCCGTTTTTCATCAGCAGATAGTCAGCAGTAAACCCACCAATATCCAAAATTACCGCCTTGGGCTCTTCAACAAGCGTGTGAAGCATGGTGGCCGCCGCTGCATAAGCCTGTGGGAAGCAGGCCACATCTTCAATATAGATGGAATACGGCTTGCCCTGCACCTCAAATTCTACCATTCCCCGCTGCCCAAAGTATTGTGTAAACCGCTCCACCTGGGCGCCAAAGTGTGCCGGCGGCAACCCTACCGCCAGTTGGATACGCTGAACCTCTGAGGAATATGCTCCCCTCGCTTCAATCTCACCAGCCAGAGCAAATAGGGTCAGGATAAAGAAGCGATCATCCTCCGTTTTATCTTTCCGATAAGGAATCCGCTCAGTAGACAGCGTATAGTAGGTATTCTGATACCTCAGCACATTCTGTCCAAAGGGACGGGTGACACTCTGCTTCAGACCGGACACAAAGGGGTTGCAATGAACCGTTTTAATTTGTTTGTTGCCATGATCAACGCCAATAAGCATATGTAATGCCTCCTTTTTACTTTATACATATCCTTTACGCCTATATGACGCCTATTCTCAACAATCACACACTATTTTTATGAAAACAAAAAGCAGGAGACCCATCATAAAGGTTTCCCGCTTTTGGCTGCTTCATAATGTCGCAGCTAATATATATTTGATTGTTCTATTCTGCCATACCCTGCGGAACTTCAAATTTGTATCCGCTCCCCAAAACAGTACGGATATAAC
>ENA-OROM01001378-OROM01001378.1-human-gut-metagenome-genome-assembly--contig:-NODE-1378-length-22686-cov-7.896514_pt1 | contig 22686 bp, 14 predicted proteins | sample MGYA00242129_ERZ509050 | MGnify/ENA primary metagenome ERZ509050 (study PRJEB26280, sample SAMEA2338701) | human gut metagenome | biome: human gut; feature: human-associated habitat; material: faeces...
AACGCTTCGCCAGGACAATCAGCAGGAAAATGTCCATGGCGAAGCGTTGTTTTTTGTTGTTTACCTTGCAGCAGGATTGCGACACGCGAAGCGTGTAGGTTGTTATAAGTTGTAAAAGTTGTTCGAGTTGTTTTCCTTGACTCAGCAGGATCGTTTTTTACACCCCATGATTATAGCTTCACTTTCTTTGCCTTGCCTTCGCTCTCGTTGCTCATGCGGTCGAGGGCGGTGACGACATAGACCCACTTGGTCTTGCCGTGTTCGTAGGGCAGAACGTAGCGCGGCTCGCGCGTGATGGCGGCGATGCGGGCAGGATTGGACAGGTCGATCTTCTCGCCCTTGGCAAAGCGATAGACCACATACTGGTGGGCCTCGTCCTGCCATCCCTTGGCCTTCTTCGCTGGCAGCCATTGGAGCGTGTAGCCCTGGGGCGTCCAGCGCGCCTTGACCTTGCGCACCTTCTCGGGCGCCTCACTGTCTATGAACGGCATGAGGGGCTGCAGGGCCGGATAGCGCCAGTAGTCCGTGCGCAGCACCGTGCCGTAGTTGCCGGGGTTATCGACCGCCGCCTTCGCATACCAGAGCACCGTGCCCTTGACGTTGGCACACTGGCGGTGGAGGCGGTGCTTGGCGCCCAACTGGTGGACGCGGGGGTTCTGCGGGTCGGGATATTTCACCGTGCGCAAGACGTCCTCGCCGATATACAACGGGCGGTTGGCGGCGTGGCGGTTCCCCCAGCCGATGAGCTCCTGGTAGTCGGCGGCCTTGTGGCCGATCTCCCAGTAGAGCTGGGGCACGCAGTAGTCGATCCATCCGTTGTTCACCCATTTGAGCACGTCGGCATAGAGCTCGTCGTAGTTCTGCAGTCCGCTGGTCGCGCTGCCGTTGGGGTCCGACCGCTTGTTGCGGTAGATGCCGAAGGGAGAGACGCCAAACTTCACCCACGGTTTGATGCGGTGGATCTCCTCGCCGAGGGCCTTGATGAAGACATCGACATTGTCGCGGCGCCAATCGGCGACGGAGGCAAACTGGCGTCCGTAGCGGTTGTAGGACGCCTGGTCGGGGATGGCGACGCCCGCCACGGGATAGGGATAGAAATAGTCGTCGATATGGAGGCCATCGACGTCATAGCGGCTGACGATATCGCCGACGATGCGGAGGATGTAGTCGCAGTTCTCGCGCTGGCCGGGGTCGAGGATCTTGAGACCGTCATAGTCGAAGACGCGCTCGGGATGGGTCACGGCGATGTGGTTGACGGCCAACTCGCGCGTGTCCTTCGTCTTGGCCCGATAGGGGTTGATCCAAGCGTGGAGCTCCATGCCGCGGCGGTGACACTCGTCGATCATCCACTGCAGCGGGTCCCAATAGGGCGAGGGCGGCGTGCCCTGACGACCGGTCAGGAAGCGGCTCCACGGTTCGTAGCGGCTCGCGTAGAGGGCGTCGCACTCGGCGCGCACCTGGAAGATAATGGCATTGACGCCGTCTTTCTGCAGCTCGTCGAGCTGATAGGACAGCGTGCGCTGCATCTCCTGGGTGCCGAGGCCAAGAAACTGGCCGTTGACGCATTGGATCCAAGCGCCGCGAAACTCGCGTTTCGGACGGCTTTCCTGGGCCACCAACTCGCTGACGGGCAACAGAAGGAGCACCGACAGCCATATCACTCTCAATATCTGGGAAGTTTTCATACGATGATTTTCATGCAATGATGTTCATACGAGGGGATTGTGCCAAACCTGCTTGCGGGCTCGATCGAGCGAGGCTAATGGCCGTTCCTGGCCGCCTTGCGAAACTTCATGCGGTGAAACTTGCGCTCGGCGTCGAGGGCGGCCTTGAGCTTCACCGCACTCATCACCTTCAGCATCCGCAGGTGGTAGTCGCGCTCCACCTGGCGCATGCTGATCTCGAGGTTGTCGCGGCGCTCGATGAGGGCGCGTGCCGCACGATCGTTGTCCGCCGACTGCTTGCGCAGCTGGCGCAGTTGGCCGTGGATCTTGCGCTTCTTGGCCACCATCTCCTTGTAGAGTGGCACGAAACGGCGGGTCTCCTCGGGGGTGAGGTGTGCCTGCTGGACGATGTAGGTCTGCTTCTCGGCCTCGAAGGCCTGAGCGTCGAAGTGGTGCTGCGCCGAGGCGGCGGTCAGGCCACAGAGCAGGAGGAGCGTGAGGAGGAGTCGTTTTCTGAACGGGTTCATAGGCTCTAAGTGTTATTCTCTGGAGATATAGGCGTAGGCGTCGTCCTCGTCCATCATCGTGTAGTCGGCGAGCCGGTCGAGGTCGTCGGTATAGGATTCCGCCTTCGAGACCTTGGGGGCGTGGGACACGGTCGCCGCCATGTCGCCCTGCGGATTTGTCGAGCTCCCGCCGAGTCCGACAAGGACAATCACGCCCACCACGCAAGCGGCTGCCACAAGGGGCGACAACTGCTTCCACAAAGACTTGCGAACGACGCGCACCACGGGCGGCGCTGCCTCGGCAGCCACGCTCCGCATCACCTCCTCCTCTACGCGATCAAAATAGGCGTCGGGGACGGTGAAGGGACGCTCCGTACCGTACCGGGTCTTCAATGCCTCATCTATCTCCATCATGATTTCTTCTTTTTCATATAGGACGCATCGCGAGAAAGAAAGTTTAGAGCCCACCGAAAAAAATCATCATGCCACGAAGAAATTGGACAAGGAGGCCGATGGCGAGGAAACCGCGATAGCAGTTGGCGAGGTAATCTCTGAGGCAGTTGCCGAGGAAAGCTCGGTAGCTGATTCCCCCTCCAAGATTCACATCTTAGAGTGAACACAAGTCTATGCAAAACAATCTCATCTATGGAAGAACTCTGTATCATTGCGTTGAAGGTTTTAAAGATGAATCAAAATGGAGACCTTGCCGATGGTAGCTTAGGACCGGCGCCGATAGTTGCTTACCCTTCACTCCTGTCGTAAGAAACGCCCATCGCGGGTCCTCTATGGGGTTGTTCCGCAAGTCTTGCATCTGGGTGCAAAGATACGAAGAGCATTTCATTCCGCCAAATAAAATTGCAAATATTTTCCAACTTTTTTTCATTGCAGGAAAATGGGCACATAGCAAAGCTATGTGAACATCCTACTTCCGCTCGGAACTATCTTTACAATACATTCTATGTGCAGAGCAGACAAGTGGGGAGAAGAGGGGGATTCATCATGTTACAATGTTACAATGTTACATGTTACATGTTACGTTAAGAGAAATCCACTTGGGCATTGTCGGGCTCAAAGAATAGTATATATAAATAATATATTATTTATATATACTATTCTTTGGCCTATTTTTTCACCCCCCCTTCCGTGAATTGCGCGAACGCTTAATGTAACATGTAACATGTAACAATCCTCCCAACGCCACCAACACCTACCCCCAGTCCTCAACCGCCATGCAAACAACTGCTACCCAGCATATTGCAACCCCAAAGATGCGCCCGCCGCAAGCCCGCGCACCGCCTCTCGTCCACCCGCGCGTTCACCTTCGTTAACAAAAAATCTCCTTCCCCCACCCTCTTCTCCGCTCAAAAAACAGGGAAAAGCGCGTTGGATTCACACAAAAACGCGTATTTTGCGGGAGTCGGAGACTGCATCCGCGAGGTCAAAAACAGGGGCGCGGCAGTCGCCATCGCCCCCAAATCGGGAAGATAGCAAGCTATCAACATCACAAACAAAGGGCAAAGAGTATATGATGCAATGGCCCTTGGGTGACGAATTCCACTTATATCGTCTATAAAATCAAGTTTCCCCCGAGGTTGGGAGAGGCGCATGAAGTTGTGTGAGGGGTGATGATGCTGGTCGCGTCTCCCCCTTTGCTACGTCTATTGGGAGGATTGCCGCGCTAACAAAGGATAAAAATGCGGCTGTAGCGTTAAACAATGTGAACGGGGGGGGTAAATGAATTGATAAAAAAAGTTCTTTTTACTTTTGCACTCTCATTAGAACGCTCTATCGCGCTCATGACAAGCGTAGATTGCTAAGTCGGTATGGTGCTCAGCCCCAGCGACTTCATACCTTGCTCCCGCGGCCTAAGGAAAGAGAGACGTGTATAAATAAAGGTCAATGGGGGATGGGTATTCATCGTCTCCTTCGGTCTTATGTGACCTCGCTTGCTGATACTAACTGTCTGAATCAATGTCTAATCGGGATGCAGAGGGGACATTCCAACTCATAAATAATTAAAGATATGAGAAACTTTACATTACACAAATTTCTCGCCATGCTGCTGATGGCAGTATGTAGCACGACGCTGAGTGTGGCGCAGAATGTGGCGAAGAATGTGGCAAAGATTGGACCCACGGAGTATGCCACGCTGGAGGAGGCGGTCAATTCGGTAGCACAAGGTAAGAAAGGCTACATATTTATTCTTGCCGATGCGTCTTTTGACAATCTCAGCATTGAGGGCAAGCAAATAATCATTAACCTGCAAAACCATACCGTTACGGGAAACAAAATTGATGTTTACGGAACGGAAGGAACAGATACTTATCTGAAAATTCTTGATTCGAAAGCTAACGGGCTTAGCGTAGATAAAAATAACAATTATTCGGTTTCTTACACCGCTTCCGGCACTCTTCAACTGACCAGAAGCATTACTGCTTATGACGGTGCTTGTATAAAGGTTGAAAGCGGTACGGTGGTTTCAACAACATCTTTTGCACTTTTGGCCTATGGCGATAAAACTGGGCAAAGAGATGTGGCATCTTCTATAGAGGTTACTGGCGGTTATGTTAAGGCACAGGAGGGTTGTGTAAGCCCGCGAGGACGTGGAGCTTCCGTAACGGTTGGTCCTACAAAGTCTAGTGAGAGAAAATCTATGCCCGTGTTAGAGTCGTTAGACAATGCGGCAGTAATGGGCAATGGAACATACAAAGCTAATGAAAAGTTGGGTGGAACGTCCATCACCATTTCGGGTAATTGCTGGCTCATCGGACGCATACAGACTTCTGGTTATGCCGCCTGTGGCATCTATCATCCGCAACAAGGTTCCTTGTCAATAAAATATTATTATGGCACTCCTAACATTGTTGCCGTTAATGGAGCTGGTATCGTGATGCGTGGCGGAACACTCGATTATAGAGCAGGAAACATCACCGCCACTGGCGACGCCAGCTTCGTAGGCAAGGTGGGCGACGCAGATGCGCAGATAGGAAATTGCGGTATTGTCTATGACTACGATTGTGGATACTACGACACAGCCAATGCTAAGATTAAAATAACAAATGGCTATAAAAACACAAACGTTGTGGGTAGCAAGTCTGCCATACAGGTATTTAATAGTAAGGCACAGGATGCCAAGCAGAACATTGCTGACGTATTTGATATTCAGGGAGGTGTATTCTCTTCTGATGTGTCGGCATACGTTAATACAGATGATGGCCGTGAGACATTTGGGCATGAAGGAACCTATTATGTGGGTAAATTCGTGGCTCAGGTTGAAGGTGGTTTGAAATATGAATCGGCTTTGACAGCTATCAACGAAGCTCCTGCCGGTTCTACGGTCGTTCTGCTGAAAGACTGTAGCGAGAAAGGCAGAGCTCCTGAAATCAGTAAGAAGAACGTCACATTGGACCTGAATGGCAAGAATTTGATATTCTCATCTATGACCGTTGCCGAAGGTGGCAATCTGACCATTAAGGATAGTGGTACAGGTGGAACCTATAACGGTACGGGGGCTAATTATAGCATTTATGTAAGAAAAGGCGGTATCTTCAACCTTGAGAGCGGTACTCTTAGCAACTCTTCTACTGTTTCAGGAACTTCTAATGTAGTGATTCAGATATTTGGAGGTGATGCCAAGACACCAGTTGCCTCTACCGCCAACATAAAGGGTGGTAAGGTAGTGAGCAAGGGCACACCTGTGTTTGTTGCATACCCAGGCGCCACGGTCAATGTATCGGGTGGCGAACTTAAGGGCAGTGGTCTCGCTTGTATCGCTGGCAATGGCTCTGAGGGTATGGGCGGCACCACTATCAACGTTAGTGGTGGTACGCTTACTGCTAATCCTTACGATGACACATCGGCTGCTTGTGGTATCTATCATCCTAATGAGGGAACACTCAATATCACAGGTGGAACCATCAATGTGGCCGACGGCGTGGGCGTGCTCATGCGTGGTGGTGAGATGACGATGACTGGTGGTGAGATTAACGCCACAGGCGATGCTACGAGAACAGGAACTGTGGGTGATGCGCGACAAATAATTGGCGTGAGCGGTGTAGTATTTGATCGCGATGCCAACTATCCTGCTGTTGCCACAACCAGCATAAAGATTGATGGCGAGGCTAAGGTGAGCGGTGCCAAGGCTGCCGTGGAGCTGATAAACGACAATAATGTGGCTGATGCAAAGAGCGCCTTTAAGTTGAAAGGCGGTACCTATAGCAGCGATGTTTCTGCTCTGCTCGATGAAAACTCTGTGGCTGAGGAGAAGAATGGTGTCTATGTTGTCACCACTTACTACGCCCAAGTAGGCGAAACAAAGTATGCCACGCTGCAGAAGGCTGCTGATGCAGCAACAGCAGGACAGACCGTGACGGTGATCAATGATGTAGACATGACTACGGACGGCAACCTCACGGTATATGCAGGGAAGGATATAGTCCTTGATATGAACGGTCATTCTATCAAGGGTGCAAATGCCGATTATAAAAACATTTTGGTATCGGGCAAACTTACTCTCATGGACTCCAAGGAGAACAGCACGGGTAAGATCTATGCAGAGACTCCGTATCAGTATGGTGTCTATGACAAGCCATTGGTATATGTAGGTAGTAAGGGCGAGTTTGTGATGGAGAGCGGCCATATCTACTCCGTTATCCCTGAGAAAACTGCCGACAATGGTCAGTTTGGTATCGGTGCATATGATAACAGTAAGGTTACTATCAATGGTGGTACGGTAGAGAGTGGATGGTATGCAATAGCAGGCAACGGCAGTGGGGTCCAAACCACCACCATCACTATCAATGGTGGCACGCTGGTCTCTACAGCCGACTATGCCATCTATCATCCGCAGTTTGGCACGCTCACTATCAATGACGGCGCTGTAGTATATGGTGCGGCTGGTGCTATTGCCATGAAGAGAGGTAATCTTGTGGTCAATGGTGGAACCATGACCAGCAAGGGCATTGGCGACACAGGTAATTGGGGAGATGGCACAGGCAATCTGGGTAAGGCCGCTCTCAACTTCTGCGCGCCCTATGGTGACGTGACAGCTATCATCAAGGACGGTACCATCACGGCTGAAGGCGATGCTGTGCTGATAGATGCCAAGCCCACAGAAGGCAAGACCGTGACTCTCGCCATCGAGGGCGGCACCTATAGCAGCGATGTGTCAAAGTACTGTTCTCCAGGATTTACCGCTACGCTCAACGCTGACGGCACTTACGGTATCACCCATGTAGGCGATGGCGTACTGGTGGTCTATGACAAGTCCTATACTCAAGTAGCGGCTGGCGGGACCATGGATATCGATATGGGTCAGGTCAACAAGATACTGGTGGCCGAGGCTGGTGTGAACGGCGTGAACACTACGCTGACCAAGAACTATACCAACACAGGCTGGAACGCATTCTTCGTGCCTTTCGACTTTACGTTGACCGACGAAATGCTGAATCATTTCGAGTTTGCAACGCTCTACTCCACCATGTTGGAAAATGGCAACGGCAGTCCTGTCATCTCATACATCATGAAGAAGGCTGGCGACAAGATAGCGGCTTTCTTCCCCTGTCTGATCAAGGCCAAGGTTACGGGCGAGCAGAAGCTCAACTTAGGTAAGGTTGACTATAAGAGCAATGTGACTCGAAAGGACTGCAGTTCTATCACAGAGCTCTATACCTTCCATCCCGTGATGGAGAATACCTCCATGGCAGACAAGCATGGATATTTTCTCAAGTCTGAGCAGAATAGCTTTGTCTATAATAATAACCCCGAAGCTTATCTCCCGCCGTTCAGTTACTATATGACCATCCAGGATAGAGCTACCATGAATTATATCGATCCTGCCAACGGTGGCGCCAGCAAAGCCAAGATCTGCGTGATCGGTGAGGACGAGCCTACTGGCATCACGGATCTTGTAGACGAGGCAGCCAACGCATCGGGCAAGGTCTACAACCTGCAGGGTGTAGTGGTAGGCAACACTACCGAGGGTCTGCCCAAGGGTGTGTATATCAAGAATGGACGTAAGATAATCGTAAAATAACAAAACGATATGAAAGAGAAAAGAGAAAATTATGTAAAGCCCCTATCGCATGTCATCGAAACGGAGCAGTCGCTAATGTATGGCGGATCGAATACGGGCAATATAGGTATCTCGGATGAAGTTGATAATACGTCCGGTCGACTAGGCGTTCGCCGCTATGAGGACTATGAGGAAGAGGAAGAGGACGACTGGAGCAAGTAAGAAAGAAGTCTTGTGTAAAATAGGGATTGTCGTTCAATTCTAACAATTCAATATCTATAGACGAGGGTATGCCTTCTGAGGTTACCCTCGTCTTTTTTTTGGGGTGGGGTATTGTCTTATGCAAAGACACAAAAATATAACGCACAACTTTTGGTCATGTCGAAAAAGCTCCGCAGCTTTGCGATCAGAAACAACTCTAACTTGGATTCGATAGAATACCAGGTCATGAAAAGCAAAACAAATAAAAAAACATCATGAAAAAAGACGAATTTGTGGACCTATAGAATGGAAAAAGACGCAACATATTACTGAAATTCAAAGTGCAAATAATACCGTTCAAAGTGCAAAAACAGAAGAAAATCTACTTTCAAAGTGCAAAAATTGCACTTTGGAGGAAATGGCATTGCTTCGAATAGTGCAAAACAATCCTTTCGTTACGCAGAAAGAGATGGCGGCACAGATGGGCAAGTCGGAACGAACTGTGAAAACTATTACTGTCCACTTACAAGAAAAAGGTGTTCTTCATAGAAGAAACGGTAAACGAAATGGATATTGGGAGATAATAACTGATAAAATTGCAAATAACTGACAACGATGACAGATGCAGCCACCATTGTTACATTGTTACATTGTTACATGTTACATGTTACATTAAGGATTTCACATCCACCTCACGCAGTTCGGCCACCTCGTGAAGCGGTAGGCCATCCGCCCAGACAACTTCCCTACTCCAACTGCCCATGTTCACATCCTTGGCTGATAATGAAAGACTAGCCAAAAAAGCCATAGTTAGAATGATTCTTCGTATCATAACTTTGAATGAATAGGTTTTAAATCTCTGCAAAAATTACGATTTTATACCGAAAATACGGCATTATTTGAAGAAAAGCATCCTTCACTATGGCTTTTTAACCTATTTGGGGTCTGGCGACTGCCAGATGGCGGTTTCTAGAAGAGATTCACGATGCGGTCGATGTCAACCGAAAGTCCCACAGAGAAGGTGCGACCGGTGGTCATCGCCGAACTCCAATAATACTTCTCAGGTGTATAATCGAAAAGATTATCTACCGTGAAATTCAGATTGACGGCATCCAGGAATCGCTGCTGAAGCGTGAACTTCCACAACTGATATGCCTGGTCATGCTTCTCGATGTCCGTATCTGGAGAGGACAGGTATCTACCTGACAGAGCGGCATTGATACGATAGAACGAACAGAGCTGGCGATCGTAGTCGAGACGCCAGGTGGCGGTATGAGGACGAGGCTGGGAGAACTGGGAATCTACGCTTCTGCCACCCACATGGAGATAGCTGTAGTCGAGTTTCACACCTAGCCCCATATCCGAACGGTACTGGGCACTGAAGTCGATGCCGCTCACCTCTACTCCATCCTCGTTGCAATAACGGGAAGCCACATCCGGCTGACCGGTTCCCGGGGTATAATCGGCATAATCCTCGGTAGTGATGCGCTTATCATACTTATTATAATAGCCCATGAGGGTAAGACTATACTGACCGGTCAAGAAGCCTGCATTCTTCACTCTGCCAGTATGCTCCAGCGCCAGGTTGAAGTTGTTGCTCTTCTCCGGCTTCAGATCCGGATTGCCATAAATCATCTGCATACCCGCCATATCAAAGTTCATATACATCTCCTTGAGGGTTGGGGCACGGAATCCACCGGCATAGTTGGCACGGATGGAAAAGCCCTTCCACTTGGTCATCAGAGCCAGACGACCGGTGGTGGCATGCTGGCTGGATGCTGAGAAGTAATCATGGCGAAGACTTGCCACGATGTTCAACCACTGCAAAGGATTGTAATCGAACTGGGCGAAGGCATCGTATGAATTCTGAGTCTTGGAGCCATTGTTGGCAAACTGATAGGTGGTGAGAAAATCGTTCAGGAAATCAGCACCTGCCGTCAATGTATTCTTGCCGAAGATATGGGAATAGAGGGCACGGATGATGTTCTGACGATTGGTATAATCGTGATCGTGAGTGCGCTCATTATTCACAAACCGAGTCTTGTCATACTGGTCGAAGCCGTATGAAATCTCCAGATTATCATTCTCCGAGAGATTCATCACGGTCTTCAGTCCGGCAGAATAATCCTTATAGTGGTCATCGTAGTTGCCGCGATTGCTGACACGGGCGAAATAGCCGCCACGACCTATCAGCCTCACCTTGTCAGAGAGCTTGTAGGTAAGTCGCTCCTTCACATTGAAGGTCTCGCCACCATAAATATGGAGGATGTTGGATTCTGTATCGAAAGGACTGGTGAGCTGCACCTCATCTGATGTGGTGCGCTGGATGCTGGTCTGCGAATTCCACTTTCCGGCATTGAAGCTGAAGCTTCCACCGTGGCGCCACTCCTTGTTGAAATTGTTGTAGCGGGTATTGACATTGGCAGTCCAAGGCTCGCTGTTTTCACGGGAGATGATGTTGATGACTCCGGCTACGGCATTGGCACCATAGAGCGCCGAAGCTGCACCTTTCACGATCTCGATACGTCCTACATTATCCAAGTTCAGACGACTATAATCTACATTATCCATGGTTTCACCAGCCAATCGCTCGCCATCTACGAGGAAGAGCACGGCGTTTCCACCGAAACCATTCATGTTGAGCGAAGTCTCCTGATTCATGGCATAGCCGAATTCCAGACCCGGCATCTGCTCTGTGAGGAGGTCCTGGACATTGGTAGCATCGGCAATTTTGATATCATTGGCGGTAATCAGACGGGTTACCACAGGAGCATCCTTCAGCGCCTTCGGAGTACGGGTTGCGGTAACTACCACCTGATCGAGGGCTGTAGCATCCGGCTGAAGGCGAAGCACATGCTGCTCACCTTTTCTCTCATCCGCTTTCAGTACGAAAGTCTGAGTCTGATAGCCCACAAAGCTCACCTTCACTCTCACCGCTCCATCCTTGCTGTAAGGAATGCGGAAATATCCGTCTTTATCAGTTATTACCCCACCCTTTGCATGCAAAATTTGGACGGTAGCACCCGCCAGCGGTGCGCCCGAATCATCGAGCACCCTACCCACGACATCGCCCTGGGTTTCGGCTTTCAGATTCAGGCACAATCCGCAAAGGATCAGGAATAGTGCGAATATCTTTTGTTTCATCAAATTATATCAAAGATTATCCAGAAACAATCCTTTTATCTTGTACAAACAAACTTAGCAATCATCGGCATAGGCATCTTGCCATACTGAATAGAATAGTTGACGGTCAGAGTCTTGTCCTTCAAAGTACCCTGCAAGGTTACAGTGTAGTTCTTCTCTGCACCTTTCACGGTAACAGTACCAGCATAATTTTCCTGAGCGAATGCATAAGCACCATTGGAACCAGAAACCTTTACAGCAGGAACCACCAGGGCAGGAAGAGCCATCATGCCCTCGCCACAAGCAGGTAAGGTAACCTTGACGGTAGCATCATCAACAGCCTCAATCTTCATAGTAACATGATCGTATGTAGAAGTCTCGCCCATTACGGTCATATCCAGAGAGCTGGTGTATGAACCGGCAATCTCCTTGGCAGCTGCCACTGTTTCATCCTCATCGCTGCTGCAAGAGCTGAATACTACACACATAGAAACCAAAGCCAACATCATGGCCATCATTGTCTTAAACTTTTTCATTTTTCTTTTCTTTTTTTTATTTAGTTACAATAATATTTTCTGTTTGAGGGGATTTGCAATCCCCGTTTATTTATCTTCCGGAACATAGATGATTTCACCATTCTCCAGCTGGTAAGCGATGCCCACCTTCTTTCCTTTGTTGCCAGATTTATTGCTCTGGTCTTCAGAAGGAGTATAGCGATTGATCTTCTGTCCATCCTTGGTAATGATTTCCATATTCTCCTTGCCAGGGTTCTTCACCATCGTGAAGTTATCCTTGCTGAACATTTCCGTCATATTATAGCGCGAAACGAGGGCTACCATCAGGGCGAGGGCAAATACCATCGCCACATCGAAGAGGTTGCTCACTACGCTCATCGGATCATCATCCTCGCCATCATGCGAGAGACGACTTCTACGTCTTTGTCTCATAAATCATTACTATTGAATTCTTCACTCTTCGTTCTTCACTCTTCACTTACAAGGTCTGCCATAAACTCGAGGTTACTCATATCCTCGGTATACCAGCGGTTCTTGGTCTGCTTGGTTACGAAACCGATGGCTGCAGAGAACAATCCCACTACGGTGGTAGCGAAAGCCACCTGCATATTGTAAGCCATCGAAGCTATATCACCGGTAGAAAGACCTACCAGGGCTGGACCCATCGGAATCAAGGTACCCATCAGTCCGAGCATCGGACCCATCTTCAGAAGAGTAGATGGAAGAGAAAGGTCCTTCTCAACAAACTGGGCATACTGGTCGAGGATACGGTTCACCTGCGCCTTGCTCTGGCGGCAGTCCACGAGTTTCTTCATATAGGAAACGATGACAGCCTGCTTGTTCTTCGGCAAGCGATCGCCCAGGGTATCGATGTTATCGAGTGTCAGGGTGTTCATCTGTTCACGAATCTCCGCACCCGTCTTGCGCTTTACAAGATACTGTCCGAAGAAACCTCCGAGGAGCAGCAAGGCTCTGAGGAAGAAGAAAATCAACAAAATAATCACAGGAACCAGCATGCCTGTGGAAATCCAAAACAATACGTCTGATATGTAATTCATCTTTATTTTATAATGTTAAGTGTTGAATATTAAATGTTAAGTTGGGGCTTGCGCCTTTATAACTTTTGGGATAAGCGCTGCATCTTGATGCGATAGCAGCCCCATCCGATAGCCATTCCCACGATGACGATGGCGATGACGCCGAAAAGCGAGAGGGCATCGAAACTGTTGAATCCTGCCACGGCTGTCCTGCCATTCACCGTACCGATGATGCCCATCAATCCGAGCAACACCTCTACCAGGAAGAGCAGTTCCAAACGGATTGGTCGCTCCGGCAAAAGCCATCTCAAACCGTAGGTGAATACCGGTATCAAGAGCAGCAGTACTACGGCAAGCACCCATGCCACCACCTGGAACGATACGCCGGGAAGCAGGAAGATGGTCATCACCAGAACACTGAACAGCACTGGGAAAACCAGCAAACCCGGGAAGTACTTCAGGAAGATGAAGAACACCCATTTGCGGCGACTCACATGTTCCGAAGTCTTCAGATCTACGTGGTGCACACAGAAAAGCATCGTGAGCGCCACGTCGATACTCAGCAGCACCGCCATATCGAGCATCAGCTTCTGGTCGGCTATCCAGGCCGCAATCTGCGTCTTCGACTGTTCGATGGCGAATGGCCAGGTCATTCCCACGAAGAAGGCTACGAGCACCGAGATGATCATAATCTCCTTCACTCCGTGGAAGGTCTGCTTCAGCACAAAACTGAAGCAAACCAATATCATCATTACTAAAACTAATGTCTCCATTTCTATTCAACCATATTCTTTCTTCTTCTGCGAATCAGGACAGCCAACAGCACGAAAGCTACGATGACGATGACACCTACAACGATTCCGCTCACCACAGTGGTGGTCTTCTGAGCTTCCTCATTCAGCGTCTCCTTCTTCATCACCATACCCTTGTCGCTGCTGTTCTTCGCAGCCTCAGCATCGCGGATCTGCTCTACATTCTGCTGATATTCCTTGGCAGAAGCAGCATCGGTCTTGCTGGCGATATAGTTGCGGAGCTTGGCATTGTCGCAGACGAAACCGGAGCATGAAGGCTTATACTTGTTCACCGTCTCGGTATGAAGCTTGGCAATGTCCCTGAGCTGCTGAGGAGTAGCCTTCCACATTCCCTTGCGGGCACTCTCCATCATCACGGCGGTCATCTCCATCAGCGCAGCCGGATTCTGCTTGTCGAAGAACTCCTTGGTTCCGAGATGGTACTTGTCCTTGACATATACATTATAGATCTCGTCCCACATCTCCTTGTCGATTGCCTTTGGCTTCATCACATTCCAACCATAGGTATTGGTTACGATTTCGGCGAATGTGCTGGCACTGCTGGCTCCACCCTTCATCTTCTCCTTGATATAGGCAGGGTTGAAGATGGTGGTTCTGCCCTCGATGCCGATAGCCTCCTTCACCTCCTGCATTCTCATATTGCTATGGTTGCGATAGTCGGCGAGATAAGCATCCGGATCCTTTCCGGTCACGTTGCGCACAGCAAGGTTCATACCTCCCATAAACTCATATACATGGTCGAGACTCAAGGCGCCCCAGGTGTTGCTCTGTCGTGGCTGAACCACCACATCGGTACGGGTCAGCGCTGCCTCGAAAGCAGCCTTGCGAACGGTCTCCCAGTTCTTTTCATCACCATAGAAGGCACCCATATTGTTCATATAAACCTCGGCAATCTGACTCTCCTTATCCCAGCGGTCGCCTGCGGTTACCATCTCCTGGATACCGGTGCCATAGTTGCCGTTTACGCCACCAAACACTCGATACATACTCACCTCGCGGGCCTCCTTTGGCGACATACCCTTCTCTACGAGCACTCTTTCGGATTCGGTAACACCGGCTTTCACCAGGTTGTCGTACTTATCACCCTTGGCATTTGCCGCCATCTCTATCGCCTTGTTGATGAGGAAGAGACGGGATGCTGCCAGGTCGCGGAGCTGACCGGAAGTCTGAACCACGACATCGATGCGAGGACGGCCCAACTGCTTGGATGGGATGAGACGCAGATCGGTAACACGACCGAAGGCATCTCTTACCGGTTCTACACCGAGCATATAGAGAATCTGGGCGATGGTAGCACCCTCAGTTTCGATAAACTCGCTGCTCCAGAGCGTATAGCTCACCTTACGAGGATATTCACCCTTATGTCGCTCGCAATACATCTTGATGGTATTGTCGCAAAGTTCCTTCGCCTTCTCCCAGGCATCCTCCGAAGGTGTATTCTCCACATTGATGGAGAAGAGGTTTCTACCGGTAGGCAGAGTGTTTGGATTCACAATCAGATCACCACCAGGAGATGGAGCTGTAAAGCCGCCATTCAGGGCATTCATCAGAGAAGACATCTCGTTGAGCGGACTCTGACGGAGCGCCTCCGAATACTTGCCTACATTCTGCAAGGCATGCTCTACGGTAGTAATCGCCTGAGCCAGACGAATCTGCTGACGGGTATATTTTGGTGCCTTCGACATTATCATACCCTTATCTTTAGAAGATCTTCCGGTCTGAGATGACTTGCCCTTGCCGGCTTTCGCCATCTTCGCCCTTTTCAAATCTTCCTGATACCATTTCTGTCCCTTCTTGATGGCTTCCATCATCTTGTCAGGGAAGCGACCGGTCTGCTCCATCTTCTCAAAAGCCTCACGACTCATCTGCGGAACCTTCTTCTTATGGGAAACCTTGGCAGCACGGAGCTCGCTTACCGTACGGTGGTCCACCTTCTTTGGCTTCGCCTCCTTCGCTCCACCCATCTGGTCTGCCATCTGCATCATCATCTGGATAGGATCCGGAGCTGCCTGCATCGCCTCAACCTTGCGAGCCATCTGGAGTTCGGCAGGAGTGATTCCTACATAACGGCAGATGTATTCATCTGAAACCGAGGCGGAACCCAGAAGCTGGGTCACGGTATTGCGAGCCTTGCTCAGATAAAGACGGTCGAAAAGCTGCTTGTGCTTCTCCACACCCTCCTGGGCACGACCTTTCAGCTTATCTACTGCCAACATTCCGTAGGCAATAGGATCTGTAGCCATCGCATAGACACTGGTGCGGATATCATCGTTATCGTATGGCACACCCAGAGTATAGAGTTTACCGGTAATTTTCTCATTAGCCAACTCTTCTGCATAGTTCTCTACTCGTGCGATTTCATCTGCAGAATAAGGCTTGTTCATCTGCTTGGCATCGAGTCCCAGTTCACGGGCGATTCCCATCTTCACGGTCAGCGCCTTCACCTTGAGCGACTGTTCGACAGTTGCCTTCTTCTCGTAAGACTGGATGGCATCGCTCAACTGCTTATAGGTCTGGCGCAACTCGCTCTCCTTGAAAGGAGGGGTGAGATAGCTCTGGGTCTGGGCATAGGTGCGGCGCTTGGCAATCATCGCCTCGCCTACATTGCCGATGGTATATATATAAAAATGTGGAACCACACCAATCAATCGGTCACTCCAGTCGTTGCTGTCGAGTGCCACCTGCTTTCTCGGGGTATATTCCAGCGAGCCGTGGGTTCCGAAATGGATGAGCGCATCGGCACTGAAACCATAACGAGCCCAGAGATAAGAGGCAACATAGGTGTAAGGTGGTGCCTGGTCGGTGCCATGCACAATCTTGAAGGAGTCGCCTCCCACGCCTGCCATCACCTGTGGAAGCAGGGCCACATTGCCAAACTGCAGTCTTGCCACCGCCAACTTACCATCATCGGTAGCCATATATTTGCCAGGGAAGGAACCATAGAGCTGGTTCATCTCCTTGATCATCTTCTTAGACAAAGCCTTCTGGGTCCATCCGGCAAACTGATGGGCGGTAACCAGGGCAGGATGTCCAGACTGGAGGAACTTGGTATAGGCTCCCTCGGCATAGGTTCCGAAGACGGCACCCTGAGCCTGGATCATCTTTGCCAGTTCCTGAGGATTGGCTGGCAACTTGCCTACATTGTACCCTTCATTCTTCAAGCGAACCAGGAGATTGTAGAGCGATGGAACCACTTCCATTCCCGAAGCGGTAAGTGCATTTTGACCAGGACCCTTGAAGTAGAAGATGGCGATGCGCTTGCTGCTGTTCTTCTTGTTCTTCAGATTCACATAGCCCTGCACGCTCTCCACGAAACTCTCCATTCTGTCAGGGATGCCGTAAACCTCCTGTAAGCCCTCCTTGTTGATGCGCTGTCCGAAAACCACGTATGGACGGATGGCACCATCAATCTCTGGAGTCACGATGCTCTGCGACATGAAGCCGCCGTTCATTCCCTGCTTGTCGCTCTCCCACTCGGTGGTCAAACGGTTGATATTAAGAGGTGAGAATAGTGGAATATTCTTCTGCTTCAGAAACTCTACGAAGTAATCGCCCAGCCTGCCATGCGCCATATTTACTACGGCATTCGCCTGAATACTGTCGGCATGATGACCGGCGATAAAGCTCTGAAGCTTATTGATGCGATACACCATGAATCCCTTCTTCTCGAAAGCTTTTTCCATATCAGGAGCCGCCCCCATAAAACCGGTAAGCAAGATGGTAGGAGCACCTTCTTTATATAAACCGTTCTTTGCCAGGAAGGCATTGTAGTCGCGGATACTGTTGAAGCCCAGTTCATCGCCCTTTTCATCCTTCGGGTCGAAATGAGTCAGGAGATAGTCTGGTCGCTCATTTACACGTTCCGGCTCTGGAGCCATGAACTTCTTACCGTCGATAAACTTACGGATGTAAGCGAGCATACTGTGATAATTCTTCTTACCGCCGTTCTCGATGTACTGCATCAGATAATCGGCATCGAAGTTATCTACTGATACGATATTGTTGGCCGGGTTGGTAGCAGCATGAGTCAGTGTCGGCACCTTGTAGGAAGCCTCTTCCAACTGCTTGCGCTGGTTCTCGTCGATTCGGAGACCCATACCATTCACGATAATCATATCGTAATCATCCAGATGATCGAAATCATCGGTTGTGATTTCACTCAGTTTAATCATCGCATTGTCGTTGGCATGCGAAATCTGTCCCAGCGCAATAGCCTGATAGTTGAGGAAAGCGATGCTGGTAGTACCCACCCAGGCAGAGTAAGCCTTCGCCAGACCTCCCAGAACAATCACGGCCAATAAGGCCAGGAAGATGTATTTCTTTTTAATCTTTCTAATTATTCCTAATTTTTTTTTCATATCTATTCCTTTTATCGGGGTGCAAAGGTAGGGGGTATTTAGAAATTGCACAATACCGAGAAATTGTGATTTTTCACATTTTTTACACTTAGAAGTTGGTATCAGATTGATAGGCTCAGATTCCCTGAGTCCTAATAAAGTAAAGGTTCACCACCTCCAAATGTAATTCCACCATCTGTAGCTGTAAAACAAAGACTGTCTACCTTTACTATGTCTAAAAGTTCTTGTGGAGAATAGAATGAAAAAACTTTTGGAGTATTATGACATTGCGGATTTAAGCAATATGAGCAAGAAAGCGGGGGTTAGAGGTTCGAAAGCGGGGGTTATAAGAAATCTCACCATGGGGAGATGCAGCCACCATTGTTACATTGTTACATGTTACATTAAGGATTTCACATCCATCTCACGCAGTTCGGCCACCTCGTGAAGCGGTAGGCCGCCAGCTCAGACAAGTCCCCTACTCCGCCTCAACCGAATAGACGCACGGAGAGATATTGTCACACTCGGAGAGTGGAAAAGCAAAAGAAGGAGCACGCCCAGCAAAGAAACCGGTGTACTCCTTCTTCTTATATCTCGGATGAGATGATCGTCTTTTATCTCGGATGAGATGATGGCTTCATAGAGCCTGCGTGCACTACTTGTTGAAAGTCTTCATGGTCTTGCCGTTCTTCATCAGCAGCATGTTGAAGCCGCGCACCTTGGAACCAGCATTCAGACGCTTGCCATCGGCAGAGAAACGGGCAACCACCTTGCCGGCTCCCTCGGATGCCGGTGCTGCTGCCACGTCGTTGGTCTCGTACAGCGTGTCGAAGAACCAAGTCGTCATTCCACCAGTTTCCTCGGAATCTTCATCGACAGTCTCGCTATCAACAAAGGCGAATCCGGCAATATAGCGACCGTCGGCAGAGATGCCGCAAGGAGAGTTCATACCGCCAGCGTCGTATTCGGCGAATTTCGCAACCTTGGGGAAGGCCTCAGCGAGCGTTTGAAGCGTCTCGCCCTTCTTCCAGATGAAGCCCGTGCGGCCGGAATAGAGACTGCCGCAGCAGCCTACGATGGTACCGTCGTCGGAAACGGCAAAGCCGTACAGCTCACTATCCTCCATGCCCTCAAGTTGGCTGGCCATGAAGTATTCGACGAGGTCGTTCTCCGTATTGTAGCGCGCTACGCCAAACTCGGAACCTCCATCGTCGAGAAGCTTCTCCACATTGAGCACGACGTATTTTCCGTTGGCGCTCATGATGGTCTGGTCGCAGCTGAATATGCTGTAGGGCATGGTTGACTCATAAGAGGAAGCAAAATAGCCGCGCGAGAACGGATAGGCCGAGAAGGTCTCACCGTCGCGGTTGGGTGCCCACAGGAGTGCGGGACGGGTGGCCATAGCGTCAACCCAATAGCCGCTGATGATGGAATCGTTGGATACGGAAAGCGCAGAAGCACCCGCACTCTCGGCACCCAGAAACTTGTTGGAAGGCTGCGGCAGGTCTGTCGGCACGCCCTCGTTGAAGAGGCATGGGGTGCCCTCGTCGTCGGTACCGTCGTAGCGCGCACCCACGATGAGCTTGCCGTTCGGGCTGATGCCCGTGAAGAGATACTGTTCGGCTTCGCCGTAGGTGGTGCATTTCTCGCTGGCGAAATCGAAGATGGCAGCCGGACCGTTCCATCCCACAGCAACGCCATTGTCGGCGATGCCCTTCAACTGGACGTCGGTGTCGGGATCGGGAGCATCGTATCTCACCATCTTCTGTGCCCGGACGTCAAAAATGAATCCCGCGTTCACGCCATAGCACACGCCGCCGATATACTTACCGTTCGGCGACAATACCGTACACATAAACTGCGAACCATCCGGATCGGGGATTTCTGTCAAACCGTTCTGAGCCATTGCTGCATGGCCTGCTACGAGCAATGCCACCATTGAAAGTAATGTCTTCTTCATAAGCTTTCTCTCCTATTTTTTGGTTATTACTTAGTTTAACGTCTGTAAACTCCAGGCATGGGTGATTGAATCACCACGGCAAAGGTATCAAAAATTTATCGAATAGAAAAATCTTTTCTGCGATTTTTTTTGCTTTTGTGCCCATTCGGTGTTATTTAGACAGTACACAAGGATATGTACGGGTATTTTTTGCACATCTCATTTTTTTTTCGTTACTTTGCACTTTGAAGCAATCATCGCATAGTCGTTCAGAGATTCCGCACATGAAGAAAACGCTAAAAGTGCTTTTGGCTGTTGTCATCACGCCCATCGCACTGTTTCTGATACTCACCCTGCTCCTCTACTGCCCTCCCGTGCAAAAGTGGGCGGTGGAGAAGGCGGCCCAGGTGGCGTCGGAGAAGACGGGGATGAGGATTACGGTCGAGCAGCTGCGTCTAAGTTTTCCGCTGGACCTTCGGTTGCAGGGCCTGAAAGCCTTGCAGCCCAACGACTCGTTGCCCGGAAAGACGGACACCATCGCCGACGTGAGGAGCCTGACAACCCATGTGCAGATGCTGCCGCTACTCAGCGGGCGCGTGGAGGTGGACTGGCTGACCTTCAAGGGATTGCGCATGAACACGGACCAGCTCATCGGCGACCTGCGCATCAAGGCCGACCTGGAGCGCCTCCACCTCGTGAGCCACGGCGTGAGCCTCGGCGAGGAGCGGGCGAAGGTGAACCTCGCCGACATCAGGGGAGGCTACATCGACGTGGCCCTGGGCGACACCATGCCGAAGGACACGGCCAAGAAGGAGGTGCTATGGAAGATAGACGTGGACCGGCTCCAGTTGGCCCACACCGACTTTAGACTACACCTGCCGGGCGACACGATGAGCGTGAAGGCCCACTTCGGCGAGGCCACGGCGCGGCGGGCGGTTCTCCAACTGAAAGACAACACGTACAAGGTAGGGGCGCTCGACTGGCACGACGGCGCTTTAGCCTACGACCAAAACTTCGTGCCCCGCGCCAAAAGGGGTTTCGACGCCGCCCATATCAGCCTCAGCGACCTGCACCTCGGCATCGACTCGTTTTGCTATGCCGCCAATACCATCGACCTGCGCATCCGCGCGGCCCATTTCGCAGAGCAGAGCGGAATGCGCGTCAACACGCTCAAAGGAACTTTCCACACCGACAGCACGCGCCTCGCCCTGGAGGACTTCCACCTCACCATGCCGGAGACCGACCTGAAGGGGACGTTCCGCATGGACATGAACGCCTTCGCCGACCGCCACCCGGGACAGATACTGGCGAGACTGGCGGGCCATACGGCCCTCGGCGACCTGCGGCCTTTCCTGGCGTCCCTGCCCGCCGACGTACTACGGGCGCTACCGAAGTCGCGCATCACGGTGAAGGGCCAGTTGACGGGCAACCTGCAGCGGGCCACGCTTCAAAATATCCACCTCCGCATGGACCGCCACTTCGACCTGACCGCGACGGGACGGGTGGAGAACCTCACGGCGACGAATCGGCTGCGAGCCGACCTGCGACTGAAGGGACGGACGGAGGACCTGGACTTCGCCTACCACTTCCTGCCACGCGAGGTGAGGGAGATGGTGCGTCTGCCAAAGGGCATCGGATTCAACGGATCCGTGGGGATCACGCCCTCGGCCTATACGGCAGACCTGAGGGTGACGGAGGGCAGCGGATGGCTGCATATCGACGGAGCTTACCATGCGACCACAGCACACTACGACGCCCGCCTGGAGGCCACGCGCTTCGACCTGAGCCATTTCCTTCCGACCATGGAACTGGGCGTGCTGACGGGCCACCTGACGGCGGAAGGACGAGGCACGGACGTGCTCAGCCCCCGCGCGACAGCACTCGTCAGGGCGGACATACGGCAGATGAGCTACGGCGACTATACGCTCGACGGCATCCGGGCGGACCTGCAGTTGCACAAAGGGCGGATGACGGCCAAGGTGGACAGTCGCAACCCGATGGTGGGTGGCCGCTTCGGTTTCTCCGGACGCGTCGATGGGAAACGCATCGACGGCCATTTCCGCGGACAGATAGCGCACGCGGACTTGGCACGCCTGGGGGTGAAGGACTATCCGTTTGTGCTCTCGGGCTATGCGGACGTGGAAGTCGGCTCCAACCTCAAGAATACTCACTACATCCAAGGGCCCGTCTCCCACCTGCGGCTGACCAGCAGGGAGAAACACGCGCCCCACGAACTGCTCAACGGTTCGTTTGACGTGATGGCGCAGCTGAAGGGCAACCAGCTGGAGGCGCAACTGAAAGGACAACTGGAGAAGGCGGACCTCAAGGGGCTGGGCCTGGTGGACAAGGCGTATGACCTGCAGGCGGAGACCGACATCAGCGTGAGGTCCAACCTCGGAAGCACACATAGCGTGAGGGGATCGATAGACCGGCTGCTGCTCACCGAACGGCGCGACACGGCGCTGGTGCGCCTGCTGGCGGGCGACTTCTCGCTCGACGCCGGCATGAGGGGCAAGACCGTGGAGGGCCGCGTGGGGGG
>ENA-OROM01001379-OROM01001379.1-human-gut-metagenome-genome-assembly--contig:-NODE-1379-length-22685-cov-2.387539_pt1 | contig 22685 bp, 17 predicted proteins | sample MGYA00242129_ERZ509050 | MGnify/ENA primary metagenome ERZ509050 (study PRJEB26280, sample SAMEA2338701) | human gut metagenome | biome: human gut; feature: human-associated habitat; material: faeces...
TAACAATTTCAACGATCAATAAACGTTCGTTTAATAATATTTACAACTTATTGATATATAGAATATTATGTTCGCTTAGATCGCTCTGTCTCAGTCGAGGCTACTTGGCCATACACTCTCATTATCAACCCTATATTATTTGTCGATAAATATATATACAGGGATTAGAGTTTATTTAGCCCCATAATTCAGTTATTTGTATTATTTTTGCCCTTAACTATTCAAACGACTAGAAATGAAGGTTCACTACGGAGTTGAAAATATAGAGATCAAATGCCCCGTCGTCACGATTGGAAGTTTTGACGGTGTACATTTAGGTCATGCTTGCGTGATACAACATCTAAAAGAGAAAGCGTCCAGTATTGATGGGGAATCCGTCATTATCAGCTTTGAACCCCACCCGAGAGAAGTGCTTTATCCTCGGGAACAAAAAATAGGAATCTTAACAACACTGGAAGAGAAGATTACCATTCTGGAAAAATATGGCGTTGATCATTTGATTATCTTGAAATTCACACTTGAATTCGCCCAGCAATCCTATAATGATTTCGTGAAAAAGATTCTTATTGACAAACTAAAAATTAAAGGGCTTGTCGTGGGTTATGACCATCGATTCGGGAAAGACCGAGCCGGAAATTTTGAAAACTTACAGGAACTAGCGAACGAATACGGTTTTTTCCTTGAAAAAGAAGTCGTTTTTGAAGAAGATGATGTGAATGTCAGTTCCACGAAAATCCGGAATGCTTTAGCTGTGGGAGATATTACTACAGTAAATCGTTTCCTCGGCTATCCTTATTCTATCACGGGAGAAGTAGTTTATGGGCACCATTTAGGCCACAAAATCGGTTTCCCGACAGCAAATATTCAAGTTTCCGACGAACGAAAATTATTACCAGCTATAGGCGTGTATGCCGTAAAAGTAATCATCGAACAAGAAATCTTCAACGGGATGCTCAATATCGGAATCCGCCCCACGGTCAGCAACGATGGGCAAGTTTCCTGCGAAGTGTATATCTTCGATTTCAATCGAGACTTATATGGAAAAACCATCACGATAAATTTCATCGACCGCGTTCGGGGAGAACGTAAATTCAACGATATTGAAGAATTACGAGCTCAGTTACAAAAAGACCAGGAAAAAATTCTCAAGCTATTGAAATCGTAAAATAAAAGCCACCTTGAATACAAAGTGGCTTTTCCTGTGATCATATAGAGAGGCTTAGTGTTTTTTCACTTCAACCTTACGGGCTTTTTCCGTGTAAATATCTTTTTGATCCACGGATATATCTTTACCCTCTCCGAACGTACTCATCCGATCAGCGGGGATTCCCTTGCTCATGAGGTAAGTCTTCAAGGCCTCTGCCCGTTTCAAGGATAACGGCAAGTTGACACGATCTGTCCCTGTGTGATCCGTGTAACCACGAATATCAACCTTCACCCCCGGGAACTCTTTCAATGCCTCCACGATGCGAGAGAGTTCATTGGCGTAACGAACCGTGTCGATGATCGCTGAGTTACGTTTGAAATGGACCGTTGGTAACACCGGGAATGTTTCCGCAGTCTCCACCTTCACAACGTTCTCTACCGTTTTCTCCTCTTGTTTGACAACTGGCTTTTGCTCTTCCTTCACCACCGGGCAAGTCGTCTCTTTCACGGGAAGTATTACCGGGGCCACGGAACGAGCGGTGGCGTACATCAGGTTCTCTTTCTTCTTGTTGTTACCAATTTTCCAGACTACTCCAACCGAGAGGTTTGCCAGCCAATTGTACTTGCTCGTGCAACAAGTTGCTACACCGTCAAAGTTATTATTCGCGATCCAAGCCACCCCGGATTTCAATTGCAAATCAATGTGCTTGCTCGCGCGATAGCGCAAGGCGATATCTCCTCCCAATCCTAAGTTCACGTCATTATCCAGCGTGGAAGAAGTGTCAAAACGCTTGTCATCTCCCTTCCTGTATAACTTGGGCGAGAACTTTTGCAAGTAAATCGCCGGACTTAACAACACGGTCCAACGGCGTAGTTCTTTCTTCCCGAAAAAATTGTTTACATTAAAATCACCGTGGAGGCCTAACGTGAAATACTTGATCTTGGTGTAAATATCGTTATAATAAGCGAAACCAGTCGCTGGGTCCGTGCCATAATAAGATTCCCCGTTCGGGTAAATCTTAAACGCTTTCTCCCATTTCTTGGCACTTCCCTTTCCTTGACCCATGTCGGCCGTCAAGGACAAACCGAAAGTCGGGGTAAACTGGTACCCCAGTTGCAAACCTCCTTGCACCCCGATATAAGTTTTATCCGCCGAAAAAGAGATCATGTCTCCCCGGAAAGCTGAAATTCCCCCGTTAACCCCCAAACTCCAACGGGAAAAATCATTGTATACTTGTTTCTTTTGTGCCTGCACTGATAAAGAGAAAAGCAACATTAGAAGACAAAAAGGCAATAATAATTTTTTCATACCTAATTTATATAGTATTCAGATTTTGATGACTTGAAGAAGGGGTGTCTTGTACAGACACCCCCTTTCTCCTGGTTGCAATCAATAATGAAAACAAAGTTCCATTATTTTCTTATAATCTATCTTAACTATTTCACCGCTACAGTTACAATAGTTTCAAGTTTTCTCCACGGACAATCCATAGAAACTTTCACCTTCAAGTTTACAGCTCCTACTTCACCAGTAGCATGGAATGTGATAATACCTGTCGTTTCATCGATAGAACACTTACCACCTCTTTGTTCCATTTGTGCTGCAAATGCTTTTGAATTCTCATCAGCCCATTCAAATTTCGGAGCCGAAATTTGGTATACTTTATCTGCTGCACGTTTCGTAGTACCATCTGCATCTACAATGATTTCTTCGAATGCTTCTTTCTCATAAAGAACAACATCTTTTTTATCTTTTACAACGATGCTCTTCATAATATTCAAAGTTTGATCTATTGTAGTATTATTTTTATCCAATTCACCACCCTTGGCAACCAATGATTTCAACGGAGAAACGAAACGTACTGTAAATTTAGTTTCAGTGTTTGCTTTCAAACCGTCTGTCATGCTAATCGTTCCGCCAGTAGCTACATTATTGACCATCTTGTCCAGATCCAAGTTAAACCAAGTAACCGGTTGAACGTCAATATCTCTATAATCAGCATCTGCAGGTAACTTCGTTACAGAAATTTCACCCTTCCAATCCTCTTTGGTCGTAGCGTTTATATCTACAATATTTGCATCCTTTTCTGCCGGATTTACAAAAGTATACTGAATATTTGCTCTAGCACTAACTTTATTTTCAATATTCCATGCTGCATCCCAAGGATTCTCGTCATATGGCAAATTGTAAATAAATGCATCTGCAATCTTACCTCCCATGTCAAATACATAGTCGTTCGTCTTGTCAAATACACCGTTTACAAGCATATGTCCACCTTCCCAGAAGTTACCACCCTGATCTGCATCCGTACGCTTCATCAAATAAGGTCCTACTGGGTATTTAACGTTAACCGTGTAAATCACGTATACAGGAGGATAAACATTGTCGTCAGTAGATTTGAATACACCTTTCACTTGATATTGACCGGCTTTCTTATAGTTCGGAACATAAACTGCCAACCATTCATTCTTCTCTGTTTCCGTTTTTCCTGTCATCTTCAACTGGATTTCGCTATCAAACGGAACTTCTGTAATTTGTTCGAATGTAGTATAAATCGTATGGAATTTATCTGCACCTAAAATGCCTAAATGAGTAGCAACGTGTCCATACAATTTATCCAATTGCAAATATTGAGCAGTACCTACATTATTCAACAGATAATCTAATGCTTGAGTGTAAGCCGGGATCTCTTTTTCTGCTTCTTTCTCTGCAATTAACACTTTAGCATACACCGTTTTTACATCTTTACCATGATTAACTTCTACATCACTTACCAATGTAATCTTAATAATTGGTGTTCTACCAATGGAAGAACCTTTCTCATCACTAGCCTCTTTAATTGTCAAAGTACCATCTTCTGCTAAATTTACATAGCTACAATGATCCTCTTTATTACCATCGTTATCTTCAAATAAGAATTCAACTTTTTCAAACTTGTAAGAATGTTCGTCAAATCCATTGGTAGTAAACTCGAATTTACCTTCTTTATTAGTCAAGCCTGTTCTTTTAAAGAATGCAGCGATTTCGTCAGCTAATTTCAACTCGCCTTTACCATCCTTATAAACTAACGTGAAATGAGCGTCAGCAGCCTTAGCCTCATCCCCTGTTTTAGCTAGTACATCTTTATATTCAGTTTCTCCTTCTTCAACAAATTTCTTCTCAATTGTCACATCATTCTGAGAGATGTTGTAATCAAATCCCATTACATAATCAGAAATCAATTCTTCTCCTTGATTTTGAACTTTCAATGCGACAATATTGAATGATGGATCAATCATTCCTTCTTGCATATCCCATCCCCAAATGTATGAATCCTCATCGGTTACGTCTTCCAACTCATTATAAGAGTACAAACCACTCATGGCTTTACCTCTTAAAGTCAAATATTCCCCGTCAACATTCACGTCTGAAACAAGAATTCCGTTGTTAGCAGAACGAGCTAAAATCTGTTGTTTTACAAACTCCGGATTCTCTACAGTAGCTCCTTTCGGGTTGATCTGATATTTCAAATCAGCTTTACCGGCATAAAGACGTACGTAAGCGCCATCTTTATCAACACCATAGATCGTCGGGAACAACAATCCGTTCTCTGCAACATCTACCAAATAATTCGGAATAGTCAACAAACCACTTAAAGCAGCGTTTTTCCAGATCTTAACCGGAGTCTCAGGAAGATTACCTTTTTCGTCTACCACGTAGAATTCTACAAATTTTTCGTGATCAACAGCGTAAGAGGCACCCGTTTGTGTATTAACTTTTGCCCCTTCTTGTTTTGTTCCATTTACATAGATATAGCCATCTTCACCGATCGTGATTACCACATCTGCAGCAGCTTCATTAACAACTTTTCCCTTGTCAACATTGTCGATGATCAGATGTCCATTCTCATCAACACTTACAACTGTTCCAACGCCATCAGCTCCATCATTTCCTTTTTCACCATCTTTCCCATTTACAATGTCATAGCTTGTGTTGTCGTTGAATGTAATTTTGAAACCTCCTGTTATGGGAGTAACACTCGTGATTGCCTTTCCATCGTTAACAAGTTTCTTCAATTCCTCAAAGTTCTTGTTCAAAGTGTTCACCTGTTCTTGCAAACCATCTATATCGTCGTCGTAATCCTTACAACCAACGAATGTAGGACCTGCAAGACCACAAAGCAATACACCCAAAAGTGCAGTTTTTGCAAAATTCCGTTTTTTGTTCATACTTAAAATAAATTATATTGGTAATTAAAAAAATATCAAGTCACCCAAAAGCGCAACTTTATCACTAAAATTCTATTCTACAATTTTTGAAACAAACGTTATTTTCTTGTTAATCATACACCTCCTCTTTTAAGGATTACAACAACGCATTAATTGTTCGTTTAATAAATTGCATAACAACCTTGTAATCAATATATTATAAAAATAGATTATCAAATATATTTCATGTATTATGCGACGATATATGTTTGATTATAACAGTATTATCTATTAAATAAAATTATCTGGATTTATAATATGAATATCATGTCTAAAATCGGCTTAGATAAAACCTCTAAAAATCAGTTATTTGTAGAAATGGGAAAATTTAGTTCCCAATACAAAAAAATGATTCATTATCCCAATTAATCTCCTAAAATAATATAGTATATAGTTATCTTGAAATAAAAGGTGAGAATATGATTCTTAAATAGATCGTAAAAATGCAACAATTACTATCAATATTTATATCGAAATGCGTATCTACAATCTGTAAAACAGATCATTTGTGTCGTTTTGCGCACATAATAAACAATATATATACAAAATATGAAATTTTTTTTGATCAATTCTTTCTTGTTTCATAAAAAGTCGTACATTTGCAATCAATATATGAACGATTATTGATTGTTTGAATTGTTAAAAAATGGAGGCGTGTTTTTAGACAAATATTTACACATGTACACAATTAAGTTAGACAGACATTTAACAAAGAAAAGTTGCGCTTTGGGGTGACTTGATATTTTTTAATTACCAATATAATTCTTTTTAAGTATGAACAAAAAACGGAATTTTGCAAAAATGGCACTTTTAAGTGCTTTACTTTGTGGTCTTGCAAGTCCAACATTCGTCGGTTGTAAGGATTACGATGACGATATAAAAGATTTGCAGGAACAGATTGATGCTAATAAATCAGCTGCAACTCAAGAGTTATCAAAGGCCATTTCAGAACAGATTACGGCTTTAGAAAATAAATTAAATACGGCGATTGCAGATAAGGCTGATAAAGGTGTGATCGAGGGTCTTCAAACCGACATTAACAATTTGAAAAATTTACAGAGCCGTGTAGAGAAATTGGAATCAGAGGCGGAAAACTACTTGAAAGCTGGAGCTTTGGATAATTATCTTCAAAAAGGTGATATTGAGGGGTTCTTGAATGAAGATGCATTAGCAAAGTATTTGTCTGATCACAATTACTTGACTTCCGCGGATTTGGAAGGCATTCCGACAGAAACAATTATTAAAGGATGGATCACGAGTGAATTGACCGAAATTCAAGATTTAATTGATGGAATTAATGAATCGCTTGAAGGTATAGATTTGCCGGTGTTAACTGAAGATGTTACTACTTTGAAAGAACAGATGGAAGAAATGTTGAAAGAAGATGGAACATTTGCTCAGTTAAATGCTAAAATTGAGGCATTCGAAAATACGATCTCGGGGATCCTTTCTCCCGATGGTAATACGAATATTTCTTTCATAAGAAGTAAAGCCCTTGCTGCGGATGTCGTTTGGGGATATGGAGATATTAAAGAATCTCTTTCCAAAGGTGCTGTATTGAGTTTAGGTGATGCAGAATTCCCTGTAATCATTAATCCGACAAGTGTAAAGACAGATAAATTCCAATTTGCATTAGTTACTGCTGATGGGAAAGAGTTCCCGTGTACTATTGGTGTTTTGCCTACCTGGGAGATTAAGGGGGATGATGCTTTTGCTTCACGGGCAGCAGAGCCAGAGAAAGTTATCAACAAGGATATTTTCACGGTTTCAGCTTTGTGTAGTTCAGATACGAAGGTGGGCGATTACAAATTAGCCTTAAAAGCTACTCCTAAAGTTGAAAATGGGAAGTCGGTTTATTCAATGTATAGCTTTATTGTTAAAGTTAAGAATTCTGACGAATTAACGGGTATATCTGTTGATAAGAAAATTAAAATGTATCTTGGAATAGAAGAAGATATTAATGAATTTGCAACATTTGCTTTTAAAGAAAATGGTTCTTTGGCTTTTGAAGACGCTTCATCTTTACTTTATAAAGGGCAAGGATATATTATGATCGACGAGACAGATGAGTTTACAAAATCCTGTTTAGCAAATGGTAATATCGATCAACAAGCTTTGTATGAAGGGAAAATTCTTGTTAATGAGACTGTTGAGAATGTCCCTATGGAGATCGATGGTAAATCTTTGAAATTCGTATATTATGCGATGGATTGGAATGGAACAAAAATGGTGCCTGCAAAGTTTGAGGCAGAGTTCCATACTCAGATGTACAGCAAGGATGTTACTTTTGCTGATCAAAAGATTACGATTATGCAAGAGAATGGTAATACTCTAGATAATGCTTTAGAGTTTGATGCTATTTTAGGTAAGGTAATGACTGCTAAGCAGCTTGAATTATGGAAAACTCATGCAACTAATCTGAAAGGAACTGTTACTGATGCCAAAGGAACTGTTGTTACAGGTGCAGAAGTTGTAATTACGGGTAAAACTTCTTTCAATATTACGGCAACATCGGATGTTAAACCTGGAAATTATAATGTTACAATTAAGTTTGAGGATGATAGAACTGGAGAAGAAGGGCTGTTTATAATTACTGGTAAGTTAACCGTTGACGCATTTACAATTACACCGAATTTGGCTGATGGGTATTGGGTTAATAACGTTTTGACAATTCCTGGTGTATTTACAAATGCTACGACTCCATTTGACTTAAGTGTTAAAATGAATGATGCGTTCATCATTACGGCTCCGGAGGGAATGACCGTGACCAAAGAGTACGCATTAGTTCGTGAGGATATAACAGATGAATATATCAAGATTGATGGTGACAAGATTACTTGGAAGAAGAATCTTGCTAAGGAGAACTTGATCGGTAAAGAACTTGAGTTTATAGTAACGGTTAAGAATGGTTCTGTCGTATTAGCAAAAGAAACTTACAAATTGAAATTTGTTAATCCTTTAAGTGCAAAAGTTGAACAGAATGAGGTAAAACATACACTTGCTAATGATAGAAACTCTACGGCTAAATCAACATTTGATTTAAATAAATTGTTGTCATTTAAAGATGTGCAAACTGTAACGAATGAATTATTTGGACTTAGTGGCGATGGAAGTAAGGAAAAACCCTATGCATCGACAGGCGATTTTACTAGTTTGGCATATGATGTTTACGGTTTAGAGAAGTCTAATGTTAAGTTTGAAGTTATTGGGGAAAATAACACGAATCTTGTTCTTGATGAGGAGACGGGTGAAGTGACTTGGACAAATGTTACTGGAGCTGAGTTCAATGGTGTCACCGTGAACTTCAAGGTTACAATTACCCATAATTATGGAACTTCAACTGGAAATATCTCAGTTACGATTAAAGAAAAAGAGGTAAAATAATAATGGATTTCAATATTCATTATTGATTGCAACCAGGAGAATGGGGGTGTCTGATTCCAGGCACCCCTTTCTAATCAATTATTTAAAATGTATAGGTATGAGAAAAATAGTGTTCTCTTTTTGTTTTCTGATGGTTACTTCTTTTCTGGTAGCGCAGAACCAAACGAAACAAGTGTACAATGACTTTTCCCGCTGGAGCTTGGGATTGAACGGGGGCATATCCATTTTCCGTGGGGACATGGTTTCTTTCTCCGCTGATAAAACTTACCTGGGTAGACAAGGTGGTTTACAACTGGGTTACCAGTTAACCCCGACTTTCGGTTTGTCCTTGACAGCCGATATGGGACAGGGGAAAGGGAGTGCCAAGAAATGGGAGAAAGAGTTCAAGATTTACCCGACGGGGGAGTCTTACTACGGGACGCTGCCGGAAGAGGGTTTCGCTTATTATAATGACGTTTATTCCAAGGTGAAGTATTTCACTATCGGGTTACACGGTGATTTTAACGTGAACAATTTTTTCGGGAAGAAAGAACTACGCCGTTGGACCGTGTTAATAAGCCCGGCGGTTTACCTGCAAAAGTTCTCGCCCAAGTTATACAAGAAAGAGGATGACAAGCGTTTTGACCCCTCTTCCACGCTGGATAACGACCTGAACTTAGGGGTAGGAGGTGACATCGCCTTACGCTATCGCGCGAGCAAGCATATCGATTTACAATTGAAATCCGGTGTTACCTGGATCGCTAACAACAATTTTGACGGTGTTGCCACTTGTTGTTCCAGTAAATACAACTGGTTGGCGAACTTGTCGGTAGGGGTGGTCTGGAAGATGGGTAACAACAAGAAGAAGGAGAACTTGATGTATGCGACCGCTCGTTTCGAACCCCCGGTAACGTTCCCGGTAAAAGAGGAGACACGCCCGGTGGTGAAGGAAGAGCGGAAACCCGTTGTGAAGGAGGAGAAAAAGCCGGTAGAGAACGTTGTGAAGGTGGAGACCTCTGCAAAGACTTTCCCGGTATTACCGACAATTCACTTTCAACGTAACTTGGCGGTTATCGACACGGTTCGTTTCGCCGGTGAACTTTCCCGTATCGTGGAAGCATTGAAGGAATTCCCGGGGGTGAAGGTTGATATTCGTGGTTACACGGACCACACGGGAACGGATCGAGTCAATCTACCGTTATCCTTGAAACGTGCAGAGGCGTTGAAATCTTACCTGGTTGGTAAAGGGGTTTCAGCCGACCGGATGAGTGCGTTTGGAGAGGGTAAGGATATGTCGGTGGATCAAAAGGATATTTACACGGAAAAGGCTCGTAAAGTTGAAGTGAAGAAACACGAGTAAATGGGATTGAGAACGACAAATCTGACAATATAGAAAAGGGATTATTCCAAAATAATGGATAATCCCTTTCCCGATTAAAATATATTCATACTTCTTGATACTGATTTTAGAACCGGTACTGTATCATCGTGTTGATACGACTGGCGTTACCGTAATCTTTGTTGAAGTCATTCCGACGACCGAACACGTACTCTATGGCGCAGGAACCGTATTCACTGAAATCCCAGAACAGGTTGGCGGCGGCGTATTGTGCGTATTTGTATGATGTTGCGGGCATCCCGTAACGATCAAGGGCTCGGGCATAGCTATACATGATATTTGATGTCAGAACTTTACTCCAGTTATGAGAGAATCCGATATAACCACCCCATGCATTGAAAGCTTTCAATTTCCCTTCTGCTGTGGCGCTGGGTACGAGGTCAAGGCCCGAACCGGAAATGTCCTGTATGTAGTTGGAGATTCCTTTCCCGTACACTCCCTGAAAACAAAGGGATGTATTTTCGGCAAATTGCCAGATACCGCTCAATGAGGCTCCCCAACCGGTAACGATCCGGTCTTTATCCTCAACTTCATCTTTGTAATACATATTTCTCAACACGGCTCCTGCTTGCAGGTGACTTCCGTTTTTGAAACTGTATTTCACGTTAATCGGGATGTCTGGGATCCGTTGGTTGATGTACTTGGTAAATTCTCCTTCCGTGTAGGATGGCTCCACGTACTCCAATGCCAAGGATGCTTCCAGCTTGTCTGCAAAATTATACGTGTAGCGAATCTGTGGCTGGCGTAATGCCACTTCGCTGGAAGGGCCTTCCTCGTCCACCGTGGCCGGTCCTGCGGCAATGTCACAGAATGTACTCCATGTTTTACCGATCGTGAATCCTTTAAACTTGATAAAAGCTTGTCTTAGAATTGGGGTACTCTGGTTCCCCTCGAATTCCATTTCCATGTAGGTGACCAATCTGCCGACATCCGTGTCTCCGACTAATTTGAAGAATAGGCGGGATTGCCCGACAGAAATACCATATCTACCCCCGGATTGTTCTCCTTTGAGAGCGATGGCGTTTGTGGTAAAATAATTGTCATTGGGAACTCCGTTAAAATCGTAAATCCCCTGTACTTGCACAAATCCCCCCACACCAAAAACGAAGTTTTTATTCTTGTTGAAAAACACGAATCTTGGAGATGCCGGGTCATTGAATGATAGCGGGAAAGCCTCTTTCATCATTTTGTAGAAGTTGTCCGCGTCATTTTTTTCCGAAACGGAAGTCACGTTGACTTGCGCTCGTATCCCCGTGTAGAATCCACAAGAGATGGCTATCAACAATAGCAATGTCAATTTTTTCATAGCGTTACAAATTAATTGGTTAATTTAGTAACACTATATACGGGGATGGAAAAGTAAAAGTTAAGAAGATAGTGAATTTTATGATTTTAGATTGAGGGATTTCCGATTCCGCAATTTATGATTCTTTTAAATTGCGGAATCGGACCCAATCACTCAATCATTATATCTTGACTTCTTTCAGAATTTCACGGAGGTCCGTCTTTTTTCTCAAGATGTCATGTAATTGGTCTATGGCCACGCGTTCCTGTTTCATCGTATCCCGGTAACGGATGGTTACGGCGTTATCTTCCAGCGTCTGGTGGTCGATGGTAATACAAAACGGGGTTCCGATGGCATCTTGGCGGCGATAGCGTTTGCCGATAGAGTCTTTTTCATCGTACTGGCATCTGAAGTCCAGTCTCAATAATTTCATGATTTCTTCTGCTTTCTCGGGTAGCCCGTCTTTCTTCACGAGTGGCATCACGGCCAGCTTGATTGGGGCTAGGGCAGGAGGTAATTTCAATACAACCCGTGAATCCTTCGATCCGTCTTCTTTTTCGATCTCTTCTTCCGTGTAAGCGGCAGAAAGAATTTGTAGGAACATCCGATCCACACCGATTGATGTTTCGATCACGTAAGGTACGTATGATTCGTTTAACTCGGGATCGAAGTATTGTATTTTCTTCCCGGAGAACTCTTGGTGACGTTTCAGGTCAAAGTCCGTGCGGGAATGGATTCCTTCCACCTCTTTAAAGCCGAATGGGAAACGGAATTCTATGTCTGTGGCTGCATTTGCGTAATGCGCCAGTTTCTCGTGATCGTGGAACCGGTATTTCTCCGGTCCGAATCCCAGCGCTTGATGCCAGCTCATACGAGTCTCTTTCCATTTCTTGAACCAGTCGAGTTCACTACCGGGACGTACGAAAAATTGCATTTCCATTTGTTCGAATTCACGCATACGGAAGATGAATTGACGTGCCACGATCTCGTTACGGAAAGCTTTACCGATCTGGGCGATCCCGAAAGGAATTTTCATACGTCCGGACTTTTGGACGTTTAGGAAGTTCACGAAAATACCTTGTGCCGTTTCGGGACGCAGGTATATCTTACTGGCACCTTCGGCCGTGGACCCCATTTCAGTGGAGAACATCAAGTTAAATTGGCGTACTTCCGTCCAGTTGCTGGTTCCGGAAATCGGGCAAACAATCTTGTTGTCAACGATAATCTGGCGAAGTTCAACCAAGTCATTATCATTTAAAGCCTTTGCCATTCTGGCAGTAAGTTCTTCCTTTTTCCGAATATTTTCCAGTACTTGCGGGTTTGTCTGGCGATATAATGCTTCATCAAACTTTTCCCCGAATCTCTTTTTTGCCTTGGCAACATCTTTTTCGATTTTGTCGTCATATTTGGCAATATGATCCTCGATCAGTACGTCTGCCCGGTATCTCTTTTTTGAATCTTTATTATCAATCAACGGGTCGTTGAAAGCATCCACGTGTCCGGAGGCTTTCCAGATAGTCGGGTGCATGAAAATGGCGGAATCCAATCCTACCACATTCTCGTGTAGCAGCACCATAGAGTCCCACCAGTACTTTTTGATATTATTTTTCAGTTCAACCCCGTATTGTCCGTAATCGTACACTGCTGCCAGCCCGTCATATATCTCTGATGACTGGAACACGTACCCGTATTCTTTACAGTGTGCTACCAGCTTTTTAAAAATATCTTCTTGTGCCATGTTATATTTATAAGTTAAAAACTAAAAGTTAAAAGCTAAAGACTAAAAACTGAATATCTCATTTTCAATTCATTAATTGTCACTCCCGATTTCCTTGATTGCCTCGGTCACGTTAATTGCGTAATCCCCGATCTTCTCGCATTCGAAGAAAATGTCACTGTATATAATACCCGTGGCATAATCATATTTCTTTTCCTCGATTGCAGTCAAGTGTTCCTGTTGCAGGATCGTTCGGTAATCATTGATCGTTTGCTCTACTTCGTAAGCTTTCTTTGCCTTCACTTCCTTGTATTCAATCGTGAGGTTTGCACACATAACCACGAGTGCCTCGTCCACGATAGCCATCATGTGTTGTAACTTCTCGTCGATAAATTCGGGGAATTCCACGTTTTGTTCATTCCGACGTCCAACAGCTTTGGCAACGTTCAATGACGAGTCGGCGATACTTTCGATTTCCGATACGATCTTGAACATAGCTCTGACCCGTTGCGAGTTCTCCGTGGATAATTTGGATTCCGATACTTTCGTTAGGTAGTCTGCAATTTCTACTTCCACCACGTCACTTTCGTCTTCCAGTTTGTCGATTTTATTGAATTTCTTTTCGAATTCTTTCGTGGGAGTGTGCAGACATTCTACTACTTGGCGATACATATCCAATGTGTTCTTCGCGTAGTGAGAAATCTCCTGTTTTGCTTGGAACAAGGATGCATCCGGGGTAGATAATAACCCGATTTTGATATGTTTCAACGTGAAGGCATCGTCTGCCGATTCTTTGGATTTGATAATATGGGTAACGAGTTTTGCAATGACCTTGGTAAACCAGATCAAAATAAGCACGTTGGCCACGTTAAAGCAAGTGTGGAACAACGATAGCGCTACCGGAACCGAACCCACGCTTGTGAACGGATCTCCAATTCCCAAGTAAATACTCAATTGTGCCACCCAGCCTAAAAAGAACGGGAATATGGCTAAAACCCATGCAACCCCGAAGAGGTTGAACAGGAAATGAGCAAAAGCGGCTCTTTTGGCAGTTGTGTTGGCAACCATGGCGGCGAGGTTCGCCGTGATCGTGGTTCCGATGTTTTCTCCTAAAACCATGGAAGCTGCGATGTCGAACCCGATCCAGCCGTTTGCACACATGACCAGAGTCAGTGCCATCGTGGCAGATGATGATTGTATCAGTATGGTCAGTGCTGTTCCGATAAGCATGAACAGGATATAAGAACCATACCCTAAATCCGTGTAATTATGTAGGAAATTCAGAATCTCGGGGTTTTCATGAATATTCGGCATGTTTTCCTGCAGGAAGTTCAGACCGATAAATAGAAGTCCGAAACCGATAATCAATTCCCCCCAACTCTTGCGCATCCGTTTTGCCGAGAAAAGTAGCGGTAAGCTCAACCCGATCAGGGGAAGAGAAAGACTGACCATACTGATCTTGAACCCTAGGATGGAGATTAACCATGCCGTGAATGTGGTTCCCACGTTGGCACCCATGATGACCCCGATAGAACCGATAAGGTCAAGTAAGCCGGCATTAACGAAACTGACAACCATTACGGTGGTGGCTGAAGAACTCTGGATGATGGTCGTGATTAACAAACCTGTAATCACCCCTTTCACGCGATTGGATGTCATTGCGGCGAGGATGGTTCTCATTTTGTTACCCGCTACCTTTTGCAAGGCCTCACTCATCATCTTCATACCGAAGAGGAACACACCCAATGATCCGATCAACTGCAAGAAATCGAGAATCGTGTAATTCATAAAATCGTATTAAGTGTAATAAATTGAATTTGCGGGTGTAAAGGTATATAAAGTAAACAAAAAAAGCCCCCGAAAAGGGGCTTTTTTTATCTAAATTCCTCGATGATTACATCATTCCCGGCATTCCTCCACCCATCGGCGGCATTGCGGGAGCAGGATTTTCTTGTTTTTCCTCTACCAAAACACATTCGGTGGTCAAGAACATTCCGGCGATAGAAGCGGCGTTCTCCAAGGCAACTCTCGCTACTTTCTTCGGGTCAATAACTCCGGTCTTCATCAAGTTTTCGTAAACACCTGTACGGGCGTTGTAACCGAAATCTTTCTTGCCTTCTTTTACCTTGTTCACTACCACGGCTCCTTCAACTCCGGCGTTAGCGGCAATCTGACGAAGCGGTTCTTCGATAGCACGTTTGATAATCTCGATACCGGTGGTTTCGTCTTCGTTCTCGCCTTTCATTTTTTCAAGACTTTCGATAGCACGGATGTAAGCCACACCACCTCCGGGAACGATACCTTCCTCGATTGCGGCACGCGTTGCGCTCAAGGCATCATCGATGCGGTCTTTCTTCTCCTTCATCTCGATTTCAGAAGCGGCACCCACGTAAAGTACGGCAACTCCTCCAGCTAATTTAGCCAGTCTTTCCTGTAATTTTTCTTTATCGTAGTCAGAAGTAGAATGTTCGATCAATTTCTTGATTTGATTCACACGTTCTGCAATAGCCTCTTTTGAACCGCAACCGTTCACGATCGTGGTGTTCTCTTTGTCGATCGTGATTTTGTCAGCGCATCCTAACATATCGATCGTGGCCGTTTCCAATTTCAAGCCTTTCTCTTCAGAGATCACGACACCACCTGTCAATATGGCAATGTCTTCCAGCATTTCTTTTCTACGATCTCCGAATCCGGGAGCTTTCACAGCAGCAATTTTCAAAGAACCTCTCAAACGGTTTACAACTAAAGTTGCCAATGCCTCGCTTTCAACATCTTCTGCGATGATTACTAAAGCACGCCCAGCTTGAGCAACCGGTTCCAGCAACGGAAGAAGTTCCTTCATCGTGGAAACTTTCTTGTCATAAAGCAGGATATAAGGTTTCTCGAATTCTGCGTTCATTTTCTCCGTGTCAGTTACGAAATAGGGAGAAATGTAACCGCGGTCGAATTGCATACCTTCAACCACTTTTACTTCGGTTTCAGTACCTTTGGCTTCCTCCACCGTGATCACGCCTTCTTTGGTCACTTTCTCCATGGCCTCAGCGATCAATGCTCCGATATTGTCATCACCGTTGGCAGAGATACGGGCAACTTGACGAATTTTGTCATAGTTTTCACCAACAGCTTCTTTTTGTTTCTCCAAATTCTTCACTACTTCAGCAACAGCTTTGTCGATACCTCTCTTCAAATCCATCGGGTTCGCTCCGGCAGTCACGTTTTTCAAGCCCACGTTGATGATAGATTGAGCCAAGATCGTTGCGGTTGTAGTTCCATCTCCGGCATCATCACCTGTTTTGGATGCCACTTCTTTTACCATTTGTGCTCCGATGTTTGCATACGGATCAGAAAGTTCGATCTCTTTTGCCACGGAAACACCATCTTTGGTAATATGCGGGGCACCGAATTTTTTCTCGATTACCACGTTACGTCCTTTGGGGCCAAGCGTTACTTTCACTGCATTAGCCAATTCGTCAACACCCTTTTTCAATAAATCGCGGGCTTCAACATTAAATTTTATCTCTTTTGCCATAACCGTTTCTAATTTTAGATTTTAAATCTTACAAATTTCGTGATTTATGATTTCCGATTAAGTGATTCATTTTCATGTTTTTTAATCCTTTCTTTAATCACTAAATCATCAATCGTCAATCACTGAATCAATTATTAAAGAACCACCAGAATGTCTGATTGATTCATCACCAGATACTTTTTGTCGTCGATATTGACTTCTGTGCCTGAATATTTACCGAATAAAACGGCATCTCCCACTTTGATTTCCATCGGCTCGTCGTGTTTGCCTTTTCCGGTTGCTACCACGATTCCTTTTTGTGGTTTTTCTTTTGCTGAATCAGGGATGATGATACCTGATGCGGTTTTAGTTTCTGCCTCTACCGGCTCTACAATGATTTTGTTAAGAACTGTCTTAAGTGCCATAATTCTTAATATTTAAAAGTTTATTATTAATTAATTCTTTCTTTTTAATTGAAAATTACGTTTGGAGAAGAGCATAATTCGTGCCAAACAAAAAAATGTCAGTATGACTGACATACTGACATTTTCTCGTGTCGATTCCGTGAATCGTTATTCTTGTTCTTGTGAAGTCGTGTTATTCTCTTCACCCGTTGTAGTGGTCGTGTTGTTATTGTTCATCGTTCCGAAATCAGGGATTGCCTGTGTTCCCGGAGCGGCAGTATTAATTTGCTCTTGAATAGCAGATTTTTTCCCGGCTTGTTCACCTCTGGGGAGTACCATCGCGGATACAATACATAAAACAAGCATCGCCCCAGCTAATGTCCATGTCGCTTTTTCCAAGAAATCGGTTGTCTTTCTTACACCCATGATTTGGTTTGAAGAAGCAAAGGAAGAAGATAAACCACCGCCTTTTGAGTTTTGCACCAATACGATTAATATAAGTAGAGCGCAAACAATAAAGATCAAAATAGAAACAGCTATGTACATAATTAGTTCTTATTATTATTAATTTTCTCTTTTATTTTTTCAATCTGAACCGCGAAGTAAACACTTTTTTCCGGATATTTCAAACTTAATTTTAGATAAGTTGCAATGGCCTTGTCATATAGTTGCTGGCGGACGTATATTTTTGCCAGGGTTTCCGAGAAAAATTCGGGTTTCTCTCCCGTGACAGGTTCCGTGACGACTGGCATACCCGGGTTTTCCTCCGTGATCTTGGGCATGGAGGGCTCTTCTTGGATAAATTTATCAATAAGGGAATCTTTTCGTTCCTCTTTTTGTTTTTTACGTGACAACCATTCATTCGCGATGGCATCTATCGGTAGGAATTCCTCCTCCGGGAACTCGTTTTCAAGTTGGTAAAACGTGGTTGCGGGAACGACTTTCTTCTCCTCTTCCTTGTCTTCCAGCAACTCGATTGCAACAGGTTCCGGCTTGAACACCGGATTCCCGATCTCGTTCCAATCCGATAATAAATTGTTCAGGAAACGATAAAACTGTTTGTGATTGGGAATGTAAATCGTATTATGCTTTAATTTCTCGGGATAGGCCGAGTGACCCGAATCGTGTAACATTTTCAAGTACACGGTTCGTGCCGTGGCGAAATAAGGGAATTGTTCTATGAGAAACTCCATACTCCGGATGTCCTCACCCTCTTTTCGTCCCGAACGTATAATATCAATTAATTCTTCCGATTTCAACGTTTACCAGTTTGTTAAGGCCTTATTATAAATATCTTCGATAATCTTCTCCGTGATTTTCTTGATCAAGTCGGGTTCGATGGACTCGTAATTCTCGTCAATCCCGTAATCTTCATAATGCGAGAATGACGTGTCGAAATCCGATTTCCCCGATTCGTCTTTCGTGTTTGTGTATTTCACCCGGATCGTGATTGTCAACCGGTTCTTGGCGGCGATTTCATCGGCGGTGATGTCTACTGGGGTTTGTGTGAATCCGGTGATTTGTCCCTCGAAACGAATATCCCCGTCATTATCTGTCAATTCGGTCAGGTTCGTCCGCGAGCGTAAATAGCTTTTCAGCGCTTCCGTGAAATCCGCTCCCAGGTTCGGGGCAAAAGCGGTTTTATTCGAGAAATAGTCTACCGAAAATGTTTTCTCTCCATGTTGTAACGACACGCCCGAAAACGAGTACTTGACGGATGTTAATTTACACCCGTTAAAGGCAAAAGCCAGCAATAATATAGGTATAATTTTCTTGATCATGTATATTTTATCTTGATATGCACGCGATGCTATTTGTACCAGACAAAGATAATTTTAATTTGCAGAAATTCGTCTCTTCGTGTTTTCAAATTTCAATATCGTATTCTTTTAATTTCCGGTATAGAGTTCTTTCTGATATTCCAAGATCCTGTGCGGCCAGTTTTCGTTTGCCGTGGTTTTTTTCCAAGGCTTTCACGATCATTTCTTTTTCTTTCTCTTCCAGTGAGAGGGATTCTTCCACGACAGCTTCTGTATCCTCGATATGATTGTTCTTCTCCACGGAGATCGTCTTTTGCGGGGCTTGTCCAAGAAATTCCGATTGCGGAGTTTCATACAAGTTCCGGAGAACGATGGAGGTGGAAGGTTCCGATTCGGGTTTTATCGTGTGTTCTTTTTGCATGATGTCGTACACGAGGTGTTTCAAATCGTTCATGTCCTTTTTCATGTCAAAAAGTATTTTGTACAGGATTTCCCGTTCCGTGGCGAAACTATGATCGCTTTCCGGGTTAGATGTTAATGCCGGGAGCGTATTATTTTGTGCCGGGAGATACTCTTTTAATCTCAAGGCATCGACCGTCCTTTCCTGTTCGAGAATGGAAATTTGTTCCGTGATGTTTTTCAATTCCCGTACGTTTCCCGGCCACCGGTAGTTTTCGAGTATTTGCACGGCGTCCTCGGTCAGTCGGATGGGAGGCATACGGTATTTTTCGGCGAAGTCAGCCGCGAATTTTCGAAACAGGAGGGATATATCTTCTTTCCGGTCCCGTAGTGCGGGGATCGAGATCGGGATCGTGTTGATCCGGTAGTAAAGGTCTTCTCTGAACTTCCCGTTCTTGACAGCCGCTGGTAGGTCCACGTTCGTGGCGGCAATTACTCGCACGTTCGTTTTTTGCACTTTCGACGATCCGACCCGGATAAACTCTCCGGCCTCAAGTACGCGTAACAATTTCGCCTGCGTGGACAAAGGTAATTCTCCCACTTCATCCAGAAAAATCGTTCCCCCGTCACTGACCTCGAAGTAACCTTTCCTGTCGGAAAGCGCCCCCGTGAATGAACCTTTCTCGTGGCCGAATAATTCGGAATCAATAGTTCCTTCCGGAATCCCCCCGCAGTTAACCGCAATGTACTGTGCATGTTTACGGGTGCTGAAACTGTGGATAATCCGGGGGAAAATCTCTTTCCCCACGCCACTCTCCCCCGTGATAAGCACGGTAAAATCCGTGGGTGCCACTTGTATAGCTTTTTCTATTGCCCGGTTTAGCTTGATGTCGTTCCCGATAATTTCGAAACGTTGTTTAATCGTTCTGATGTCCTCCATGTGATTTACAATTTATGAATTCTTTATCCTTGATGTCTGGCATGGAACGTAAAAAAGAATCCAATCCTCAATACTCATCTGCAAATTTAGCAGTTTTAGCTGACAAAATAGCATAACCGTGAAAATAAAATTGTAAAGAATTCCCGTGGAAATGGCGAGAAATTTATCTTTAAAAGCGTTTGGGTTTGTGGTTCGGTGTGTTTTATAAAGGTCTTGTCAAGAGTGGAGAATTTGAATATTAGGTATTTATATTATTAAATAAATTCTCTATATTTGCGCAATAATTGAACGTTTTATGACACTGGAAAGATGGATGTGAATATCTATTTTGGATACCTGACAAAAAAGTGTAAAGCGTTGATTTATAACACAAAAACGATGTGGCGTGGATTTGTAATATAAAAAATCAATAATCGTTCGTTTTATGATAGAAGGGACTTCTATAAATATAAATAGTTTAATAGGGGGTGATGAAAAGGCCTTTCAAGCTTTTTTTGTAGATTATTATCCTGTATTAGTCTCTTTTGCAATGAAGTATCTCGAAAATCAAGAAACGGCAGAAGATATAGTACAGGATGTATTTGTGAAAATATGGGAGACTCGGGAGAAATTAGGTGGGATTGATAATTTGTCAGCTTATCTATATCAAATGGTTCGTTTCAAAAGCTTTAATTATTTACGTGCGGAGAAAATTCGCCAAGATGCTACGAAATTTTTTACAGAAGAATTGGAAGTAACCGAAATAAATGAGTATATAAGAAATGAAACATTCCGTATCATTATGCATGCATTAGAAGATTTACCTTTCGGTAGTCGGAATGTGTTTTCTCGAGCAATACAAGGTTACTCTGCCAAGGAGATTGCCGATGAATTGGGAATAGCCGTGGAAACCGTGAAAAAGCAAAAACAAGTGGCCCGAAGAATTTTGAAAGAAAAATTGGGGAATCTGTTCTCTCTTTTTTTTCTCGTGGGATGAATTAAGGGAGAGTATCCTTTCCTTGTCTCTTGTCTATCTTTTCCTTTGTTTACGAACATGCCATAGACATACCATGAACATAGCATATACATAAGTTGAGTGTACATGCTATGTTTGTGTTGTGTCGGAATTGTTATTGTACTCAGGCGTAGGGATAGAGAAAAGAGAGGGGAATATGGAAGGAAAGTTGGAGGGGAAGGTAATTTATTTCGAATGGTAATACCTCCTTTTTGATTTTGAAGTGTCATGTCAATATAAACAAGAAATATGAAAAGTATGAAAACATATACAGAGATCCCGTCTCTCTTGTCAAAAGCTTTTTTGGGTACACTTTCTGAAGAGGAAGAACGTGCTTTGCAGCAATGGCGAGATGAAAGTCCGGAGAACGAGCAGTTGTATGAAAGCGAGATGAACACTGAGTATATAGTTCAAAAGAGTCATGAAGTGGCACGTGTTAATATTGTGAATGGTTACATGAATGTACTTCTGAAACGGAAACGTAATGTCAGAGTACGGAGAGTTCGTCGAATCGTAAGCATTGCGGCAGGAGTTGTTCTTCCATTATTGGCGGTAGTTTTGTGGTATGGAACAAGAGAGAGGATAGAGGATGTATCGGAACAGGTTGCAAGTGTCATCCGGCATGGAGGGGTGAAAGCGGAGTTGGTGTTGGCGGACGGAACAACTCGAATTTTGGGTTCGGAAGTGACCGATTCGTTGCTCGTCCAGCAAGGGGCAAATATTGTCGTGCAAAATCAAGGGGTGAGTTACTGTGTGGATTCTTCCGTTGTCGAAGAACGTTACAATACGTTACGGGTTCCTCGTGGGGGAGAATATTCAATTACGTTGAGTGATGGAACCATTGTGTATTTGAATTCGGAGTCAGAACTTCGGTATCCTGTAAACTTCGTGGGTAGAGACCGTCGGGTTTATTTGTCCGGGGAAGCTTATTTTGATGTGGTCCAAGATGAGGCCCATCCTTTTATCGTGGATATGGGAAATTCAAGCGTGAGGGTGTTGGGGACGAGTTTTGATGTACGAGCTTATGCAGATGAGGACGAAGTTTTGACGACGTTGGTACAGGGATCTGTCAAATTTTCTGCTGGGAAGGAATTTGTCACGCTGGAACCGGGTAAACAAGCGGTGTTGGGTAAGTCGGGGAGTATTGAAACTAGAGAGGTAGATACTTATTTGTACACGGCTTGGAAAGAGGGTGTTTTTGCTTTTAAACGACAGCGGTTGGAAGAGATTATGAAAGTGGTTGCCCGTTGGTATGATGTCAATATATTTTGGGAGAATGTTTCCCAAAAGGAGGTGACATTCACTGGAAAAATGAAACGGTATGATGATTTTTCCAAAGTGGTGGAAGTACTTGAGATGACGGGTAACACGGAATTTGTAATTAAAGAAAACAACATCTTCATTCGAGAAAAATAATTCGGGAATATAAAAGTTTATCCATGAATATTGCAGAATACTTTGTAATATCCCTTTAAAGACTGTTTTGAAGGTGATATGAATAGATGCTGGGAAAGTATAAGGG
>ENA-OROM01001383-OROM01001383.1-human-gut-metagenome-genome-assembly--contig:-NODE-1383-length-22666-cov-14.937597_pt1 | contig 22666 bp, 20 predicted proteins | sample MGYA00242129_ERZ509050 | MGnify/ENA primary metagenome ERZ509050 (study PRJEB26280, sample SAMEA2338701) | human gut metagenome | biome: human gut; feature: human-associated habitat; material: faeces...
TAAGTTGGCAACGGTTGACTACCTGAAGTCTTACTATGACGAGGACGTTGATCTCAATCACATCTATCGCTACATGGACAAGCTCTACAATACGCAGATGGAACTGGCTCAACAGATTAGTGTAGAGCATACGCGTAAGATATTCGGTGGAAAAATAGGACTGATGTTTTATGATGTAACGACACTGTACTTTGAAACTGCACAGACAGATGTGCTACGTGAGCTAGGCTTCTCAAAAGACGGCAAGACAGCCGAGTCGCAGGTCGTGCTCGGCTTGCTAGTTTCCGAAGGAGGCTATCCACTATCATATTCCTTGTTCAACGGCAGTCAATACGAGGGTTTTACCATGATACCGATGATAGACGACTTTAAGCAGCGCTTCACGCTAGGAGATGATTTTGTGGTCGTTGCCGATTCTGGCTTGATGAACAAGAATAACGTGAAACTGCTACAACAAGCCGGATACAAGTACATCTTGGGTGCACGTATAAGAAACGAAAACAGCGACGTCAAGCAATGGATTCTCTCATTGGACAAAGGGGATAATGTCAGCCATGAACTCAAGCGGTCCAATGGCGAACGTCTTATTGTCAGCTATTCCGAAAAGCGGGCAAAGAAAGATGCCTACAATCGTGCCCGAGGCATCGCACGACTGAGGAAAGCCTACAAGAGCGGACACGTCACCAAGCAGCAGGTAAACCGCAGAGGTTACAACAAGTTCCTTGAGATTAGCAAGGATATTGATGTAAGCATAAGCGAGGAGAAAATTGCCGAGGACTGCAAATGGGATGGCTTGAAAGGGTATATCACCAATACCGACCTTGCCGCAGAACTTGTAATAGACCAATACCACGGGCTATGGGTGGTAGAACGTGCCTTCCGTATCTCCAAAGGAACTTTGGAAATGCGTCCGATGTTCCATTTTACAGAAAGAAGGATAGAAGCACACATTTGTATCTGCTTCATCGCCTATAAAGTATATAAGGAATTAGAGAGACTTATAGAAATCAACAAAATAGAAATGAGTGTTGACCATGTGCTTGATGTCGCCAAAACAATCACGACAATAAAGATACGGATGCCAGAGAATGGAGTGTTCTTCACAAAAACATTGTTCCTAACAGATAAGCACCGTACTATCATGTCACTTTTCGACCTATCAAAAGACCATTTTTAATTTGGGTGGCGCATTGACGAAGTCAGGTGCTTGGTGCCGTCCTTCGGGCAGAGATTGTTGAAGGGAGCATACTGATTCCACATTCTGTCACCCAGCAAAGGAGCTACGACGGGTCGTGCGGCCTTGGCCTGAGATCGGCGCTGAGCCTGGGATGCCGTCTGCACGGCTGATGGCTGACCCTGAGCCAATCCATCGACCATGTCGCTGTAGAGCTCAAGAAACATTTTGTAGCCATCGGGAAGGTGGGCCACATCGTAAGAGCCACGATCGGAATAGGCTACGATCTCGGGCAACAGGTCGTCTCCAGAGACAATGGTAAATCCCATTCCCTTATCATGCGGAAAAACATAATAGGCACGAGATTCGCCTGTTGCAGGGGAAGCGTTCAGACGCTTAGCAGTCTCGATGGAGGCAGAGGAGAGTGTGGCGCCAAGGCTGGTTGCCTGACGCTGCGCAATAGCTTTTGCCTCATTGAAGGTACGCTTTTTGGCCGAAGTGCCGACACAAGCCAACAGAAGGAGGGATGCGAGCGTGAAGATGGAGAAACGGTGAGTCATTAATAATTTGTTTATAGCAGAAGCCAAGAGCATCGGGCTTCTATTCGACGAAAAAAATATGCGCGTATCACAAGTGAGCAATACACGCATATTTCTATATCACATATTGTAACGTTCTATCTTATTCCAAGCCAAGGGCCTTCTTTGCCTCAGCATTCTCGGGGTCGATCTGAATGAGCTTCTCGAAATAGCTCTTCGACGTCTCTGCATCATTCTTGCCAGCATAGTAGTAGCCGAGGAAGTAATAAGCAGCAGAGAGATAGTTCTTCGTATTGGCATCGCTCTTGTCTGCCTTGGCCTCTTCATACTCTGCGACCTTCGTATAGAGATCGCGAACCTTGTCGAGATCCTTCAACTTACCGAGAGCGACCGAAGCCTCGGCCACCCAGCACCAGTCCTTTAAGGTGGGGAACTTCTCAGTCATCTTCTCATAGACATCCATGGCCTGCGTATAATAGCCAACAGCCTTGGCGTGGTCGAGGCTGTCAACCTGATCACCCATCTTGATATAGATGCCAGCGAAATCAGCCCAGTCGGTAGAGGTGATATTGGTGCCCTTCTCCAGGTACTGACGCTGGAAATCCAAGGCCTTGTCACCGTCGCCCAAACCAGCATAAGCGGCAGACAACTTGCTGAGCGGATCAACCTCACCCGGCTTCAGCTCCAAACACTTGTTGTAGGCATTGATAGCCTCCTGGAACTTGTCGTTGCCGGCCAGAGCCTGACCATAGTAATAATAGTCGTTATAATTCTTCTGCTCCTTACCGCGCATCACGTTCTCGCTGTAGGTCAGGGCCTCAGGGAACTGGTTTTGATCAACGGCAGCCATGACGGCAAGACGGCTCAGATACTCACTGCCGGCATACTTCTGCAGACCATGACGAGCTACCTCGAGCGCATTCTTAGCGTTGCCAGAATAGAATTCAGCTACGATGTACTGGTAGTAGGCCGTCTCGTCAAGCTGGGTCTTCGGAGCCTTGGCAAACCACTTGGCAGCCTCGGCATACTTCTGGTCGGCGAGCATGATCTCAGCAGCCTTCACCTCGACGGGATAGTCCGGCTTTACCTGACGAAGCTCCTCCAACTTCTTCACAGCCGTCTCAGGACTGACGTGGCGATAGACGCGAGCATAGCGCTCATAGGCGAGAACGTTCTGCGGATCAATACTAATAGCCGTCTGATATTGCGTGGCGGCAGCACCAGCATTACCTACACTGTCCTGAAGGGCAGCAATGTCACCCAAGAGCATATAGGCATTGCTCTGGTTCATCTTCTTGTTGGCCAAGACGAGGTCAGCCATCTCCTGTGCCTTCTCGAAATTGTGAACCTGAAGATAGATGGTACCCAAGCCAACGATGGCATCGGCATCCTTCTTGTACTCCTTCAGATAGTCCTTCACCAGATCCTTGGCAGCCTTGGGGTTGTTGGGATCAGCGTTGAGGGCCGCAGCAATGGGCTTGAGGGCTTCCTGATAACTCACTTCCTGTCCGAAAACGGGTGCCGACAAGCTCAGCGTCAGCACACCAGCTAAAAGATATTTTTTGACTTTCATACTCTTAAAGAATTTCTTTGTTTAATACACTCGTTAACTCACTCTCTGAAGGCTGTTTGATTCTATGACATCACAGCCTTGAAAAGGTTTAATGCTATTGCTTAATATTTACCTGTCGCACCTGAATGTCACCACGGTAGGGCAGAATGCCCGACTTCAAGATAATCAACTGGCCGATCGGTCCTGTGATATAATTGGAGAAGCTCCATGGCAAGGCACGGAAGGGGTCAACTACGATGCAGTAGATAGTACGGCAGAAGGGATAGTAACCATTGAGCAGATAATACTGATAAGGCTTAAAGCTATTGCTCTTTGTAGCCTCGTCCTGCGTAGAGACCGACATCACCGTGATGTCCTTCAAGAAGGTGAGATTGGTACTGTCGCGGGTGTCGCTGATCCAGTTGGAACCCACCACGCCAATGGCATTGGGAGTCCGCTTGACATAGTCGATCACGCCCCTGCTCGATTTGGCTGCGACAATATTCTTCTGAGTGATATGCTTGCCTCCAAGCAAGGAATCCTCCACCCAGAACAACGTGCCAGAGGCACGATTGTCGAACACCACCTCGATATCGCCGAGGGATGAATGTTTGTATATTTGATTCCACTTCGTCACCTCGCCGCTGAAAATCTTGCGTGCAGCGGCCTCGGTGATGAGAGTATCTGTGTTGTTTCGATTGACAATAAGGGCTACACCATCATAGCCGATAGGGAAGGAAACCGCCTTGGTTTGTTTGGTCGAAAACATCGCACTCTCGCCCTTGGTCAGGTCGCGGGAGGTGATGAGCAGACACGTCTTCAGAGCCATCAGTTGGTTCATACCCGTATTTTGGTCCGTATATACCGCCTTGAGATGTGCCTTCGGGTAGGTATATTCGAACTGTTTTCTCTCCTCCTCGATGATGGGGCTAAAACTCTCATCCGCATAGAAGGTGATGGTGCCTGATGTAGGAGTATCAGTACGACCACCTCGGTCGTTCTTCTTGTTGGAGCAAGAGAGAACGGCCGAGGCAGCAATGAGTAATCCTACAATTGAAATGTAGAATGTGTATTTCTTCATAAAGAAACGTAGTGTTCAGAATCTGATATTACTGAAGCTTGAAGTTGATAGGCAACGTGAACCATACGTTGGCGGGCTGACCATTGTTCATACCCGGGTTCCACCTCGGCATGGAGTTGACAACGCGGAGTGCCTCACGATCGAGAGCGGGATCCACGCCACGTACAACCTGTGCCTGGCTAACGCTACCGTCCTTACCGACGACAAACTTCACAATAACGCGTCCCTGAATGCCGTTTTCAGCGGCAACAGCCGGATACTGCAAGTGGCTTGACAACCAAGAGTTGACGTTACCCTTGAACGAAGGCATCTGCTCAGCCACGGTGAAGATCTTGTTCTCGACCTCCTTAACCTCAGGCTTCGGCTCTTCCTTCTTCACAGGGGGAGGCGGCGGTGCAACCTCAGCAGGGGTAGCAACGGAAGGAGCAGCGGCAACAGCAGTAGCGTTGTCAGTACCCTTCACCTCCTCAACACCTGAAGAACGCTTGTCATCGACCAGCTTCTCCATGGTCTGCATCATCTTGGACTCATCGACCTTGTCGTCCTCCTTGATGACAGGAACGGTATTCACCTTCGTCGATTTCACCTCAGGCACGATCTTCTCGGGCTCGATTTTGGGTTTCGGCTTCGGCTTATCCTTCTGCTTTTCAGCTTCTTTCTGTGCTTCCTGGAGCGTTTTCAGCTCCATCTTCTGATTATACTCTGCGAGCAACTCAGCATCATGCTTGTTTTTCCAAACGAGATAACCGAGGAATCCACCGATGAGGACTGCAGCGCAAATCAGAATGAGCAAGGCTTTGATATTACGACTGGAAGTACCCTTACGGAGCACATAGGCACCGTAAGCCTGGTTCTTTCCAGCGAATACCATGTCGACCCATTTAGGATCGTAAAGATCTATCTTTGCCATTGTATTCTTTCTTTTTAATCGTTAACTTACGCGACATTACAACTTGATCTTCTTCAGGGCGAGCAACTCGCGGTCCTGATCGTTGATCTTGTCAATCACGTAAATACCAATATTCAAAATCTGCATCTCATCGAGGGCGTCAATCACATTGCGATACGTAGCGTTGTCCGTCGGCTTGATGATGATCGTCAGCGGGGTGATCTTCTTGTTCTTGAGATTACCCGACTTGATGTCACCCATTCTCTGCTTGAAGACAGCGTCCGTGATCTTCTTGGGATTGGCCTTCTGCTCAGCCAAAAGTTCCTTGACAGCAAGCTCCATCTCGACGACCGGCTTCACACGCTCCTCCGTAATGTGGTTACGAAGCACGTCACGAAGTCCCGTGTCGCCCCAGGTGGTCTCCTTAATCCAGTTGGGATCACTGTACTTAGGAATACCCTCACCGTGATAGATCTTATTGTCGGCAGCCAGATAGAGCGTTACAGTAGCACTCTGCTTGGCCTCCTTCTGATCCTTCTCGTTTTGGTTTTGCTCGTCGGCAGGCATGGAAATCTGCATGGAGGACGGCTTGCTCAGCGTAGTACAGAGCATGAAGAAGGTAATCAACAGCATGAGCATATCCACCATCGGCGTAAAGTCGACGCGGACATTGATCTTCTTCTGTTTGCTTTCTTTTTTCTTTGCCATTATTAATCCTCCTGCTTATTCTTCAACTCAGTTATCAAATAATAGTCGGAGACACCCAGTGCCTGAAGCTCGTCCATCACCTTGCGAACCGTCTTGTACGGAGTACGTGAGTCAGACTTGATAGCAATCTTCACGTTGTCCACCGTACCCATCTGGTTCTCATAGGCATAGACCCACTGCTGGAACTCGCTCTGTCCGCCGTTGATACTGTCAAGAGGGATACCCATCTTGGGAAGCATCTTCGAACGCTGGCCAGGAGCCATAGCGAGGTAGCCGGGCAGCTTGTCGAGAGGCGCACCAAACGTGGTCTCGGCCTTGAAGGTCTCCATGAGCTTCGGCGTGAGGTTGAGCCCCACATCCTGTGCCATGCCACCGAGCACCTTCGTATTGTCGATGCGCAAGAACACCTGACCCTCACCCGTAGGCTTGTTGTCCGGTCCCATGACCGGATTGACGAGGATCGTCATTACGTCATTAGCAGGAACGTCTATCTGCGACACTGACTTCGGCACGTTCACTTTCACAGGCTCAGGCTTCACGAACGTGGAGGTGAGCATGAAGAAAGTGAGGAGCAGCGTCATGACATCCGACATCGGAGTCATGTCGATCCAGACGTCCTCTTTCTTAATTTTTACTTTACCCATAGCGATAAAATTTTAAAAGGGTCAGCAAAAATTAAGCCTCTTCCGTGTGGTTTGCTTCGTATGTCTGAGCGATAGAATAACCAACCTCGTCGAGGGCGTAAGTCAACTTGTCCACCTTGTTCGTGAAGTAGTTGTAGAAAACCACAGCGAACCAAGACGTTCCGATACCGAACGCGGTGTTGATAAGAGCCTCAGAAATACCGACTGACAGGGCAGCAGAGTCAGCGCCACCACCTTCACCCATTGCGGAGAAGGACTTGATCATACCCGTCACAGTACCGAACAGACCAGTCAGCGTACCGAGCGTAACGATCGTAGCGATGATCGGGAGGTTCATCGTGAGGGTCGGCATCTCAAGCTGAGTAGCCTCCTCGTGAGCCTGCTGGATCTTGGCGACCTTCTGGGCCTTCTTCAGAGAAGCGTTGGCACCCGTCTCCATGTCCTTGTAGGCGGCGAGAGAAGCGCTAACCACGTTGGCCACGCTACCACGCTGCTGATCGCAGAGCTTCTGAGCCTTAGCCATGTCGCCGGCAGCGAGAGCGGCCTTGATGTTCTGGACGAACTTGGGAAGAGCCCCACCCTTACCGAAAGCGGTCTTCAGAGCGAGCTGACGCTCGATACCCATAGCGAGCACCGTGAGCAACAGAGACTGGATGACAGGCACGACGATACCACCCTTGAAGATAGTACCCCAAACATCAAGCGGAGCACCAGAGGTCACACCGCCTTCGAAGTGCATACCTGCGCCGAACCAAGTGAAGAACAGCGTGAATGCGATAGCAGCGCAGACCACGATAATCCAGAATGCGCCTCTTACTCCCTGAAAGCCCTCAGAGTTCTTCTTGGGGGCTGCAGCTTTTTGTTGTGTTGCCATAATTTTGATGAAAATTAATTTTTAGTTATTAATGAATTTGAATTAATCTCTTTTTCATTATAGCGGATGCTTCGTTCGGCCACACTTCAGCCGCATACGAACAGCGTTTCCACTTCGTCCCGCAAAGTTAGCAATATAATGGGGAACTGGCAACAGATTAATAACTTTTAACGGTTATTTTCCTGTGCAAAAACCCCTACTCTAACACATATCAACCACTGGCGGGCATTTTCCGACAATTTGCACACTTTCAAAGATGCGTTAAGAGACAAAAGCTAGTGCCTATAGCATTTTCTCCGAACAGACATCACACATGACCTCCTGCAGGAAACTCGTCTCAACGTCCATATAATTAAAGTACGCGCATACAATAACATTAAATGGATCGTAAAACAAATCTTCACTCGAAGCAAGTGCAACCATCTGCATTTTTGATAACGACGATTTTCCGCATTTTATTATGTGAAGAAGGCAAAAAAACGACCTGGCAGCCTACTTTTTGGTCATGATATCAAACTCCGTCACCTTACCGATACTCTTATTACCCTGCAGGACGGTCAAGGCAAAGCGTACGCGTCCATCGCGCAGGCGCCTGTCCGCCTTCACCATAGCCGTATAGCGAATGCCATGCCCCGGGGCGATACTCTCCACATGAATGCTCGGACTGATCGCGATATGCCGATTGCGTTCGGCCAGGACCACGGACGGGACTACGTCATAGAGCGTCCCTTCGCCACGGTTCATCACCTCGAAGATAACCTTGCCCGTCTCGCCACGCGAAAGAACGCCATCCTCGTTGTCATCCACAAACCGTGCATTGCGGATCTCAATATTGGGTGTAAAAGTGTAGGCAGAAACATCAGACACCACACTCGACTCCAATGGCATCACCGTCTCGGGTTGGGCTGCACTATAGTTGCCCGAATAGTCGCTCCCCTGAAAGTCGTAGAGGCGATCATCACCCGAGTTGGAAGCATCGAAGCCACTCCAGTCGTCGCTGTAGCGCCCTAGGCTATCGGCTGACAGTTGCGCTACAGGCTGTCCTATATGACCCTCGCCATCGAGAGAGCATCCGCCGTGAGCTGCCTCCGCCCCACATGGCCTTTGCCTTTGGGCCTGCACACGCTCGTAATGGTCATGCACCTCCTGCTTCTCAGCTTTATCCACCGCATTGCCAACCGCAGCCCCGACAGCTGCACCGCCGACCATACCCACGACCGTACCGAGGTCTGACCCACGGGGACCACCAGCCAATCCGCCAATGGCACTACCCAAAATAGACCCTAACTGCGCACCTAGATAGGTGCCTGTCCCTGTATTCGTGCCACAGCCCGACAACATCAAGGTAGAGCACATAACCAAAACTACGCCCTTTTTCATCATCATTTGTTATTGGATTTCACTGCAAAGGTAAAAAGAAAAACTCAAACAGCCGCTTACGTTTTCCTAAAAAAACAAGGGGAAAGCCCTATTCTTTCGAGCCGAAACCGCAAGATTATGCAAGAACAAACCAGCCTGAACCTCGTAAAAAACAAAAAGTCATTAGTTTTTCAAAAATTAACACTGGTTCCTTGGCGTTTTCACCAACATTTATTTCTTTTGCAGCTAATTATTGACATTTTGTGTTAAACTCTTAATTAACATCATTTATGAACGGAATACCATCAATTTTCTGGCTCGTGCCGCTGTCCAGCATCGTGGCATTGGGCTTTGCTTGGGCGTTCTACAAGCAAATGTTGACAACCGACGAGGGCACACCTCGCATGTGCGAGATTGCAGCCCATGTCCGAAAAGGAGCCATGGCCTACCTAAAGCAGCAGTACAAGGTCGTGTTTATCGCCTTCATCGTACTCGCTCTGCTGTTCGCCTTCATGGCCTATGTGCTGAAAGTACAGAACCCTTGGGTGCCCTTCGCTTTCCTTACGGGTGGTCTCTTCTCTGGTTTGGCCGGTTTCTTTGGCATGAAGACCGCCACCTATGCCTCTGGTCGTACGGCCAATGCGGCTCGCACGGGACTTAGTCCTGCCCTTAACGTCGCCTTCAGGAGCGGTGCCGTGATGGGACTGGTGGTAGTAGGCCTCGGTCTGCTCGACATTGCCGTCTGGTTTCTCGTCCTCAACGCCTTCTACCAGGGAGAGCAAGCGGCCCTGATCACCATCACCACGACGATGTTGACCTTCGGCATGGGTGCGTCCACCCAGGCGCTCTTCGCGCGTGTGGGTGGTGGTATCTACACCAAGGCCGCCGATGTTGGTGCCGACTTGGTGGGCAAGGTGGAGGCCAACATTCCCGAGGACGATCCCCGAAACCCCGCTACCATCGCTGACAACGTCGGCGACAATGTCGGCGACGTGGCCGGCATGGGTGCCGACCTCTATGAGAGCTACTGCGGAAGTATTCTCTCTACGGCAGCACTGGGTGCGACGGCCTTCGCCATGAATGGCGACATGCAGCTCCGCGCCGTCATCGCCCCGATGATCATTGCTGCCGTCGGCGTATTCCTCTCTCTCATCGGTATCTTCCTCGTCAAGACTAAGGAGGGGGCTACGATGAAGGACCTGCTAGGATCGCTGAGCCTTGGCACGAACACCTCCGCCGTTCTGATAGCCTTTGCCACCTTCGGCATTCTCTATTCACTCCAGATAGAAAACTGGATGGGCGTTTCTTTCTCCGTCATCTGCGGTCTGCTGGCCGGCGTCATCATCGGCAAGGCCACGGAGTATTACACCTCTCTGAGCTTCAAGCCGACCAAGGAGATAGCAGCGGCTGGCGAGACGGGCTCTGCCACCGTTATCATCAAAGGTATCGGTACGGGAATGATCTCCACCTGCATCCCGATCGTCACCATCTCCGTAGCCATCATATTGAGCTACCTCTGCGCCAACGGCTTCGAGTTGGCCCTCACTACCGAGAGCATCTCGCGCGGCCTTTATGGCATTGGCATTGCCGCTGTCGGCATGCTCTCCACTCTGGGAATCACGCTGGCCACGGATGCTTACGGCCCCATCGCCGACAATGCTGGCGGCAACGCAGAGATGAGCGAGTTGGGACCGGAAGTGCGTCAACGCACCGACGAACTGGACGCCCTGGGCAACACGACAGCAGCCACGGGCAAAGGCTTTGCCATTGGTTCGGCAGCCCTGACGGCGCTGGCTCTGCTGGCTTCCTATGTCGAGGAGGTGAAGATTGCCATGACCCGCGCAGTGGAATCTGGCACACAGTATCTGACGGGAGCGGGCGAGGTCTTTGATCCTTCCAAGGCCGACATGCTCCAGTTCATGGACTTCTTCCAGGCCAACCTGATGAATCCGCGCGTGCTGGTCGGCGCTTTCATCGGCGTGATGACGGCCTTCCTCTTCAGCGGACTCACCATGGGAGCCGTAGGACGCGCAGCTGGCACGATGGTAGAGGAGGTGCGCCGCCAGTTCCGCACCATCAAGGGCATCCTTGAAGGCACTGGCACCCCCGACTATGGCCGCTGCGTGGAGATTTCCACCCGTAGCGCTCAGCGCGAGATGATTTTCCCGGCTATCCTTGCCATCATCATCCCCATCATCGTAGGTGTCATCCTGGGTGTGGCTGGTGTGCTCGGCCTGCTCGTTGGCGGACTTGCTGGCGGCTTCACCCTGGCCGTCTTCATGGCCAATGCAGGTGGTGCCTGGGACAACGCCAAGAAATATGTGGAGGAAGGCAACTACGGCGGCAAGGGTTCTTCAACCCACAAGGCCACCGTTGTCGGCGACACCGTCGGCGATCCGTTCAAGGACACGTCAGGACCGAGCCTCAACATCCTCATCAAGCTCATGTCGATGGTAAGCATCGTGATGGCAGGTCTGACCGTCGCGTTTATCTAATAGTACACACGAAGTCCCCAGGCCAAGATCCGTCTCAGACCTTCGCCTGGGGGCTTTGCATACAGACCATCCACCTTTCGCTTTCATCTCCTGCCTGGCTCGAAAAACAGTCTCCCAAGGCGGCAACAATCAAAAAACTTGCTATTCGTTTTGTCTTTTGTCGGCTTCTTCGTAACTTTGCAAAACAATACAAAACCAAGCAAGAAGAGAAGATGAAAGAATTAGCTTTAAAGTACGGCTGCAACCCCAACCAGAAACCCGCCCGCGTGTTTATGGAGGAGGGAGAGCTGCCCATCGAGGTGCTCAGCGGTCGCCCAGGATACATCAACCTGCTCGACGCACTCAATAGTTGGCAACTCGTCAAGGAGCTGAAGCAGGCTACGGGCCTCCCTGCCGCAGCTTCGTTCAAGCACGTCAGTCCCGCGGGAGCAGCCATCGGACTGCCGCTGGACGACACACTGAAGAAAATTTACTTCGTCGATGACGTGAACTTCGAGCTCACTCCTCTCGCCTCTGCCTACGCCCGTGCGCGTGGTGCCGACCGCATGTGCTCCTATGGAGACTTCTGTGCCCTGAGCGACGTTTGCGACGAAGCCACGGCACGCCTCATCAAGCGCGAGGTGAGCGACGGCGTGATAGCCCCAGGCTACACTCCAGAGGCCCTGGAGATCCTCCGCGAGAAGCGCAAGGGCACCTACTGTGTCATCCAGATAGACCCGGCCTACACCCCTGCCCCCATCGAGCGCAAGCAGGTGTTTGGCGTCACCTTCGAGCAGGGTCGCAACGAGGTGCGCCTCGACGACCCGTCGCTCTTCGAGGACATTCCTACGAAGAACAAGACGTTCACCCCGGAGGCTAAGCGCGACCTGATCATCGCCCTCATCACGCTGAAATATACGCAGAGCAACTCCGTCTGCTACGTCAAGGACGGACAGGCCATCGGTATCGGAGCTGGTCAGCAGAGCCGCATCCACTGCACCCGACTGGCAGGAAGCAAGGCTGACGAATGGTGGTTGCGCCAGAACCCAAAGGTCATGAACCTGCCATTCAAGGAGAAGATTCGCCGTGCAGACCGCGACAACTGCATCAACCTCTATATCGGCGACGAGGCCGAGGACATCCTCAGCGACGGCGCATGGCAGCAGTTCTTCACCGAGCAGCCCGAACCGCTGACCCGCGAGGAGCGCAAGGCATGGATCGCCAAGAACACGGGCGTGGCCCTGGGATCGGATGCTTTCTTCCCCTTCGGCGACAACATCGAGCGTGCCCATCGCAGCGGTGTAGAGTTTATCGCACAGGCTGGCGGTAGCATCCGCGACGACCATGTCATCGACACCTGCGACAAGTATGGCATCGCCATGGCATTCACCCATGTGCGTCTCTTCCACCACTAATTTCCCATAGAATGGCTGACGGACGGCAATCAAGGCGCTTGCGCCCCTTGTCGTCCGCCAACCATCATCCATAATCCCCATCCACAGCATGAAGTCCATCAACGAAGTCATCGAGACCGGCATCGTCTTCCGCCCCGCCTCCAAACCGAAGGAGGACGACGGCAAGGTGAAGACGAAGGCCAAGAAAAAGAAATACATCACTGGCGCACACGGTTCTGGCTCGGCCAAACAGAAGGCCAAATACCGCCAGAGACGAGCCAACCGACACAAGAAGTAGGCCGTTCGGCCCTCACCCCACGGGACACAGACCCCTCAAACACAAGGCGGAGCGTCAAAGGTTTCGCCATTTTTTCACACCCATATCCACCAATCGCCTTATGACTCACGTCGCTTACCGCCAACTGTGCTCTGCTCTTCAGAAAACAGCACAATTCCTCCACACATTTACCAAGGGCAAGCAGGCCTTTCTGCTGACTACCGTCCTCACAGCCTCACTATCACTGGCGAGCTGCATGCCTTCCTCCAAAGGCCAGACCCCGTCAGCCTCAGAATCAGGCGACGGCAACATACGGACGGAAAGCCACTTGAATGATCAAAAGGCACCAGCAGAGGCCACCGAAACCCAAGTCGATATTGAAGGTCTGGAAATACCCGCCCAACTCACCGACCGCAAGGAGGCCATCCTTAGGCGGACGGGCTATACGGTGTCCTACAACGAAGACCTGCTCATCCCCAACTGGGTGGCCTGGCACTTGATTAGCGACCGTCTCACGGGTCCCGCGAAACGCAAGGGAATCCCCTTCATGGAGGACACGGAGGCCCCTGGAGTACTCGTCAACACCCACGACTACGCCCGGTCGGGTTTCGACCGCGGTCACATGTGTCCCGCAGGCGACAACAAATGGAGCCAGCAGGCGATGAAGGAGAGTTTCCTGCTAACCAATATCTGTCCGCAAGCTCCAAGTCTGAACCGCGGCGACTGGAACGAGATGGAGATACAATGCCGCAAATGGGCTGAGACCTATGGCGACATCTATATCGTGGCAGGTCCGATTCTCTACCGCGGCCATCACAAGCAGATAGGAGCACACCGCGTCACCGTGCCCGAGGCTTTCTTCAAGGTGGTGCTCTGCATGAAGGGCGAACCGAAGGCCATCGGCTTCATCTACAAGAACGGGGACGGCAACCGCCCGAAAGGCGACTATGTCAACACCGTCGACGAGGTGGAGCGCATCACGGGCATAGACTTCTTCCCCTCGCTGCCCGACGAGACAGAACGGCGCGTGGAGGCCAAGGCCAGCCTCGACGAGTGGCTCTGACACACCCAACAAGGCGGAATCGAACTTTTTTCAAAAAACAAGCCATTCTGCCTTGCTTTATTCCGAATCTTTTTCGTACATTTGCACCCCGATGAGAAGATACGTCAAGATACTTCTGCTTCTCCTGACCATTCTGCTGGGCAGTCCCTGTGACCTGTCCGCCAACAACGGCAAGGAGAAGAAGAAGTTCATACCGGTAGAGTGTGTCACGGACAATGGCAAGGCCACAGGCGCCGTGATAGTAAATGCGCAAAGCTTGGTGCGCATTTGCAACTCCCGTCCCCAGCGGATTCTTCCCTCAAGCATTGGAAAACCGGAGCGAATGACGAGCCGCACGCACCATTTGCTCCTGACGAATCACCTTCAAAACCATTTGGCGGAATGGGCCTCCAAGACCGACACTTCCCCATTCCTGCCTGCTGTCTCAAGCGATTATTTTGTCTTCGCGCTGAGACGGCTGCTCTGTTAGCACGACTGTATTGTTCCTATAGGAGACTTTCTTAGGGGGAGGTGTGGCACGTCTGCATCACCCATCTATCCCGTACCTTTTTTATCAACAAAACAATACAGAAAACTATGGCAAGTTTACACAATATGCTCATGGCCGGCACGGTCGTGGGTGACGACCGTATTGAGGTCAAGAGCAGTTTCTTTGGTCTTTGCAAGACCGCAGTATACCAACCGACCGGCAGCAAGTTGACTGCCGTCATCCTGGAGTTTCCCCAAGACCGGGCCGGCGAACTGAACCGCATCATGCAGACCCCCGACGAGGAACTTCCCGCCGTGGTGCAAGAGACGGGGAAACTCGTCGAGAAATCGCTCGGCAACGTCCGCCTGGAGGCACTGGTATCGGCAGACAAACAGTTTGCCGCAGCCCAACTGTTCCGTTACAACGACTTGATGTTTCATCCCGACGGCAACATCCGCTACTTCGAGGGAAGAGCGGCCGAAGCCATCTCCGGACTTTTCTAATACTATATTGAACACGTAGGCTTGTGGCAGACGCAACCTGCCCAAGCCTACGCCAACACTATCAGAACTACAAAGAAATGACATTTATAACCATTCTTATCATTGTCGTCTTCGTCGTCGGCTACGCACTCATAGCCCTCGAAAGCGCAACCCATATCAACAAAGCAGCCGTCGCGCTGCTGATGTGCGTAGCATGCTGGACCCTCTACATGGTTCATCCGGCCGACTACCTGCCTGGCGTCACCACCGACCTGCTGTCCTCACGCATCAACACCATCATTGAGGAGCACCTGGGCAGCATCTCCACGCTCTTCTTCCTCATGGGAGCCATGACCATCGTGGAGGTGGTCGATCAGTATGGTGGCTTCAACTTCGTCCGCGACACGCTGAAGACGCAGTCGAAACGAGGACTGCTCTGGCGCGTGGTGGCACTGACGTTCATCCTGTCGGCCATCCTCGACAACATGACCACGACGATCGTCATGATCATGGTGCTCCGCAAACTGGTCCGCGACCATAGCGACCGCATCATCTATGCCTCGCTCATCATCCTGGCGGCCAATGCGGGCGGTGCCTTCTCGCCCATCGGCGACGTGACGACCATCATGCTGTGGAACGTGGGAAGCATCACGGCAGCAGGTGTCATCGAGGAGCTGCTCATTCCCTCGGCCATCTCCATCTTCATCCCCACCCTCATCCTCCAGTATAAGCTTCACGGAGCACTGGTGGAACCCGACGCATCGACGGAAGAGACTGCTGCCAGCGTGCTCTCGGGATGGCAGCACAAGGCGGTCTTCGTGCTCGGCGTGGGTGGTCTCATCTTCGTGCCCATCTTCCGCTACCTCACCGACCTGCCCCCGTTTGTGGGCATTCTGCTTGTCCTTGCCGTTCTTTGGACGGTGACGGAGCTGTTCTTCCGCCTGTCGAAACGGGCCAAGACAGCAGGCGACATGGGCAAGCGGGTCAGCCAACTGCTGGGTCGCGTCGATATGAGCACCATCCTCTTCTTCCTCGGCATCCTGATGACGGTGGCCTGCTTGGAGGAGGTGGGCGTGCTGACGGTCGTGGGACAGGGCCTCGACCATACCTTCCATGGCAACCACTACCTGGTGACGGGCTTCATCGGCGTGCTCTCCAGCATCGTGGACAACGTGCCTCTCGTGGCTGGCTGCATCGGCATGTACCCCCTGCAAGAGGCGGGAGCCTTTGCCGTCGACGGCGTGTTCTGGCAACTCCTGGCCTACTGTGCAGGCGTAGGCGGATCGATATTGATCATCGGCAGCGCCGCCGGCGTAGTGGCGATGGGTCTGGAGAAAATCAGCTTTGGATGGTACGCACGCCACATCTCGTGGGCAGCCCTCATCGGCTATCTCGCTGGCATCGTGAGCTACTACCTCCTGCGCACCTTCGTTTTCTAATCTTTGCCCTATCTGAGGCCACACCCCCCGCTGGGCAGAAGGACAGTACGCTTTTTTGGTGCTTGCCTTCCGCCCCGCGGGGCTTTTTCGTCTCTTTTCCGCCCTTCACCATAGAAAAAGCGAGGTGCAACGGTCTGTTTTTGGGAAAACTTTTGTATCTTTGCATGGGTTTTCAATCATAGAGAAATGACACGCAAAAGAAGAATATTGTAACAGGTAACGCATCACCCACTCAGAGCCGAAGAAGGCGACGGTCACGTGGACTTTAATCCCTCTTATTATTTTAAAACTACCTATTAACTATGAAGATCATGAAAAGATTTTTGGTGATTATCCTTGGCTGCCTCCAGGTCAGCTTCTCCCACGCACAATGGTTTAGTGGCGAATACACCACAGAGGTGCAATGGGACCTGAAGAAGCACACCAACTGGCTCAACCATCTCCGGCTGGACCTGGCCATCCCGCTATGGGAGGGCAAGGGGACGCTGGAGGCTGCGACGCTCCATGTGGCAAGGACCCAGGAAGGAATCATTGACGACTGGCAGGGCCACTCCAACATCGAAGAGGACAATATGCTGGCGGCCCTTGCCGTGCTGGGCTATATGCACGAATGGAAGGAGGCCCACCTGTTTGTCGGCGTGCGCAACGTCAACGAGGACTTCTTCACCTCCGACGTGACGTCGCTCTTCACCAACGGTTCCTGCGGCATCTTCCCCACGATAGCGGCAAGCTACCCCATAGCCAACTTCCCGCTCTCGGGACTGACCGTCTATTTCGACGTGGGCAAGGACGGATGGGTGTTGAGAAACAGTCTGTACAACGGCGTGGGATACAACGGCTGGAAACACCACGACAATCCCTTTCGCCTACGCCCCAAGACGGATGGCATCTTCAACATCTCCCAACTGGAGTACACCCATCCCAAGGGCCGCTACTATGCGGGCGTGGCCATTCACACGCGCCAGTTTGCCATCGACGAGGAGGGCGAGCAGGTGCCAGCCGAGGAGGCTTCCACCAAGACTACCTGCGCCTGGTGGGTCTATGGCGAACAGACACTATGGACCGATGGCGAGCATCGATGGTCGGAAATGGCACAATACTCGGAGAACACAAGCCACGACAACGGCTGCTACCGCTACGCCGAGATAGGAAGCATTTATGAGGACGACCACAACGAGTGGGGCGTGTCGGGACAGTACGCGCGCTTCCACCAAGGCACGGAGCGGTCGCTGGAAGTGACCTGGAAGAGGCAGTTCAACAAGCATCTTGCCCTGCAACCATCCTTCCAATACATCAACAACGACAACGGCGACTTCCTGGTGCTTGCCACCCGCCTTTGCTGCTCATTCTGACACTCACCCCATTGACCAAGGGGTCAGGAGCAAACCACTCCTGACCCCTTGGTCCTTTTCCATGCGTCGGTCCGTTGCCCCGGGCCGATATGCGGTTGCCTCACTACTTTTGAAGCAGCCTGCGGTTGTCCCACTATTCCAGTATCAACACATGGCTGTTGCCCGTCCTGGGCGTGAAGACGCTCAGTCCCACCTTCATCAGGTAGTCGCCACTATACTGCTTGCCGTCACACGCCAGCTCCGACTTCTTGCCAGGCATGAGGTTGGTCTCGCGGACCGTATACGTCCTGTCGGGGGCCAGTCCCTGCAGCCGCACGTTCGTCAGCGGTTCCATATAGCGTGGGTGCAGATCGAAGGCGAAGAGAACGGCCCGCTGCTGGTCCTTGCTCACATAGTTGATGGCGCAATGGTTGCCCTCGTAGGGTGACACGAGGCGGTAGAGGTCGCCATCGAAGATCACGGGCTTCATGAGGTCGTAGTTGCTGACGGCCTGCTTCACAAACTGATACTCCTCGGCTGAAAGCGACTTGAGGTCGATGTCGAAACCCAGTTTGCAGGAGCTGCAGACATCGGTACGAAACTTCACCGAAGTGTTGCGGTTCCAGTTGGTGACGTGCGAGCTCATGGTCTTGGCGGGGAAAAACTTCGACAGTCCCCACTGGATGTAGATGCGCTCATAGGGGTCGGTATCGTCGGAGCACCAAAACTCCGTGAAATATTTCAGCATCTCGTAGTCCATCCTGCCGCCACCTCCGGAGCAAAGCATCATGGGCAGGTTGGGATACTTGTCGTGGATGCGGGTGAGGACGCTATAGATGCCGCGGATGTGGTCGATATAGAAGTTGCCCTGGTTGGCCTTGTGGTAGGGCGAGAAGATATTGGTCACGACGCTATTGCAGTCCCACTTGAAGTAGGCCACGTCGGGATTCTCCGTCATGATACGATCGACGATGCCGAAGACATAGTCCTGCACCTTCGGGTTGGAGATGTCGAGCACCAGCTGGTGGCGATGGTAGTAGGGCTCACGGTTGGGCTGCATGATGGCCCAGTCGGGATGCTTCTCAAACAACTCACTCTTCGGATTGACCATCTCCGGCTCTATCCAGATGCCAAACTTCACACCTGCCTTCTTGGCGTCTCTGACCAGTCCGGGAATGCCCTCGGGCAACTTTCCCTTCGTGGGTTCCCAGTCGCCGAGACCTGCACGGTCGTCCTTGCGGGGATATTTGTTGGCAAACCAGCCGTCGTCGAGCAAGAAGAGATCCACACCCAGGTCCTTGGCATCCTTCATCAGCTCTGCCAGCGTCTGCTGGTCGAAGTCGAAGCCCGTATTCTCCCAGTTGTTCAGGAGCGTGAGGCGTCCCTCCATGCCCTTGTTCACCTGATACTGGCGCGCCCAGTCGTGGAGATTGCGCGAAGCCTCGCCCACACCATGGTCGCTCAGGGTGAAGATAAACTCGGGCGTAGTGAAGACCTCGCCAGCCTTGAGGCGATAGTCAGAGGCGTAGGGGTTGATGGCGGGCAGCACACGGAGCACCCCCACATTGTCCACCTCAAAGGTGAAGCGGAAGTTGCCGGGCCATCCAATGGTACCGAGCATCGCCCGTCCCTCATTCTCCTTGGCTGGTTCGTCGAAACCCAACTCAAAGAAGGGTTCCGTTTGCATGGCAGCACGCGTGCCGAGTTTGGTGTCGATGACCTTCTTGCCACGGGTCAGCGGCGCGGTCTCGGGCTGACCCTCCCGGGCCCAGTCGCCATGATAGCTGGTGAGGAAATAGCGGTCGGCCTTGAAGTAGAGCATGGCCGAACTGTAGCGCCATAGCACCACGGGCGCCTTCTCCTGGTGGAAGATCTCGCTCCAGGCCTTGATGACATTTTCCTTGGGATAGGCCACATAGTGGAGCCTCACGGTCAGCGGATAGACCTGGTCGCGCAGGGTGATGACCGTCTCCGTGCCACCGTTCACGGCCTTCTGCTCCACGTTTTGATAGTAGAGGTAGGTGGTCTTGTTGCCGTCGGCATGAGTCACAGCCACGGCGGGCTCGAAGAAGTCCTCGCCCCCCGAGGCTGCATAAGCCTCATGGCCACGCGTACTGACTGCAGCATCGGAGGAGGCATAGACCTCCCAGGGCAAGTGGTCGTAGTCGGCCGGATTGCGCAGCTTGTCGCCGAGATAGACCTGGTAGAGGCGCCCCTTGGGCGACACCTTCAATACAAGGTCAGTCTTGTCCGTCGATACCCGAATCGTCTTTTGGGCGAATGCCACGGCAGAGACCATGCACATCGCCACGATAAGCATCACGTTTCTTTTCATGTTCATTGTCATTATCATCTTTATTTTGTTAGTTCACACCGGTCCTCACGCCTGGACCATCATTTTTTAATTAGCCATCAAATTAAATGACACCTACAATCTACACGAACGACTTTTTCAGTTTGGCAGTAAGAGCATAATCATGCAGAGTTATGCTCTTCTTGATCCATAGCATGAAGGACGAGCCGTCAAAGAATAGCCGAAAATGACCGAAAATGACCAAAAATAGCCGAAAATAGCCGAAAATGACCGGTAAAACGACCATAAATAGCCGAACACGACAACAAATAGCCGTACAACTAAGCTCCAAGTTCACTTTCTCCTTTCTCTGTAATATTCCATTTCTTGCCTGTAGAAGGCTTGCTTATTAAACCTTCTTTGGACATAATGCCAAGAAGCCGTCCTATCTTTCTTAGTTTTTCGTCATGAGTTAAATTTGAAGGGAATACATGCTGGAGTCCCTCATAAACATCTTGACGTTTGAAGCCCATACTTCCTGCATTATGCGCCAATTGCAACAATAGCTTTTGAATACTATTTTCTGCAAGTCCTTTCTCTTTGGTATAATGCCCAATTTGTTTCGTCAGCTTGGCAACTTTTAGAGATATGGTATAATGTGGAGCACGTCCTTCTATCAAACCTTTGTCACAAAGATGCTTAGCTGCTTCTTTGGTGACAGGATGATGCTTTTGTACGGCATCTAGCCAAAGGCATTCCTTTAGTGACAAAGACTGGTTGCTCTTTAGCAGATTGGTATATTTCTCATCTATCATCTTGCCATAGATGGTTACACCAACAGTACGATGCTCGTTGTCGATGTCGTAATCTGGCATTGGAAAGAATCGGTTGCGCTGCTCTGTGTAAATCTTCTTGATGCCACGTCCTACGGTATCAATCATGTTGAAGTTAACCATGCCGCGGCATAAGCATTCGTTACGATAGTGGAATTGTGGACCTTTGTGCTCCAAGGCATTCTCTATCGTGCCAGGAATGAAACTACCACCATTACCATAATATAAGGTGCTTGGTCCTTCCACAAACACAATGCGCTGTTGCAAGGTGTAGTCTTGATGTGCAATGGCGTTATGAAGAGCCTCACGTATTGTATATTCATCATACTGCTTCATCGTATCAGGGAAAAGGGTTCCACCTGGCAACTCACGCATAGTCTTGTTACGTATTTTACTCAACACCTTATCTACGGTCAAGATGAAAGGTATTGTAAAATGCTCATAATCTTGTACGATGCCTTCTTCATCTTCCCATGTCCAAGTGATTTGTGCTACGGCAGGATGAATCTTTTGAATAGAAAGGGGTTTGCCCAATAGTAGAATGGCAGCACGAGTGATTTGGCCGTCTCGCATCATCATGCTATTAGCTAAGAACTCTTCTGTTGTCCACGCATCTATTTCTTCGGCAGGAATACTTGAAGAGTGTACTTTCTTGAACATGACTTTAGCTGTGGCTACTGCCAACTCATCCAAATCATTGATAGTCGCATTGGGTACGAGTTGGGCTGTCCAATCTGGTATTGGTGGTTGTTGGCGTATGGCATCTTGTTTGGCTTGGTTCAATGGTTTTAGACTTTCGCCATCACGACCATAAGCCACACCTTTCCAGTGCATCACGATATTGCGTGGCGATGCAGGAACCTGGAAAAGCAAAACGCGTTTGCCTTCAACCTCAATAGGTACAATATCCCTAAAGATGAGATTGGCTGTAGTGTGTTGAGACATGTCTTGCTTTAGGCGGTTCAAGGCAACCTCACTATCTTTGAAACTGGTACCATTGATCTGATGCTTCTTGTCCCAAACACCAAATACTATCCACGCAAACTCATGATCTCGTAAGTTTGCTTCATTGCTGAGAGCGGAGAAGTACTTTCCCAACTCGTCAATATCAAAGTTGGTCTCTGCTTTCTTAAACTCTACGACCTCATTTTCCGAGTGCTCCCAAAGCTTGTTGAATATGTCTATATATTTTTCCATTATTCGCTTTTTACAATCTACTTCTGTAAGGGATAGTTGACAAAACTACTTCTATATCCATACCTTTTGTCCATAGGAATGATTTTATTCTCATTATTACTTCTGAGGATGTCTGACATGGTCCTACCACAATTCTTTTTAGGCAACTGATTGGAACATTTACTTTTATATAAGGTACCAGTTTGTTGTCTGCAAGACGGTATTGAGGCTTTATTTGATGCTTAATGATACGATATTCCCCTTCTGCTTCATACTTTTTGTGTTTGTAGATTGGGGCGTATTCATTGTTTATTATAGCCTGTTTTACATCTGCCCACTCATTCTTATTAAAAATGTTTTTTAGAGTCCGATTGCAGGCTTCTTCTGCAATCTTGATGTTATTTGCATCAACATACTCACATTTTTTTATTTCATCATAAAGTAAACATGTCGGTTCGCCTTCACGCTCTTTGCAATCAGCTCCATACTCAGATAAAGTTGATGGAAGTTCGGAGAAATCGAAACCTAAACTTATGCCATCTCCATTTTGTCCATAGCCACGTAACTATTCAGCAATAACACTCCTTTGAGTTTTTTGTCAACAATCCTGACAAA
>ENA-OROM01001390-OROM01001390.1-human-gut-metagenome-genome-assembly--contig:-NODE-1390-length-22607-cov-8.198608_pt1 | contig 22607 bp, 21 predicted proteins | sample MGYA00242129_ERZ509050 | MGnify/ENA primary metagenome ERZ509050 (study PRJEB26280, sample SAMEA2338701) | human gut metagenome | biome: human gut; feature: human-associated habitat; material: faeces...
TTGACCAGAGCTGTCGCTACATCTTGTAGCGTGCTGAGTTAAGTCGATAAGCATTAAATCTTTTTTAAAGATTTTAATTGGAGTTCAGTATGAGATACACCGTCAGCGTGCCGTCGCCGTTTGGGTAGAAGGGCAGCGCTGCGTCCTGCACCGCCAGTGCGGACTGCGCACGCAGAGCCAGTGTATCCGCGATCAGGCCGCTGGTAAATTCCATATCCTGCGCCTGCATCATGCTATCGTGTTCCCGCATGGCGGCGCAGAGGAACGCCGGTTCCAGCTTCTCCCGCAAAAGCCCCATCCGCGCAAGCACATCCTCGCCGGAAAGACGTTTTCCCGCCGCAAAATCAAAATAATAGATATCATGATGCGTTTCACCGTCCGGCTGGGCTGCCGTCATTTCCAGACTCAGAATGCTCCCGTCCCAGTGACTCTCCCAGCCAATGGCGTATTTGATGCTATCTGACTCAGGCGGCCGCATGGCTTCGCTACCATAAAGCGCCATCAACTCCGCGTTCAGCGCCTTGGCATCCTCGCTGTCGGACAGGAGCTTCGGCACGCGAACCGCATAATGGTACGAAAAGCCCCATTCCGTCGCGGCGTCATCCTCGTCCGCATAGGCATCGCCGATCAGGCTGTCATTGTAACCGGCGTTATCCTGCATCTCCGAATTCAGTCGCAATTTGATCCGTTTTTCATTGTAGTATTGGATATATGCCCCAATCCTGTCGGCCAAATTCTCTATTGTTTCAAAGTCCTGTATGCAAATGAGTTCCATCTTTAACAGTGAAAAGAAGTTCTCCGCAACCGCGTTATCCAAACACGTTGCCTTTCGGGACATACTTTGTATGATTCCCTTTGGTGCGCCCTGACTTTACGTCCTCCAGCATCTTCTTGAAGCTCGGACGATCAAAATTGGAACCTGTGAAGCCGTCGTCGATCCTGACGGCGTATTCCCGAAGCTCCGGGCGGGTTCGGAGGAAATTCCGCAGCAGCTCCCGCTGCCCGGTGATGCTGTTGGACTCCTCTTTATCCCCGTCGTCCCTCGACAGTCGGAGGTAAAGCGTGGCGTTCCAGATTTTTGTTTCCTTGTTGTTTTGCATATTGCCAGCTCCTTTCCTCCAAAATTGTACTTGCATTGCACATAACTGTCGAGGATGTCGCGGGGACTCATCCTTTTGTGCGGATATATGCTTCCAGCCTGTCCTCCAACGAAATATCCGTATCGGCAAAGCTGACTCTGACTACATATTTTCCGTGCCGGTAGCAGTAGGGATTCCCAATCTGACGGATGAAATCCAGAATACGCTCCCGCTTGGGAAGCGCTGTGTTGACCTTCACATCGCGGATATCCACCAGCGCCGCAGGGTCAACGGCGCGAATATCCATGTTGGATGCCGTATATGCGTCCATGCCATACCTCCTTGCTTGGGTTATTTCATGGTTATGACTGGATAGAGGAATGTATGAATCCGGGATAACCGGCAGCGTGGACTTCATTACGGAGCCTCCATTTCTTCCGGGATATAGAGTCCCAGGCTGATTTGAAGGGCTTCGTTTACACCGTCCATCTGTTCGCGGCTGACACGCCCGATATAGCGCACCACGCGGCGCTTGTCGATGGTTTTGATCTGCTCCAGAAGAACGACAGATGCCCCGTCCATGCCCTTCACGGAGGAAAAGCAGATAGTGTGTGGGCTGATGTGGCTTCTTGCCTCGGCGGGCTGTCAAAGGGGCAACAATGAGGGTCGGGCAATAGAAGTTGCCGGTGTTGTTTTGCAGCAGAAGAACAGGGCGTGTGCCGCCCTGTTCAGAGCCAAAATAGGGATTTAAGTTTGCCAGATAGATATCGCCGCGGCGATATGTCCAGTTCTCCTTCTTGTAGTGTTTCCGCAGCAGCCGCAGGCTTTCGGTTTCTACATTGGACAGGAGATAGTCGCCCTTTTCCACTCTGCGATCCTTTCCTTCTCCCGCCTGCCGGGAAAGGACATAAATGGCAGTGTCTGTTTCATCCGTTAGTTCATCCGCCAGCACCGGCGTGCAGGCAGGGTATGGAATGGGATGCTCTCCGATGAAAATGAACATCTGCATGGTCTGCACCGGACTGTATTTCTGAACCTGTTTCTCAAGGCCCTGCCGCCATGCTGCAATATCCGCCTCGTATTTTTCCTGGAAACGATCCATCCACAGCGTCGTCGGAAATGCAAATCCAGCGTTTTTCAGGCCTTCCTCAATGGTCACGCTGTAGCGCTCATGAACGTCGCCGCTGCCGCTGCCGCCCTTGACGGTCATGCGGCTGCCCGCGCCGTAAAGCGCGATCTTCTGCGGCTGCATCGGCAGCACGCCGTTATTCTCCAGCAGCACGATGCCCTCCGCCGCGGCTTCGCGGGCAATGGCTCTGTGCGCCCGCTCTCTTGCGGATTCCTCCGGCGAAGAAGCGCCAAGAAGCTGAAATTTCATGTTGTTTCATCCTTTCTCCGTGCGGCCGAGATCGTGTGATGACCGCTCGATCGCTCGATTGTCTCTCCGTCAGGGAGGGTCAGCGTGCAGACTGTCGAAACCGGGACGTCCAGCGTCACTCGGAAGTCGTCCTCCGTCTGCTCCCAGCGGAGGGAAATTTCACCGTAGGGTGTCCGGACGCTGCCCTGCGCCCATGTTATTCCGCCGCCGGGTACCGGCTTTACCCGGAAATGCCGGTAGCCGCCTTCGGTGGGTTCCAGTCCCAGTACGCGGCGATACAGGAAATCTCCCACCGCGCCATAGGCATAATGATTCATGGAGGGGTCGCGCACCTTTCCATCCGGTGTAATGGTGTTCCATTGCTCCCAGAACGTCGTTGCGCCCATTCTGACGCAGTAAAGCCATGATGGGCAGGTGTCCTGCATCAGCACGCGATAGGCGGTATCCACATACCCGTTATCCGCCAGTGCAAACAGGAGATAGGGCGTGCCGGTAAAGCCGGTATTCAGATGGAAGCCCTTTTCCGCCACCAGACGGTTGAGGTTGGCTGCCATGGTTTCCCGGTTTTCCCCCTGCTCCATGCCGAAATGCAGGGGAAGCACATAGCCGGTCTGAAACTCCTTTTTCAGCGTTCCTCTGCCGTCCGTGAGGACGGCGCGAAACGCGCCGCAGATGCTTCTGCGCAATTCGGCATAGTGCGCTGCATCTTTCGTTTCTCCCAAAAGTCCGGCGATCTCGGCCATGATTGCGCAGGAATTGGCATAGTAAGCCGTGGCGACCCATTTACCCTTTGCCATCCAGTCCCTGACATACCCCTCCGGAGCACACCAGTCGCCGAATTGAAAGAGCCACTTCCAGATATACTTCCTCTGTCTGAACCCGGAGAGAGATGCCCAGAATTTTACTGCTTTCATGTATCGCTTCATGCAGGGATAATGCCGCTGGAGAAGCTCCAGATTCCCCCGGGCCCGATATTCTGCCCAGGGAACAAGGATACAGCTGTCGCCCCAGCAGGCGGTCGCCACTACCGGGGTCGAACAGCCATGGATCGGTACCACTGTGGGAAGTCCACCGCCCCAGCTCTGCTCTAAACGCATATCCAGAAGCCACTTTTCCAAAAAGCGGCTCAGATTGAAGTTATAACACGCAGTATTGGCAAACACTGCCATGTCCCCCGTCCAGCCTTGCCGCTCATCGCGCTGAGGGCAATCTGTGGGGATGTCCACAAAATTGGAGCGTCCGCTCCACCGGATGTTGCTTTGCAGATGGTTAATCCGTTCATCCGAGCAGGAGAAGCTACCGGTTTCCTCGTAGTCGGAGGACAGCGCCAGCGCCCGCACACGAAGCAGCTCCGGGTCTATGCCCCGAACAGCAATGTAGCGAAACCCCATATAAGTAAACCGGGGAGAATAGACCTGTTTTCCGTCTTTGCATATGTAGCAGAGTTCTGCTTTGGCCGTTCGTAGGGACGCTGTGTATAGATTGTCCCCGTCCAGCACCTCTGCATGACGGACGGTAATGGTCTGTCCCCGCTGCCCCTCCAGCTCCAGCTCCACGACTCCGGCAAAATTCTGACCGAAATCATAGATCGTTTCCCCATCGCCGTTTTCAAAATGGGAAACGGGATGCAGAATTTCCCGGCAGATAACACGGCTGTTTTCCAGCGCGATCTCCGGGCGGAACGGAAGCCGCACGGCATCCGCGCGTTTCCAGCTGACTGCTTTCAGATCAGCGGAGGCGTCGTAAGTTTCCCCGTCATACAAACAGGCTTTGCGGTAATTGCCCTGAAGCGTGACCTCCCAGCGGCTGTCGGTGATGATCCTTTCCGCTGTACCGTCGGCATACTCTATAAACAACTCCAGCAGGAAGGCCTGCCGGGGTGCGGTGATCTTGTTTTTATTCTCGTATGTAAAACGCCCGACCGCCCATCCGCCCGCGACAACGGCGATAAGGGTATTGGAGCAGGCGAGCTGTTCCGTCACATCATAAAACTGGTATTGCAGATTCTTTTTGTAGCTGGTGAAGCCGGGGGCGAAATAACTGTTTCCGACTTTTTCGCCATTCAGCTTCAACTCGTAAATACCGATGGCCGTGGCTGTGATGTACGCCCGCCGGATCGGCTTTTCAATGGGAAAGCACTTGCGGAAGGTCATGGGAACGGGAGACTGTTTTTTGCCGAAGCTGTAATCCTTATCCGTTATCCAAGATGCCTTCCAGGGAAGCTTCAGCCGTCCGGTTCGGAAGGAAGCCGCTGCGGCGGCTTCCTGTCCGTGGTTATCCCGGACTTGTATCCCCACCGGATATTCCGTAAAGGGCTGCAAGGCAAGACCCTTTAACGGAAACCCGGTCTGGCTGTTTCCGCAGTCAAATGTTTGACCGCAGACGGTTACTGAGGCTTCTGCCAAGCTGGTTCCGGGAACATCACTTTCCAAAGCAAACGCAAGCTCCGGCTCCAAATGATCTGTTCTGTTGTCAGCTTTGCTGTCTATATGGATGTCCCGGATCTCCAGCATGACCGATCACTCCTTATTTTTTCTTTTTCGCTGCTTTCTTCGCCTGTTTCGCCAGATATTTGGCGTTTTCTGTGTCAAAGTCCAGTCCTTTTTTCGCGCACCGAGCCTTCAGATCCTCAATTCTGTGTTCCTCGTGGATCCGTTCGGCTTCCTCGTCTTCCAGCAGCTGCTGCTCCTCGGGGTCAACCCACACTTCGCCGCGCGCCAGCACTGCCTGCTTTTTCCGGTTCAGCAGCTCTGTGTTGATTTCCGACAGATGCTTCTCCACATCCACAAAGGGCAGCAGGATAACCACCGCAGCCGCCGAAATAATATCGAACAAATAGAAGGACATGGTCATAAACTGTGTTACTTCAGCGCTGGGCGCTACGCCGATGGCGTCCACAAAGCCCAGCTTCAGGATCCCGGCCTCAAAGCCTCCGGCAAAGGGAGCACAGATGAGCGCCTGAATGGCAGTAATGACCGCAACACCCATCAAGCCTTCCAGACGCAGATGGGATTTGTATTCGATGCTGTCAAAGGCGTAGTACATGAGCGTTCCAAAAATGTACGCATTGGGGAGCCAGCCCACCTGCCGCAGGAAGCCCGCGATCAGGGCGAGCACCAGCTGATTCGGGAACATCCAGCCGAGAACGCTTCCAAACAATGCAATGGCATACCCGGCGACCGTCAGATTTTTGATGCCGAATTTTTTGGCCATGGGATAGATGATGAATGCGCCGATGCCGGTCATGGAGCCGGTAATCACCGTGTAAATAGTGTACATCAGGGGGGTTTCTGCGCCTCCCAGCAGGAACTTGATGTAAAAATACTGTACATTGCCGCCCTTGAAATTATCCACAATGCCGCCGATTGTGGTAAGAGTCAGCAAAATCACATAGTTCTTGTTGCTGAAGAGCGCCTTCAGCTGCTGCTTCAGGGGAATATTCTCTTCGCCAGGCTTGCTCTGCTCCAGCGTCACATCCTCGGTGATGCGCTCACGGGTATAGAAGTATTCCAGCAGCAGCAGCGGAATGGCAATGACCGACAGAATCAGCATCAGCTTCGGGTAACCGGTAATATCCTTCTCCAGCCACATGGGAAGCGCTACCATGTTCAGAAGCATGCCGATAATAATGCCGGAGATCAGTGTCCAGGACATTTTCCGGATATACTGAATAAACGCCTTCTCCCTGGGACTGCGGGTAGTCAGGGAACAGATCGTGTCCCGAAACAGATAGAAATAGCTGGAGCCGATCGTATGATAGCAAATCAGCAGGAAGAAGAAATAATACCAGTAGGCTTCTCCCAGCGTATTCCCGGGAAACAGGAAAATCAGGCTACCGATGATTATGGAAATAAATCCGAAAATCAGATACCACGGACGGATACGGCCCTGCCGGCACTGGGTATGCTGGATCAGCCAGCCGTTGAGAAGACCGGTGCCCATGGCAAGGATTTTTGCCACAGTCATAACGACTTCATATACGCCGCCTATCTTCATAATCATGGCAATATTGTCCACGCCATACATGGCGCCGGTCTGCTGGGTGAAAAACTTTTCAACCAGCGCCGCAATGGTATTGACCACAAAAATCAGTCCCAACGGGCCGATCAGGTGCCCCAACACCCATTCCTTTGTGGATACGGTCTGGGTGGTTGCCCGGCTGTCCATAAAGGGCTTGTCGAACAATCCGCCGCTGAGAAGCGGCTTGTGTATTGTCTTTGTTTTCATTCATTCTACCTCCAAGTATATTGTTACCGGCTCCACACCGGCTGAGTTTATGGTTACGGCTGCTTTTCCGGGCTTGCTTCCGGCTTTCAGCACGGCCAGCGCCCGCCCGCGGTAAGCCCGGCAGTGGTTTTGCAGGAAGCTCTCATCTGTTTTGTACAGGGCGCTGCCCATGCCGATCAGAGAAACCCCGCCATCGGCCAGCACTTCCACCGGCTGCTCTATCGTGGGAAGCAGCTTTCCGTCCCCATCCACAAATTCAATGGGCAGATAGCACAGATCCGTGCTGCCGGCGCGCAGCGTCCGCTTTTCCGGCACGGCGCACAGCCGTATTTCTCCTGTTCCGCCGGACAGGCTGTAGGAGGATAGCACCCTCCCGCCAGCGTCCAGCGCCTCCGCCGTCAGCGTCCCCGGCTGATACCGCGTGGTGAAGACTGCCTTGAAGTCTTTCAGCCCTTTCGTTCCGATTTCCTTCCCGTTCTGTAACAGCCGCACCGCATTCCCAGGCGCGTAGACTTCGATCGTCGCTTTTGTATCCGCGTAACCCGGCCAGTTCCAGCTGTCTATGGCATCCGTAAACTGCCAGGAGCCTTTTGTCGGAGACTCTTTTGCGTGATTCAGTGGATGCACGCCGATAAACGGTTCCTTCCGAAGTCCCCAGACCACTTGCAGATACGCCATCGCCGCCAGAGGCTTTCCGGTCATATCGATCATCCCCTGATTGGCAAGCAGCGGCAGCCCCTTGTAGCTTTCATATATCCAGCCCATGCAGGCTTCCCCCAGATAATCCCACGCTGACCAGACAAAATCTCCGATGAGCTGCGGATATTTTTTTACCCGCTCCCAGTTGTAGGGCAGATCCGCCGCCATGGTCTCCGCACCGACCATCATCCGATTCGGGTACTTCCGGGCATCCGGGTCGTATCGGGAGGAAGCGTAGTTCAGCCCCAGAATGTCCAGACTTTCAGCAGCGCCCCGGCAGGCTTTGTCGCCCCGCTTCCCGGCGGCCATAAAGAACATCAGCTTTCCCAGCTTCTGCGTCATGGCGTTAAAAAAGGCTGATCCGGTCTTTTTTTCCCGATACCCCCGCTTTGGCGGAAGCGGTTCCGGTTTGTAATCTCCCTTGTCCTTGTATACACCCATGCCCATACTGGCATAAACGTTCAGCAGCACATTCACGCCTGCTGTGACAGGGCGCGTGTTGTCCAGACTGTGGACAAATTCCGTCAGCCGTTTGCAGACCTCCACGCCTTTTGGTGTCGCGGTTTCCGAAACTTCGTTGCCGATGGAATACATGATGACGCAGGGGTGGTTCCGTGAGGATTCCACCATGGCTGTTACGTCTGATCTCCAATCCGTCTCAAACCACCGGGAATAATCGTGGTAGGTCTTGGGAATGTACCATCCGTCAAAGGTCTCGTTCATCACGTACATTCCTAGCCGGTCGCAGATCTCCAGCGTGGTTTGAGAGGCCGGGTTATGGGCCATGCGGACGGCGTTGAACCCGCTTTCTTTCAGAATCCGAATCCGCCGCTCCTCTGCATCCTGATATTCACAGGCACCAAGGACACCGTGGTCATGGTGGATGCAGCCGCCCCGGAGAAGTACTGGCTTGTCATTAACAGTCAGTCCGGTTTCGGCGCTCCAGGCGAGATTCCGGATCCCGTAGAAAATCGTTTGCTCATCCGTATCGGTTCTCACCAGAACGCGGTATAAATATGGGTTCTCCGCACTCCACAGCTTCGCATCCGGAATTTCCAAGACCCCCGGAGCGCCGGAAGCTACACAGGTATCACCGTCGTAAAATTCCACGGTCACATCGCAAGGCCGGGTCGTTGTTATCTCCGCTCGCACCCTTGCCGGGTGAATGTCCAAAGTTTCCAGATGCACGCCGGAAATATGATTCTGAAACCGCAAATATCCCTGTCTATAAGCAGAGCGCAGAGTATGCCATCGAGCATGATGAGCTGCCCGCCTACCGGGAATCCTTTCGCGTAAACATGGCCTGCCGGGACGCGCTGGAATCCGCGATCCATGAAAGCTACCACGACTATTGTCTCGACACAGGCAAGGCCGCCGCACAGGTTGCAGCGCAGTTTGGAATGGAACGTGTGGCGTATGTGCTTGCCAATACCGTGCGTGCGTTTGACCACGACGGGCGAATCAGCCGTGATAACAAGGCGTGGGCGCAGACGGTTCCGGTCTGTACCGATGCCGACGAATGGGGGCATGAACGTAGCCGGTATTTTCTCGTATCGCAGTTCATTCTGAAAAGCTTGCTGGCTCCGGTCATGCTTATTCTCGCGTTCCTGATCTGGCTCTGCACGTTGACCCTGCATATTTCCTCCGTGCTGCTGAATATCCTGTCTGTGCTTCTCGTCCTTGTGAGCGTTTTCAGTTTCATCGACCACAATGTAAAAAACGGTGTGATCGAGCTTGTAGCGGCGTTTCTGCTTTCGCCCTACGGTCTGCCGATGCTCGGTGCGTGGCTTGTTGCACAGCTTCATCTGCTGCGGTACTGGATGAAAGAAAAAGTATATTGGTAACGCATAGCGCGGGAGGGTGAAAACTCTCGCGCTATTTTTGCAAAGGGGGCTTGCTCGTGGCGACCACGCGAATCATTCCCATGCACGTCAACAAGGGCAAGACCATTGCCCAATGTCTGACAGAGCGGACAGACTACGCTAAGAATCCGGATAAGACGGAAGACGGCGAATATATCTCTGCCTATGCCTGTGATGCAAAGACGGCAGACAGCGAATTTCTCTTATCCAAGCGCCAGTACCGGCAGCTCACTGGCCGGGAGCAGGCCAGCGATGTGATCGCGTATCAGATCCGGCAATCCTTCAAACCGGGCGAAGTCACACCGGAGGAAGCCAACCAACTCGGCTATGAATTTGCCAGGCGCTTCACGAAGATCGACCATGCCTTTATCGTCTGTACCCACACCGACAAGCAGCATGACGAAGGAACTGACGGCAAAAATAAAGGCAGCAGAGAGCCGTATGGCAGAGATTGCCGTGCTGAAAACGCACATCATCGATTATGCCAAGACCAGAGATATTTACGCCGCCTACCGCAAGGCCGGGTATTCCAAGAAATACTACGATGCGCATGAGAGCGACATCCTCATCCACAAGGCAGCGAAGAAGGCGTTTGACGATCTGGCGCTGAAAAAGCTGCCCACCGTCAAGAGCCTGCAAGCGGAATATTCCGATCTGCTCGTGCAAAAGAAGCTCGATTATGCAGAGCTTTCCAAGGCTCGTGACGAAGCGAAGCGGCTCCAGATTCATAAGGCCAACGCCGAGATGCTCCTGCGCACGGATGCCGAGGAACAGCGGCAGACAAGAGAGCATCAACAGGAAAAATAGCACTGCTTTGCAGGGCGCAGCCGAACGGGAACCGTTCGATCAATCAGGGGCTTGGGGAGATTTTCCCCAACAAGCAAAGGGAGATTTCCGGTGACGGAAATCTCCCTGTTCGTCAAGTTTGTATAGCAGAAGCCGTACTTGATTTTGCCGGAAAGCTCATAGCCTTTGATATAGCGTGCTTCCCATCTGCCGTCCTTGCGTTTGAAAATATTTTCGCCTTTTGCCATCTTGAGAACCTCCTAATTTTTTGAAAACGTTGTAGCAACTCACATTCTACCAACAGCACCAAGCTGTTCCAGACTGCGCATTTGACTGCGATAAACCGTCAGCCAAACGTGTCAGCAGCAGAAATCGGGCACATAATTTCAAGTTCACGCCTGCACCCTAATTTCTTTTTTCAAAAACTGCCGCAAATTCACCTCTTCCTAATTGATTTTTACCGAGCTAAGTGCTATAATTTAACGAATATTATAGGGCGTAAGGGTCATGGAGTGGTGAACTCCACGATAAAATCTCGGCGCAATGGCAAATGGGTCAGCGGCTGGCTGATTGCAGTTGCTTTTTTTGGGGATTCGCATAAGTGGCCGCTTATTTGCAACGGAGGGTAACTGTTTGGATCAGCAAAGCATGAAGCAGACATTTATGATGAGTGCCGTCCGGGTCATAGCGCGGGATGGGCTGGTTAAGGCAACAACCAAGGCCATCGCGGCAGAAGCGGGACTGAACGAAGCGCTTATTTACAGATGCTTCAGCAGCAAAAACGAGCTGCTCAGCGTGGCATTCTATCAGGAGGATGAGAATTTCGCAAAACTCCTGTATAAGACTCTGCCGGTCATGTGTATGCCGGACTTTGCATGGAAAGAGCGTGCGTTCCTGCTCTGGAAGCAGAGTTGGGAATTCATTCTGAAGAATGAGGCCGACTGTATTTTCTACATCCGCTACTATTACTCTGTGGACTGCCGGGCACAAGCGTATGACACACACCTGAAGCATTTCCATGCGCTGATTGAAAAAGTCAGACCTGCCTTCAAGACGGGCACGAACGTGGATATGCTGGTGCACCAGATTTTCGACACCATGCTGGCTTTTGCAACGAGGGTGCTGAACGGCGAGATGGAGAACAGCGAGGCCACGACCCAATGGACATTTGAACAGATTTATAGCTTTGTCGTGCCGAATGTCAGGGCCGAAGTTTTAGGGGAAGAGGGTAAGGAAGAAGCGATATGAACAGATCTCTTAAAAAAATCTGGAATGTGATCAGTAATATTCTGGTTGCACTGGTGGTGATTCTGGCGCTGCTGCTGGTGGGCGCAAGGGTCGTGGGCCTGCAGGTATTCACCGTGCTGTCCGGATCCATGGAACCGACCTATCACACCGGTTCACTGATTTATGTAAAAGAGGTAGACCCTTACACCATCGAGGTCGGGCAGCCCATCACCTTTATGCTGAACGAGAACACAGTGGCCACCCACCGCGTCGTGGGCATCGTCCCGGACGAGGAAGACCCCACCGTGATCCGCTTCCGTACCAAGGGCGATGCCAACGAGGCTGAGGACGGCGGGCTGGTACATTATAAAAATGTGATCGGTACACCGATCTTCTCCATCCCGTATCTGGGCTATGTTGCGGACTACATCCAGCATCCGCCCGGAATGTACATTGCCATCTCCGCAGGCGCGATCCTGCTGCTGCTTGTATTCATCCCCGACATTTTTGCGGACGATAAAGACAAGGAACAGGACAAAAAGAAGAAGTCCTCCCGCCGTAATAAGGGTGCACATGTCGCGGCACACGAGGCTGCTGCGGTCGATGCCGCCACGGAAGAACCCGCCAGTGAAAGCTTGGCCGACGAGATTCGCCGGAAAACCGATAATCTGCTCACAGACGAGGAGGTCGAGGATATCCGCCGGGAGGTCGAAGCAGGCCGCTTTGACGATGCTGCCGCCGATGCACTCCGGCAGGAGCTGCTGAAGCGGGAAGCAAAACGGGACGAGCAGGAAGTGCCTCATTGAATGAAGGGCAATGCTGCAAGGCTCCCTATATATAACATTATTTTAGGAGGTTTTCGGAAATGAAAGCAAGAAGCAAGGCTCTGCTCCTGGCTCTCTGTGCGGTATTGCTTGTGGCCGTCTCTGTGCTGGGAACCATGGCGTATCTGACCTCAAAGACCCAAGTAATTACCAACACATTCACCGTGGGAGACATCAACATCGAGCTGACCGAGACCAAGCCTGAAAGCAAGCAGGCCAAGATCATTCCCGGCGTTGACATTGAGAAAGACCCGAAGGTGACAGTCAAGGCCAACTCCGAAGCCTGCTGGCTATTTGTAAAGGTTGAGCAGACCGGTACATTCGTCACAGACAAGGTCACTTATTCTGTCATGACCGGAACTGACGGCTGGAAGGCACTGCCTGGTGTTGACGGCGTTTACTACCGCGAGGTCGGCGCTGTGACTACTGATACCGACTTTTATGTCCTCACAGGTAACACGGCTCACCCCAACGGTGTTGTCATCGTCAGTGATAAGTTGACCAAGGCTGAGATTGACACCATTACCGACGGAAATCAACCCAAGCTGACCTTCACGGCCTACGCTGTGCAGAAGGAAGGTATTGACACTGCCGCTGCCGCATGGGCAAAGGTCAACCCCACCTCCGGCAGTAACTAAGTACCTTGCTGCGCAGGGGCGCAGAAAAAATATCACTACATAAAAGGGGCAAAGCAAACATGAAAAAGAAACTTACCGCAATTTTCCTGTGCGTGGCGCTGGTCGCCATCGCCATCGTGGGCGCATCTCTGGCGTACTTCACCGACACGAAATCCGCTACCAATACCTTCACCGTGGGCAATGTCAAGATCGACCTGATCGAATCCAGATACCACCGTCAGGGATCCGGCAGCTCCGGCGATACCTCTATTCCGGCTCCTACCCAGACCGCAAGCGGCATGAAGTATATCTCCGACGGCGCCACGATTTTCACTGATGAAGAGATCAAGGCGGATGCTGCGAATTACTCCACCTACATTGCTGAGCGGGGCAAGAACATGGTCCCCAGCAAGAAGATCGCCAAGTCCCCTTATGTCATCAACACCGGCAGCAATGATGCCTACATCCGCATCCGCGTCATGATCCCCTCTGATGCGAACCGCGATTACTGGCAGGCTCGCAGCGGCGGCGTGATCGAAAGCCAGTTCTGCACCACTGCCATCACCAGCGGCGAGTTTATGCACAATGACAAAACAACTTACAATCCGTTTATTGACGCTTCTGGCAGGGGCTATGTGGATGAGAACGGCGTAAAGTACGATGTTTACACCTTCATCCGCAACGAGCCGCTGAAGCCCGGCGAGATGACCGAGTGGAACGTCTGGAACTACATCGGTATTGCGGATGAGGCTACCAGTGCGAATATCCAGAAGGCTATCAATAAGGGCGCGATCCTGGTATCGGAGGATGGCACCATGACCGTCAACGTTCTGGTGCAGGCTGACGCCATCCAGGCCGAGGGCTTTACGGGTGCCAAGGCGGCCTTCGCCGCATTCGACGCACAGGCGTAATTGCTTTTCGGGAACGCAGCTTCTTTGAAAGGCTGTTTCAATGCGTTTTCCACTGCGCAGAGGCGCAGAAATCGTATATCATTACATACTAAGGAGTGAAAGAAAATGAAGAAGAAACTGACCGCAATTTTCCTGTGCGTGGCGCTGGTCGCCATCGCCATCGTAGGCGCATCTCTGGCGTACTTTACCGACACCGATAAAGCCACCAATACGTTCACCGTCGGCAACGTCAAGATCGATCTGATCGAGTCCAGATACCACCGCGAGGGCAACGACAACTCCGGCGATACCTCCATCCCCGATCCCGCCCATAAGGTGACCGCTGATGATGGCATGACTTATGTCACCACGGGTCACACCATGTTCACCGATGCCGAGATCAAGGAAGACGCCGCTAAGTATAGCGACTACATCGGCGAAAAGGGCGAGAACATGGTTCCCGGCCGCAACTTTGCCAAGTGCCCCTATGTGGTCAACACCGGCGCAAATGATGCTTATGTCCGTATCCGTGTGATGATTCCCCACGATGGCGATGTTGATAACGGCGGCATCATCAACGCTATGTTCTGCTCTACCGCCACGAGTTCCGGTGAGTTCCAGCAAGGAGCAAACGGGGAGAACTGGCCTGTCGTTGAAACGAACGGCTACACCGATGAGAATGGCTTGAAGTACGATGTCTACACTTTCACACGCACCGAGCCTCTCAAGGCTGGCGCTATGACCGAGTGGAACGTCTGGAACTTCGTCGGCATTGGCAAGAACGTCACTAATGCGGACATCGAAAAAGCTATCGAGAAGGGCGTCATCACTAAGACCAACAATGGCGCGCTGAGCCTGAACGTTCTGGTGGAGGCCGATGCCATCCAGGCCGAGGGCTTTGCCAATGCTACGGCAGCTTGGACTGCATTCGATGCACAGGCGTAATTGCTTTTCGGGAACGCAGCTTTTTTGAAAGGTTATTTCAATTCGTTTTCCCCTGCGCAGGGGCGCAGAGAAAATATCACTACATAAAAGGAGCAAAGCAAACATGAAAAAGAAACTGACCGCCATTTTCCTGTGTGTCGCTCTTGTCGCCATCGCCATCGTGGGTGCATCTCTGGCGTACTTCACCGACACGAAGTCCGCCACCAATACCTTCACCGTGGGCAATGTTAAGATCGATCTGATCGAGTCCAAGTTCCACCGCGAAGGCAACGACAACTCCGGCGATACCACCATCCCCGATCCCACCCATAAGGTGACCGCTGACGATGGTATGAAGTATGTCGCCACGGGTCACACCATGTTCACCGATGACCAGATCAAGGAAGACGCCAAGACCTATGCGACCGACTACCTGGCCGTGAAGGGTCAGAACATGGTTCCCGGCCGCGGCGTTGCCAAGTGCCCGTATGTGGTCAACACCGGCGCAAATGACGCTTACATCCGCATCCGCGTGATGGTTCCCTCCGCAGCCAACAATGACTTCGTTGCCGTGACAGCCGGCGGCGTGATTACCAACCAGTGGTGCTCCTCCTGCATTAGCAACGGCGAGTTCATCGATGGCAAGGGCGGCGGCTGGGCCGATGCTCCTGCGATTGAACGGAATGTTGATAAGAACGGCATGAAGTACGACGTTTACACCTTCACCCGCACCGAGCCGCTGAAGGCCGGCGCTATGACCGAGTGGAACGTCTGGAACTTCATCGGCATCAACAAGACTGCTACCATGGATGATATCCAGAAGGCCATCGATGCCGGTGCTATCAAGGTTACCGAGACCGACGGCGGCGCCAAGACCATGACCCTGAACGTTCTGGTGGAGGCCGACGCCATCCAGGCCGAGGGCTTTGGCGACGCCGCTGCTGCCTGGGCTGCATTTAAATAATAAAAGAACGAACTTTCCCCATCCCATGGTCTGCGCCCTTTGGGGCGCAGACCATATGAGAGCACCCGGCTCCCGCCGGATGTTCTCATATGGTCTGATTATGCCATGCAGCTTCGTTTTTAGATACGGGGTGGATTTTTCGAATATAATTTGATAGGAGCAGGACAATGAAGCGAAAATTGTTGATTCTGTCGGTGCTGGCCATCTGCCTTGCCACGCTCGCCGCCGGAACCATTGCGTACTTTAACTCTGAGGGAAAGGCGCATAACGTCATCACCACCGGCGGCGTGGAAATTGCCGTGCAGGAATGGGCGGACGAGGCGAAAACCACGCCCTTTGAAGATCTGACCGGTGTGATGCCCAATACCACCGTCACCAAAATCGCAGAGATCAAAAACACCGGCGCGTCTGATGCGTGGGTGCGGGTAAAGGTGGAAAAGAACATCAAGCTTCAGGGTGAGGGTACGCCGGATACGTCTCTAGTGGAGCTGACGCGCAGCGCCAGCCACTGGACGGAAAAGGACGGCTACTATTATTATACTAAGCCTCTGAAGCCTGGAGAAGTCACTGCGCCGATTTTCACCGCTGTGACCTTCAATGCCAATATGGGCAACGAGTACCAGAACGCGACGGCGACGGTGGATGTTTTCGCACAGGCTGTACAGACCGCCAACAACGGTGCGACCGTCATGGACGCGCAGGGTTGGCCGAGAGCGTAAGGAGGACGAGAGCATATGAGAAGCAAAAAAGTTATCGCGCTGCTGATCAGTCTTACGCTGCTCGTCAGCATCGCGATTCCCGGCACGCTGGCGCTTTCTACCGATCAGACCTCCAGCAACGGCACGATTGAGGTTCCCACCGAAACCCCGACTCCCGCACCGGAAGAGCAGCAGGAGCAGGAAGGCCAGAACGAGCAGGAAAACATCTGCACCTGCGGCGGCACCGACGGCACGGTACCGGAAACAACGGTACCGGAGACCGGGACCGCAGCATCCGAACAGCCGGAGGCGCCCATGGAGCAGAAGCCGGTTTCCACGGATGAGAGATACACCGTTTCCTTTGACCTGGGCGGCGGAATTCTGACGGCCCGAGGAGTGGACCGCAGCGTCACTGCAGCTCCGGGAGAGACCATTACCCTGCCGGGGGCACCGGAAAAGGAAGATCGGACCTTTACGGGGTGGTTGTCTGCCAAGAGCGGGGAAACCTATCAGGCGGAAGCCGCCTATGAAGTCACGGATGACGATACCCTGACGGCCCAGTGGAATATGCTCCAGGTGCTGGGGGTAAACACGGAGCCGGAGAACAGCAACACCCTGAGCGGGATGGACTGTGTGGTGGAGGCCGTTTCCGAGACGGAGCAGGAAAGCGTGGAATCCGCCGTGAATACGGCCCTGGGCGGCGACGCCGTGGGGGCCCTGAACGTGCTGGCGGCGGATATCAGCTTCCTGGATGAAAGCGGCAGGTCGTTGGAGCCCGCAGAGGGCGAGACCGTCCCCGTGACGCTGACGGTGCCCGAGGGTCAAATCGACGAGGACGCTGCATTCCTGGTGGTCTACCATATGGTAGAGCGGGAGGACGGCAGCTATTATGCCGAGCCGGTGCAGTATGCACCCCGTGGGAAGGGAGACCAGAAGATCCGCTTCGGGACCACGGCCTTTTCCATCTATGCGGTGGCGGCCGTCGGCAAGAAGGAGGGAGACGCGGGCTCCGTCGAGATTCGGACCGACGGGACCGGAACGGTCTATTACGAGATCGAGGAAGAACAGAGCAAGGTGTTCTTTTTCCAGGACGACAATGCGGCAGATTACACGTATCATCGGTACACCTGGACCGTGAAGGATAATGACGATACCGTTCGGGCTTATTCGACATCCATCTATTTCCAGGACGAGGGTTCCACATCGGACAAAAAAAATAGCTATCAGTATCCCTGGCTGTCCCTGGACGCTCTGCGGCCGGGCGTGGTGACGCTGGCAGTGGACTACTACTGCTACAACGGCAGCGACTGGTGGCATCCCAGCGGGACTGTGGCTTCCGGCACGGTAGAGATCAAGCTGGCAGTTACGGCGAAGAAAAACGGCCTGGCCATTGAGAACTATATCCCGGAAAACGGCACGCTAAAGCCGGTTTGGCGGGATGCTGCGTCCAATGTTGCGCCGGATCACTATGTGTGGACCAAGGAATTTTACCATACCTATAACCAGGGCGGCGATTCATCCGAAGACCACCGGGGCAAGGGCATCATTGACGACGACGCGCTGCTGGAGGACGGCAGCATCAACGTGGCCATTGACGCCGGCGGCATCGCCCAGGAACAGGATTCCGCAGGAAACGACATCCTGTGCATGAAGATCTATACCTGCACGGCGTATGACAAGGACGGAAACGTGTTGGGCACCGCTACTCACCGGGTGGAATACGGCGAGGACGTGCTGAACGGCAGCTTTGAATATCCGAAGATCCCCTCGGGATTCAGCTATGCCTTTGCCAACGGAACCAGGCAGCTGTTCTGGCGGTCTACGGCCCCGGGCAGCGGCGCCTATCTGGGAATGGACGTGGAGCTGGGCAACGACACGATAGGAAATCCCTATCTGAACTACGGAGGCAAGGCCAACGACGGCACCCAGTTCGCGGAGTTGAACGCAGAGAAGGTGGGCACCCTGTACCAGGACGTGCTGACGGCCCCCGGGGCTACGCTGTCCTGGTCCTTCGGACACCGGAGCCGCAAGTACACCGGTACTAACGTGATGTATCTGGTCATTGCCTCCACCAAGGACGCCCAGAACGTGACCAATCAGGCCCAGATCAACGCCTTGGTCCGAAACTTTCAGGCCGACGGGGTCAGCGTGAGCTATAACGGCGGAACCTACACCATGTGGAGATTCGAGGGCAACCCCGATTACTGGCAGGATCACTCCGGCAGCTATACGGTGCCGGACGGTCAGTATGCCACCCGGTTCTTCTTTGCCTCCGCCAGCGGCAGCACCACCGGCAATCTGATCGACGGGATCCACTTCAACGAGGTCCAGCAGTATTTCATTGAGTATTATCTCAACGGCAAATTGCAGGAGGGACTGACCCAGGCCTCCCATGCGGATCTGGACAGCATCATTACGCCGGCCCACAGCGGAGACAAGGCCCTGGAGAATGCGGTCCTGACAAGCTCCACCATCAACGGCGTGAATTACGGGGGCGTGACCCTGAGCATCAAGGCCAGAAAGACCGTGGACGCCAAATATGAGGGATGCCGAAACGTGCTGCGGCTGTACTACACCACCGGCACGGCGTCCGTGCGGAAGATTGTGGAGATCGAAGGCTGGGACGACCTGAGCGATGAGGAAAAGGCCCTGATTTGCGGGCCCGACGGATACACCGCCAGCTTCCAGCTCTATGACGGTGATCAGGTGGTGGCCACGGCCTCCATGACCATCGACCTGGACGAATACGCCCAGAAGACCGCCGTGGCTGTGTTTAAGGACGCAGAGCATCCCACCGAGAATTTCGCTCCGAAGCGGAACCACAGCTATCGGGTGGTGGAGGGGGACTCCGACATCGCCAATGGAGCCGCTCATGTGTATGTGCAGGAGACCACCTACGATCCCGTAGCGGATGACGGAACCGGCGGCAACATGAAAACGGACGGGTCCGGTACCGGATCCTGTACGGTGAAAAACAGCTACCGTATGGTGCTGACAACCCTGACCATCCAGAAGAAGGGCTGGGAGACCATCGACGAGAACCAGAGCTTCCTCTTTGACGTCACCGGCCCGGACGGATACTCCAAGCGCGTTGTGATCAAAGGCAGCGGCTCCGTGACCATCAAGGGACTGAAAATCGGTAGATACACCGTCACGGAAGCGACCGGCTGGAGCTGGCGGTACACGCCGGACAGTGAAACAAAGTTAATCACCTTGAAGGCCACTGGGGAAAACAGCGTCACATTCGCAAATACCCGCAGCAGCACAAAGTGGCTGGACGGCAATGCGTACTGCAAGAATGAATTTAAGAACAAATGAGAAAGGAGGCGGCAAATATGTATCAGAGAGAACATTTTCATGACAAACGTAAACCAAACATTCGTCTGAACAGGACGGCAGTTCTGATTATGGCCGTCCTCCTGCTCCTCGGCGCGGCGGTTGGCTCTACCGTCGCCTTCCTGATCACCAACACAGGCCCGGTAGAAAACAAGTTTGCCTATGCAAGTGTTTCCTGTGAAGTAAAGGAAGACTTTAACGGAAACACAAAGGAGAACGTGCAGATCACCAATACCGGTTCGACCGACGCCTACATCCGGGCGACCTATGTTGTAAACTGGGTGGATGAGCAGGGAAATATTGCCGCCGCTGTTCCGGAAAGCTACAGCTACACGCTAACAGAAAATCCTGACAGCAAGTGGACTAAGGGCAATGACGGATACTTCTACTATCTGTCCCCTGTCGCCCCCGACGCGTCCACGCCCGGAAGCCTGCTGACCTGTACGGTCACACGTCCGGAAAATCCGGAATACCGGCTTTCCGTCGAAATTCTGGCAACCGCCATCCAGAGCACGCCCGCAAAGGCTGTGACAGAGGCATGGGGCGTAACGCCCACATCCGGCAACTAAGGGGGTGGAGAACATGAAAAAGTCATTCAAGGCAATCACATCCCTTGTGCTGATGCTGCTCGTAGTGATGAGCATGTCGGCAACAGCTTTTGCAGCGTCTCCCTCCATCACATTTGAAGGGTTCTCGAAAGGCTTTGACTTCCAGCCCGGCAGCGAGTACACGCAGACCGATCTGTTCGGCAGCTTTAAGAACGTCATGCCCGGCGATACCGTGACGGAGACCATCACCTTCACCAACTCCGCTACCGACTGCGATTTCGTGAATCTCTACATGAGAGCCGAAGCCCATGACGAGACGGCAAATCCGCTCAGCTCCAAGGTCGCGGAAAAGGAGACCGTCGTCACCATGACGGAGTTCCTGTCCAAGCTCTCTATGAAGGTCTGGAACGGCACAGAGCTGATCTATGACGCTTCTCCCAACGAGCTGGACGGCTTGAAAACCAATAAGTTCCTCGGCACATTCCGCACCGGCGAGACGGCGACACTGAAAGTTGAACTTACCGTGCCGATTGGGCTGGACAATAAGTTTGCCAACCGCGTGGGTGAAGTAGACTGGATTTTCCATGTGGAGGCGTACAACGAAAGCCAGCTATCTGTCCGCAAGGTCTGGTCTGACGGCAACGCAAACCACACCGGTGAAAGTATCACAGTCAACCTGCTCAAGGATGGCAGGGTGGAGCGCTCTCAGGTGCTGAACGCCGAAAACGGCTGGGCTTACACCTTTGACCGGCTTCTGGAAGGACATACATGGACTGTCGAGGAGACTAACGTTCCTGCCAACTACACTGTCAGCTACAGCACGGTTGGTACAATGACCACCATCACCAACACCCGGAATTATACGCCGCCTACGCCACCAACACCGCCCACACCTCCGGCCTCTCCGCTGGATATCACCGTGTATAAGGTGTGGAGCAGCGACGACGGGAAAGAACGCCCGGATTCCGTGACCGTGACGCTTTATAACGGTGAAACGGCCTATGATACCGTTCGCCTCGGCGCATGGAATAACTGGAGCTATTCATGGAAAGACCTGAACACCTACGGCAACTGGCAGGTCATTGAAACCAACATTCCCAAGGGCTATGTTCCCTCCTACCACGTCAGCGAAGGCGTTGTGACCATCACCAACACCCATACCCTGATTCAGACCGGTCAGCTCAACTGGCCCATCTGGGTGCTTGGCGGCGCGGGACTTGTTCTTATTGCTCTCGGCGGGGTGATGCTGGTGAAGAAAAAGAAGCATAATGCCTAAAAAAACGGGCATTGCCATCGCAGCAGTGGGAGCGGCGCTGATCCTGTCGGCGCTGCTCCTTCTCCTGTATAACCGCTATGAGGACGCACACGCCGGTCAGGAAGCCGAGAGCCTGCTGGCGAGCGTGGAAGCGGCTATCTCTGCGCAAGCAACGGACACACCTGCTGCGACCGCACCAATTGACCCGGAAATGCCGGTGGTCGTGCTGGATGGCTATGAATATGTGGGCTACATGGAGATTCCGGCACTGGGGCTGAAGCTGCCGGTCATGTCCGAATGGGACTATACGAGGCTAAAAGTTGCACCCTGCCGCCAGTTCGGCTCCTCCCGCACGGATGATCTGGTGATCGCCGCGCACAACTATGAGAATCATTTCGGGCGGCTGAAGGAGCTGTCAGAGGGCGATACCGTTATTTTTACGGACATGGAGGGCGTTGTAAACACCTATTCCGTTAAGAAGATTGAAACGTTGAACCCGAACGAGGTAGATGCGGTGCAAAACAGCGGGTACGCCCTTGTGCTCTATACCTGCACCAAGGGCGGCAAGACGCGGGTGACGGTGTTCTGTGACCGGGTAAAGGTGATTACACCCTCTCCGTCTCCGACACAGGTGGAAAAATGAGGCTAGAAATGACAAACAACAAGAACAGTGGAACGCGCTGCGGCTGCGACCTCTCCGATGATATTTGCAGCGAAGAGATGGAGCGCTGTGTACTGTGCTGGCGATTGACCGACGTACCCGAGACCAGGCCGGTCTCCCAACGTAACGGATATATTGAAGGGGCGGGTCAACTCTGCAAAAGTTGCTACTGCACACTTTACACGGGTGCTCATAAGAAAGTAATTCTAAAAATTACGACTGGGGCATCTGTCATGCAGGGTTGGCAACGAAATAACGGGTATCCGGTGAGCGCCGGATACCCGCTATTTTTTTGCCGTTACGAAAAGCAATGGATTTATTCACAGCTTTCAGCTATAATGTTCTTAAATCAATCCTATCCCATCCATTCCGAGATTTTTTCAAAAAATCTCAAAAAATCTCAAAGAAGTTTGAAAGTATTGGAATAATTCGGCCCTTCTCATGCCATATATAGTAGAGGGCTGAATGCAGAAGCGATTGGAGGTGCGTTGATGGACAAGCAGACAGGCCCGAAAGGCTTTCTTGTGGTGCTGCCCGGTGAGATCATCGAGATACCGCAGGACAGCGACAAATCATGGCTGACGCTGTTTTACAGCTTACCGCGAGAGCTCGCGGAGAAGTGGAAGCCAGCC